>JAEEGI010018838.1_pt1 | contig 13990 bp, 12 predicted proteins | sample 8958751 | NCBI WGS metagenome assembly JAEEGI01 (sample SAMN16246545, study PRJNA631951) | gut metagenome | biome: gut microbiome; feature: rumen; material: KS-attached | host: Bos | place: Iran: Karaj | collected 2018-10
CGACCGATAACCGTTGCACCCATAAGACAAATCTGCGGCTGCTCCTCCTTGAAGAGGTTCACGAGAATATCGGTGTGGGGAGCTGAAGTGTAGGGGAACAAGTCCTTAGCGTCGAACACAAACAGCTTGTCGACACCGTAAGGCAGAATCTGCTCTTCCACCTTGCCCTTGATGCCGGTACCGGCTACGACGGCGTGCAGCTCCACACCCAGTTCATTGGCGAGCTTGCGACCCTTGGTCAGCAGCTCCTGAGATACTTCCTGTACGGTTGTACCTTCGATTTCGCAATATACAAATACGTTGTTAGCCATATCTCTTTATCCAATGATTTTTTCTTCCAGCAATTCTTTGATCATTCCCTCGACATCAGCATCAGAAGCCGTCAAAGTCTTCGACTCCTTTGCCTGGAACACGATGTTCTTGATGCCCTTTACCTTGGTAGGAGAGCCTGCAAGACCGCATTGGTTCACATCGCCATCCACGTCGGCTACGCTCCACTGGTTCAGTGTCAGCTCAGGACGCTCGTCATACAGATAGTCGTATGGTGTACCTTCAGCAGGACGCTCCATCGGACAGGTGGCGCGCTTGTATTTCATGACCAGTTTGGCATTCTGCGGACGACAGGGAGCAGCGCTTCCATTTACAGTGATGACCACGGGCAGCGGAGCCTCTACGGTCTCCACACCACCGTCGATGACACGGCGGATGAGCGCCTTGCCATTCTCCACTTTCATGATTTCCTCAGCGTATGTCACCTGATTCAGACCCAGCTTCTGAGCCACCTGAGGACCTACCTGAGCGGTATCACCGTCGATAGCCTGACGACCACCAACGACGATGTCCACATCGCCAATCTTCTTGATGGCGGTAGCCAGCGCGTAAGAGGTAGCGAGGGTATCGGCACCAGCAAAGAGACGATCGGTCAAGAGCCAACCGGTATCAGCGCCACGATAAAGTCCCTGACGGATAATCTCGCCTGCACGTGGAGGACCCATCGTGAGGATTCCTACTGTTGAGCCTGGGTTCTGCTCCTTCAGGCGAAGGGCCTGTTCCAGGGCGTTCAAATCTTCGGGATTGAAGATGGCGGGTAGGGCAGCACGGTTTACCGTTCCTTCGGCAGTCATGGCATCCTTACCCACGTTACGGGTGTCTGGCACTTGTTTGGCCAGCACAACAATCTTTAAAGCCATAAATATTAATTAATAATGTGTATCCTTTTTAAAAATCGGGTGCAAAATTACTACTTTTTGCGCATACAGCAAAATAAATTGCACAAAATCGACCGAAATGTGCACAGATTGGCCGTTTTGTGCAATTAATATTCTTTTGCCCGTTGTTTCTTTTGGGTTTTGTTGTCGCCTAAAACTGCTGTCGCCATTGAGTGAAGAATTTTTCAATAGCCTGGTAGGCCTTGACGACATCGGATCTGGGCTTAGAGGTGCTCCATCTGGCATTACATTCTCTGCCGTCACTATATTCCATGAAGATTCGATAGATGGGAGCCCCATCTCCTTCTTCCATTTTTTCATAACCATCGAATTTCCATGGCTGTATGTCGTCCAACAAGTTCCATAGTCGGGTGAGGTAGGTCTCAGGAATCGGGACGAACTCACACCTTGTCTGTCTTTCAAAATGACTGTTTGCATTGAGGCATACCACCACGGTGATGCTGTCTTCCTTATCGGCTACGAACTCGCAGAAATCCTTGCCCTGACCCGCAGGTCTGGTTATGGAGTAACTACAATAGATAGGGCGCCCTTCTGGTCGTTTCTTTTTCTTGGCACCCGCATTCTCTGCATCGGCAGAAATGGCAGTGGCTATCATTACTATCAGTAAAATAAATGTCTTAATCTTATTCATATATTCTTTTCTTGTTATGGCATTTCTTCTTCTCCTTCTTGGATGTCAACCTTGTTCCACCGACAAAGTTTCAAAATGTCGATCCAGTCGCCCAGCAGGTTGATGACTTCTGTCGTCTCGTCATCACTTCCATAACCTGCTGTTATTTCCACGGTATGCCCCTTTTCGGGATTGGCAAAGTTGGGCAGGTCGCACACCAAATACTGCACCAGATTGCCCAGCATGATATGATACCACAGCCCACCGGCCATGTCGCGATATACCACCGCTACCTGCTGATCCCCGTTTTTGTTTTCGGGCGCATAGAACAGGTTCAGTTTCTCACCACCCTGTGTTTTCTGTCCCAATGCTACGTGGTTGCCCTTGAAATCTCCGATGAGCATCATGTCGCCGATCTCGCCATTCACGAAGTTACAGAAGGCCATCATCGGATTCCCGCTATCTGTTGGGTCGAGTAGGGAATAGTGCGAAAAGGCATGGCCTGATTGGCTGATGCGTGTCGCACTCTGTGAGTCTGGTGCAAGTCTATACTCGAAGTCAGGCATCTGGACTCCGTTATACAGGAACTGTTTCCGATTCCATTTATAAATGTGGGTGATGGCAGGTAAGTTGGGATAGTACTCTATGATGTTAAAGTCGGTACCTTTCATCGGCAAGTCATATGCCACGAAAGCACCTTTTGCGCTTGGCTTGAAATCGTCGAGCGGACTCTTCTCGGGCGTCATTGTCTGCGTCTGAGGGTCATAGTCGTACCAGCAGAGCACATTCTGTGGATTCGCATGCTGTTGGAAGAGGGATAGGGCGAAAATGCGGTGCCCATTGTCCTTGCGCCAGACGCCGGCTGCCATCTGGTCGATATCTGTTTGAGATGCTAGATCTGCATAGCCGTTTCTGCGGTCAATGAGTATGCGGTAGTCGTCTTCTTCCTCTCCGTCCCAGATGGCAGCTGTCCCACTCTGTCGTGTGCCTTTGGCAGGATGGTCTGCCTGTTTCAGCACCTGGCTCACAGCCCATGTCGGCATCGCTTGATAGAAAGCGCGCAGCAACGTCACTATGTCGGGCGTATTCCCTCCGTTCTTCACGCTGAGTTTCTTCGTGCGCCATTGGCTGTTCACCTCTGAGTTGTCCAGCGTGTTCTGTGCGCTACTGCTGCCTGTAAAGGCTGTCAGCATTATGATACAAATAAGTACGCTTTTCATATCAGTTCATGTTTATTTGTTTAACTGCCTAACTTGTCACAGATTTCCTGATAAAAGGATTGGTAATCCTTGGCGTGATGCTTATCGGTTACGCCTTCGTCTGCATTTTCTTGCGAGTTGGTCTTGGTCTCGATACAATCACCGTTTTCGTTATAGTAATAACGCCATTCATAGGTTTGTCCTTCTTCTGCAGCCCGTGTGTACGAGAAAATCAGATTCTGCGTCTTAGGCTCAAAGAGATACTCGCAATAGGCATCGTATTGCATCGAGGTGGAGTGGTTGTTGATGAAATAGATGCCGTCCTTATCGAAATAAATCCTGGTTTCAATCGTCCTTGGAGGTTGGTCGTCACCCAGGTCGTGGATGGTGATGTGCAGATCGTCCGACATCTCCTTCTTGTCGTTAGTGGTCGATTGGTTCTTGGCTTGTGCATAGAGGGCGCGAATGTACTTCAGACGTTCAGCCTTGGGCACCGTGCCCTTTTTCGGCATGTTGGCGCTTGTCAGGCTGTTACTGCCGCGGTTCATCGCCATCTCAAAGATCTTCATATAGGCTTCTGCCGTTTCTTTTTCGCTCTTGGGTGAATACCAACTATTGGGCGTGTTGGTCTTCTCCTCGATGCATTGTCCTTGGTTATCGTAATAACAGCGTGACTCTACCACAAAACCGGCATCTGTCTCGCCTCTGGTATAGCAGAAGATGACCTGATGGCTCTTAGGGTTAAGTAATACCTCACGATAGCGCAGGTGTCCGTGGTTGCTCCAGTTCTCTACAATGAAGTAGGGAGGCTGGGTTGCCACTCCGCTCTCAGACGGATACTGCTCATAGTAGAAGTCCAGTTGCTCCATATCGTAGAGGGGGATGTCTTCGTCTTCTGCTCTGTTCAGTACGATGCGCATATCCTTGGGCGACTTGCCATTTTTGCCGTTCTGAGCCACTTTCTCTTTCGCTTCGCCATACAGTTGTCTGATCTCCTTGATGATCTCGACCTTTGTCTGGCCGAATGATGGCAGACAGGAAACCGTCAGCAGACACATGATGTAAAATAGTAATTTCCTCATTCCCGGTTCTGGTTTAATGCGTTCAGGTTGCAAAGGTACAAAGAATTCTCGGAATTTAAAATAAAAACGATTTTATTTTGTATTTCTCTCGATTTACACTATCTTTGCACCCCGAAAAAAATGTGCGACAATGACAAATGGTATTTATACGATTCTGTTGCTTATCATGAGCAACGTGTTTATGACTTTCGCCTGGTATGGTCATCTGCGTCTCCAGCAGTCTGGTATTTCCACTAATTGGCCTCTCTATCTGGTGATAGCCTTCTCGTGGATGATTGCCTTTTTCGAGTACTGCTGTCAGGTTCCGGCCAACCGTATAGGTTTTGTGGATAATGGTGGCCCTTTCAACTTGGTACAGTTGAAAGTGATCCAGGAGTGTATCTCCCTGGTGGTGTTTGCCGTTATCGCAAATTTCATCTTCCAGCACGAGCAGTTGCACTGGAACCATGCTGCAGCAGCACTCTGTCTTGTAGCGGCTGTCTATTTCGTCTTTATGAAACCATAGAAGTGGTTATCAAGCATCCCTTCTTTTCCTTTATTTCTTCAGGTATGCGGCGAGAGGGGATTGAATGTCTCTCAAGCCTTTGGCAAGACTACGGGCATTCATCTGGGCACCTAGTTTGGAGGTGTGGGTGTGGTCGTGATTGAAGTATTTCGAGGCACGTGCCTTGCTCTTCTCTGCATACTTTGAGGCAAACTTCTTGTCGAGAAAGTCGCCGCTGATATTGTGGATGTCAACAAAAGCCACGCCTGTCTGCTCGACCACTTCACGATACCAGCGTCCGTAGGTGTCGTTGCGCCGTTCTATCTTGCCGTTAGGCCATTCGTTGCGCGGCGTGAGTGACAGCAGGATGGGGGTGGCACCTTTCTCACGGACATCATCGATAAACTTCTTCAGATACCAACCGAAACTATAGACCATCTCGTAACTGCCGTCGGCCTCCATCTGATAGACGTGGCAAGTATCTGCCGTTCCCGGAATGACACCCCGTCCTTTCTTGTCGTTGATGGGGCAGATGTCGTTGTGACCAAACTGGATGAGAACGAAGTCGCCGGGCTGCAGAGCGTTATAAACTCTCTCCCAACGGCCCTCTTTGAGATAGGTCTTTGTAGAGCGTCCTGCCATCGCTACGTTCTCCCATACGATCTTTGCTGGGTCGAAGATGAGTCCAGCTTGTGAGCCCCAGCCCCACATTCCGTCTTCCTCGTTGTCTTTGTTTTTTACTGTCGAGTCGCCTGTGATGAACACCATCGGCTTGTCTGGTTGGCGGTTTTGTCCATAGGCAGGCAGTTCGACGTTGACCATCATTTGTTGAAGGGGCTTCAGTTGGGGATTCGGTGAGTAGTAGATGCCCTCTGCTGCCGAGCGGGCATTGAGGCGCGCGCCGAAGGCTGAGGTGTGGATATGGTCACCATAGAAATGGTATTTCTGTTTCCAAAGACTATAGCTGTCGAGTTTTCTGCCAGACAGTTCGTTGAGGTCGATAAAAGGCACGCCCTCTGTGGCAGCGATATAGGCAGCCCATTGCGTCTGTGGCTTTCGGATAATCAGCCCTTGCTCGTCACGGGCATCGCGAGGCGTGAGTGACATCAGGATGGGGTTCGCACCTGCCTGGCGGATATCACGGATATAACAGCGCAGGTAGTGACCATAGCTATATACGGTGTCGGGAATCTGCTTACGCTCATTAAACCCTACAATCATCGTATCTTCTGCCACACCATCGATGACGCCACGTGCCCGCTTGGCATCGAAGAAGTCTGCCTTGTCGTTATGACCGATGCTGACAATCACCCAGTCGCCAGGCTTCAATGCCTGATGGATGGCTGGCCAGAGATCGGTATAGAAGTTACGGGTGGACATACCGCCCAGTGCCTGGTTCTCGACAGAAATCTTCCGTCCGTCGAAGAAATCGCTGGCGAAATATCCCCATCCCCACTGTCCATTGTTGCCGTTGCCCATTGTACCGTTACGCATCGTCGAGTTGCCAATCAGGAAAAGCACGGGGTTCTTGCCTTGTCTGGTAGAGCCGGGGGCAGGACGGTTCATCAGGGCCTTGGCGATAGAGTCGGGTGTGTTGTCTATGACTTTCTCCTCAACGGGTGTAGGGAGATTGTCGAAGCCTTGTGCAGTCACCTGCAGGGCTGTAAAGATAAGTGATAGCAGTAGTGTAGTTTTCTTCATTTTGATGATATCTTCGTTTGTTTTCAGTGCAAAGGTACAAAAAAGAAGGCAAAATGCAAATTTTTCATTTACTTTTCGTATTTTTGCAGTCGAATATGATTGATAGAGCGACAATAGATAAGATCATGGATGCCACGAATATCGTGGATGTCGTAGGGGAGTTCGTGACGCTGAGGAAGGCTGGCGTGAACTATAAGGGTCTGTGCCCGTTCCACGACGACAAGACACCATCGTTTATGGTGTCACCCTCTAAACAGATTTGCAAGTGTTTTGCCTGTGGTGAAGGTGGAACGGCCATCAACTTCCTGATGAAACATGAGCAGATAACCTATCCAGAGGCATTGAGATGGCTGGCGAAGAAATACAATATCGAGATTCAGGAAAAGGAACTGACCGACGAGGAGAAAAAAGAGCAGAGTGACCGCGAGTCCATGTTCATCGTTAACGAGTGGGCTTTAGGCTATTTCCGTGATATCCTGAAAAACGATCCCGACGGCATAGCCATCGGTAAGCAGTATTTCCGGAGCAGAGGGGTACGCGATGATATTATCGAGAAATTCAATCTGGGCTTTGCCCTGCCTAAACGCGATGCATTGGCAACGGCTGCGAAGGCTAAGGGGTATCAGGAAGAGTTCCTGGTAAAGACAGGTCTTTGTATCCGGAATGAGAAAGGTGTTTACGACCGTTATGCTGGTCGTGTCATCTTCCCCTGGTTGAATGTGAGCGGTAGGGTGGTGGCTTTTGGCGGCAGACTACTCGATGCCAGGACTAAGGGTGTGCAACAAAAATACGTGAACTCGCCCGATTCGGAGATTTACCATAAGGAACGAGAACTCTATGGCCTCTATCAGGCGAAGAAAGCCATCGCGAAGGAAGACCGTGTGTATATGGTGGAGGGCTATACCGACGTGATAGCCATGCACCAATGTGGTGTGGAGAACGTGGTGGCCAACTCAGGAACAGCCCTCTCTGTGTATCAGATCCGACTACTCAGACGCTTCACGCAGAACATCACGCTACTCTACGATGGTGATGAGGCTGGTATTCATGCTGCCATGCGAGGCACCGACATGCTGTTGGCAGAGGGAATGAATATCAAGGTGCTTCTGCTGCCTGACGGCGACGACCCGGATTCTTTCTCACGCAAGCATACCGTTCAGGAGTTCCTGGATTATATTGAGGCTAACCAGACTGACTTTATCTCGTTTAAGACTAAAGTGACCGTCGAGAATGTTACTGATCCCGTGAAGCGTTCAGAGGCTATCGGCGGCATCGTGAAGAGCATCTCTGTCATTCCCGACGCGATCTTGCGTTCGACTTATCTCAGTGAACTGTCGCAACGTATGGGTATCAAAGAGCAGACGCTCTTGAACTCGATGAATGGCATGATCCGTAAGGACATAGAAGAGAAGGAAAAAGAACGGGAGAGGGAAAAGGAGAGAAACCTGCAGACTGCCCCTGAGGCAGACCCCTTCCAGACGATAGGCCTGCATACTGCCGACGAACAGACTAAGGCTGTAGAACAGATGCTGATAAAATCGGTGGTGAGAGACGGTGAGAAGGTCATTTATGACCATGTGGAGACCGACGATGGCAGCAGCATCAGCCTGACGGTGGCTCAGTATATCGCCTATGACCTGGGGCAAGATGGGTTGACGTTCCATGATGAGCGCTATAATCAGATTCTGCAAGAGGCAGTCGCGCACAGCGGTGAGGAGGGTTTTAAGGCAGAGACCTATTTCATGCAGCATCCCGACATCAGCATCAGTTCTTTGGCTGCCGATCTGGCCATTGACCGCCACCAGTTAGGAAAGAACTTCCAACCGAAGGAGCGTGAAGGCGGACTGCGGCAGCACGTCTTGCACCTGGTGCTTGACCTGCGACTCGATATCATCGAGAAACGTTTGAAGGATATCCAACAACAACTCCGGCAGGCAGGCAGCGATATGGAACGCGTCAAGGAACTGCTGGAAGAGTATAAGGATACCCAACAGTTGCGCGACGCATTGGCCAAACAGTTAGGGAATGACCTGGTAAGATAAACAGAACGGTATGAGTTGGCTGAATATCATATTCCTCATCTCACAGATCATAGCCGTCTTCGCTGTGATCCATGTGATTATGGACAACCGACAGCCAGCCAAGACGATGGCCTGGGCACTGGTGATATGGTTCGTGCCAGTGGTGGGTATCGTGTTCTATCTGTTCTTTGGCATTAACACCCGAAAAGAAAGACATGTCAGTGAGCGCAGTATGAACCAACTGACCAAGCGCTCGATGCTGGAGTTTGTAGAACAACAGAACCTGCATCTGCCAGAAAGGCACAAGTCGATGATCGACCTCTTTATCAATCAGAACCTCTCGCTGCCCTTTAAAGATAATAAGGTAGAGATATATACCGACGGCTACCAGTTTTTCCCTTCCCTGCTTGCAGCCATCCACCATGCTACAGCCCATATTCATATTGACATGTATATCTTTGCAGACGATGCATTGGGCACCCTTGTGTCTGATGCGCTGATAGCCAAGTCGCGCGAAGGGGTAGAGGTGAGGGTTATCTACGACGATGTAGGGTGCTGGAATGTTCATCACCGTTTCTTTGAACGGATGCGAGAGGAGGGTATTCAAGTCGTTTCTTTCTTGCCGGTAAGGTTCCCGTCGTTTACAAGTAAGGTCAACTACCGCAACCACCGAAAGGTCATTGTCATCGATGGTAACGTCGGCTTTATTGGCGGTATGAACATTGCCAACCGTTATGTGAAAGGAACAGGGAATATGGCTTGGAGAGACACCATGTTGAAGGTGACGGGTGGTGCAGTCTATGCGTTGCAGCGAACCTTCCTGGTCGATTGGTATTTTGCAGACCGAACGCTGCTTTCCGATAAGAAATACTATCCGCCGATGGTTCCTTCGCCAGAGACGACTAACAACTGCTTGGCACAGGTGGTGACGAGTGGCCCTGTGACACCTTATCCTGAAATCATGCAGGGCTTCGTACGAATGATCCTAGGTGCTCGCCGTTATCTGTATCTGGAGACACCTTATTTCCTTCCCAGCGAGTCGGTACTTTTCGCCCTGAAGACGGTAGCGCTGGCGGGTGTCGATGTGAGGGTGATCTGTCCGCGCTATAGTGATGCGCGTTTCGTTGAGTGGGCCAGTCGCAGTTATCTGCGTGAGGTCGCTGAGGCGGGTGTGAAGGTGATGCTCTATGAGGAGGGATTCCTCCATTCAAAACTGATGGTGTGCGATGATTCAATCTCTACCTGTGGCTCAACGAATCTTGACTTCCGCAGTTTCGAGAACAACTTCGAGGCTAATATCTTCTTCTACGACGAGGGAACAGCCCTGCGGCTGAAGAATATTTTCCTGCGCGATGCAGGAGGTTCTATTCCATTGACAGCTGTCCCAGGTAGAATGAATGGTCGATTTATTGTCAGATTGTGGGAGAGTATCACACGGATGCTATCGCCGCTGTTCTGAAAATCGTGAAGTTCACACTACCGTAAGTCCGATGTTCCACGAAATGGGGATCATCAGAGAAATCATAGTCCTTTCCATGTTCGAAGACCAGTATGCCATCATCCTTGAGCAGTCCTTTCTCAAAGATAAGGCTGGGGATCTGTGGCAGTTCTTTCAGAGCGTAAGGGGGATCGGCAAAGATGAAATCGAACCGTTGCTTACACGATTTGATGAAGCGGAACACGTCACCGCGAAGGGGCACACAGACATCGGTGCCGAGTTTCTTCAGACATTCCTGGATGAATCGGTGATGGTCACGGTCCTGTTCTACGCTGATGACATGGGCACACCCCCTCGACACCAGTTCGAGTGATATGCTGCCAGTACCAGAGAAGAGGTCGAGGGCCATCGCATCTTCGAAATCGAGATAGCCTGTGAGCACGTTAAAGATATTCTCCTTGGCGAAGTCGGTTGTCGGTCTCGCCTTGAAGGTCTTCGGAATGTCGAAGTGTCGGCCTTTATATTTTCCGGTAATAATTCTCATCGTCCTTTCACTAAGAGGGTCATCAAGTCGTAGGGCATCCTTTCGGTCTTGGTGATGGGTGCCTGTTGCAAGTCGGCTTCTGGATTGATGATATATGCCTTCTGCAGATAGCGCTTCAGTTCCTGCATGAGCCAGTCCTTTTGTGGAATGTCGCCGACGATATGGAGCTCGTCGTGTTCGGCTTCCAAACGCAGCTGTCTCCAGACGTAAAGCAGGAAGTAGAGGGCATCGTAGGCATGCTCGGCATCAAACGAGTTGCAGAACTTAAAACGATTCTGCTGGAAACTGAACAAGTCGAGCCGTTTGTTGTGGAAGTAGCCATAGAGCTTGTTGCGGTGTCCGGTAAAACTGCGCTGATGCAGATGTCGCCACACAGGAGTCATCGCCTGAATGAACTGCACATCGTCGAACTGGTCACAGATAACGCCGCGCAAATCCTTGTTGATGGCGAATAGACAGACTGACTTTAAGTCGGGCAGCACGTTGAAGAGCACGACGCGCTGTTCCTGACCGGCTGGGAATACATGATTGAACAGAGGCTCAAGGTCTTCCTCCTCAAACTGCTCGATGGGTACAAGCGTTGAGGGCGTATCGAGCATCACCTGCACACGTCGGGTGTCGGTAGCCATCAGGTCGGCTGTCTTGAAGGCTTCACGCAGATTGGCAGCCATCGAGATGCCTCCCTTGACAATATAGGGCTCGAAGGCTACGGGCTGTTCCGTATTCGCAGCATCGAACATGGTGAAGGAGAGACTGTTTCTCCCGATGCGTATGGTCATCTTTCTCTTATCCATCATATTGCGTTCATCACACTGGCCACGCAGACGGCTAATAATGCCACCGCAATCAGGGCCAGGATGATATTTGTCAGTTTGTTGTCGATTTGCATAATTGTCTGCAAAGGTAGATAAAAAAAGCAACACATAGATATAATGATACAGAGTTTTTTGTTTTTTTATTAATTTTCTCAGCGCCTCAGTAGCTCCGAATTTGAAAAAAATGCTACCTTTGCATGTGAAATGATTAATGACGAACTGAAATATCGCATACTCCAGCATTTTGGCTTTGCTCCCACCAAGGAACAGGAACATGCTCTCGACATGTTCTCGCTCTTCATGACTGATCGGATGGAGCATACCGTGATGATCCTGCGTGGTTCTGCCGGAACAGGAAAGACCACGCTGGCGGGTGCCATCGTGAGGGCGATGGTGGCATTGAAGCAGAAATTAGTCTTGTTGGCTCCTACGGGTAGGGCTGCAAAGGTCTTCTCGCAGAATGCCAGCCATGCTGCCTATACCATCCATCGCCGTATTTATCGGCAGAAATCAGCTGGCGATCTGTCTGCTTTCAGTTTGAACGACAACTTGAATCGTGATACCTTATTTATTATAGACGAGGCTTCGATGATAGCCAATCAAGGCTATGGCGATTCAGCCTTCGGCTCCGGCTGTCTGCTCGACGATCTGATGCAGTTCGTCTATCAGAATAGCGACAGCAACTGCCGTATGCTGCTCATAGGCGACAAGGCCCAGTTGCCGCCGGTAGGTGAAGACGAGAGTCCGGCACTGCTGGCCGATGTGTTACGAGGCTATGGCATGCACGTCTATGAGTGTGATTTAAACCAGGTGCTACGCCAAGGTGAAGAGTCGGGCGTTTTGTGGAACGCCACACGGATTCGCCAGATGATTACCCACGATGAGATGACGCAGTTGCCTAAGATTCGGTTTGCAGGGTTCTCTGATATCCAGATGGTGCCGGGCGGAGAACTCATCGATGCACTCTCTTCCAGTTATTATCGGGTAGGGGTGGATCAGACGATAGTCGTTACCCGCAGCAACAAACGGGCGAACATCTATAATCAGGGAATTCGGAATATGGTGCTCGATCGGGAGGAGGAACTCTGTGGCGGTGATCAGTTGATGATTGTGAAAAACAACTATTTCTGGACAGAAGGTTCTAAGGATATCCCCTTCCTCGCTAATGGTGATATCGCCGTCGTGCGACGAGTCAGAAATGTTCATGAGCTCTACGGATTCCGTTTCGCCGAAGTCACCATGCAGTTTCCCGACTACGACGATTACGAACTGACCGCTACCGTCTGTCTCGATACCCTTACCACCGAGGCACCCGCTCTGACTCGTGAGCAGCAGGAACAACTCTTCAATGCGGTGATGGAAGATTATGCCGATATACCGACTAAACCCGAGCGTATCAAGAAAATGAAGAGCGATCGATATTACAATGCCCTTCAGATTAAGTTTGCTTATGCTGTCACTTGCCATAAAGCCCAGGGCGGACAGTGGGCTCACGTCTATCTGGATCAAGGATACATGACCGACGATATGCTCACCCCCGACTATATCCACTGGCTCTACACAGCCTTTACCCGCACCACTGAGAAACTCTTTCTTGTCAACTGGCCCCAAAACCAAGTGGATGATCGTTGGTAAAAAAGTTGTTGCTCCCATGCAGTCTTTTCAGAGTTCAGCGGACTAATAAAAACACAACGGGTGACTTTCTGTCGCTCGGCTCTGCCGCTTGCCTTGGCAAGAACTTTACATAAAAATTTGCTATCAAGGGGTTTAGTAAATCAGTTTTCGTGTGTATTAAGAGTGTATGACAGATCAAAAGAAACTCGAAAAGCTGTTCCGACAACATTACCGTCAGATGTATCGGCTGGCCACCATGCTTCTGCACGACGATGCTGAGAGCAAGGATGTGGTGCACGACATCTTTGCCCATCTTCTCCGTGACTCTCAGGACCTACGGGAAGAGACAGCCGAGTCTTATCTGCTTACAAGCGTACGAAACCGATGTCTGAACGTGATTCGTAATCGACAGATACAGGAACGGGTGGAACACCTCTACTTACTTGACCTCGACACGACCATCACACCGACGGAACGGTTAGACGAAGAGCTGAATGCTCTATATAAGGGCATCGACCAGTTAGAGCCACCCGTTTGTCGCGACATCATCATGCAGCATTTCCGCGATGGAATAACCTTCAAGGAGATTGCCTATTGTCTGGGTGTCAGTGAAACAACCGTCTATAAGCATCTGCGCCGTGCGCTTCATCAATTACGTACATATCTTAACAACAAATGAGCGTATGAACAAGACCGATCTATTGCTCCAGATGATGGAACAGCCTCAGCATTATACTTCAGAAGAGTGGCAGGAGATACTTGCCGACGAAGAGTGCCGTGAGCTCTACACGCTGATGTCGAAAACGCAGAGTGCCATAGATGCAGCCCGTGCCGATCAGGAAGTTACCGATGACATGATTGATGCCGAGTGGCAACGGCTGAGCGATGAAAAGCAAGAAGTGAGAAACGAAAAATATTCGCTCCTTAAGTTCGCCGCTATGTTTGTGGGCATCCTCATGCTCTCAGGCATTGCTTATGCAGCCATTCATATCGCCAGTCATTATAACGCACCAAAGGAACAGGATACGGAAGTTGTCAAGAACTCTCAACCTTCAACTTCCAGTCCTCAACTCGCTGAGTCTGACACGATAGTGGCACCGCAGCCCAAACTTTACGACAACGTGCCTTTAGGAGAAATCTTCGAAGAACTCTCAGCCTACTATAACGTCAAGGTGGTCTATCAAAACGAAGATGCCCCCCGTCTCCGCCTGTTCTATCAATGGAAGCCGGAATATACGTCGGAGAACGTTGTG
>JAEEGI010018841.1_pt1 | contig 13989 bp, 8 predicted proteins | sample 8958751 | NCBI WGS metagenome assembly JAEEGI01 (sample SAMN16246545, study PRJNA631951) | gut metagenome | biome: gut microbiome; feature: rumen; material: KS-attached | host: Bos | place: Iran: Karaj | collected 2018-10
GCTTGAGCCGTTCTGCCAGCGCTTCGTCCCCCTGGGCCAGCATGGTCTTATATTCCGTGTAGATCACCTTTCCCGGCATGGAGCCGGAGGGCTTGCGCACGTGGCGCACCATGGTGTAGTCCACCGGGATCTTGCCGCCCTCCTTGCCCTGGGAGTAGGTCACGGCCAGGGCCGCCGCCTGCTCCAGCGCGGTTTCGCCGGGCTCCTGCCCCTCGCAGCGCAGGATCACATGGCTGCCGTGAACCTTCTGGGTGTGCAGCCACCAGTCGGTGCGCCGGGCGATGCGGGTGGTCAGTTCGTCGTTCTGGCTGTTGTTCCGGCCCACCAGCACCTCAAAGCCGTCGTCGGTCACGAAGCGCAGCGGCGCCTGGGCCTTGCCCTTGTCCTTCTCCTTCGCCTTGCTCTTCTTGAGATAGCCGGTTTCCGCGAGCTCCCTGCGGATCTCGCTCAGGTCCCGCTCGGTCTGAGCCCGGTCCAGCTCCTCCAGCACGCTGTTCAGATAGTCCAGCTGCTGCTCCCCTTTTTCGATAAGCTCCGTGAGATGCAGCTTCGCGCCCTTGAGCTTATTGTATTCCTTGAAAAGGGCCGCCGCGTTCTGCTGGGGCGTTTTCAGCGCGTCCAGCGGGATGCTGATCTCCGGGCAATCGGTCTCATAGTAGTTCTGGCAAGTCAGGACCCTGTCGCCTTTTTTCAGGCGATAGAGGTTTGCCGTGATGAGCTCCGCCTGCCGACGCACCGTCTCCCGGTCCTCGGTCCGCTTCAGCTCCTCCTTTTGATTCAGGAGCTTCCTGGCCAGACGGTCCCTGGCGGTACGGATGCTGCGGGTCAGCTCATGGCTCCTTCTGCGGCGCAGCTCCGCCTGATCCCTCTGGGTATAAAAGGCGTCCAGCAGCTCGGAAAAGCCGGGATAGGTCTCGCAGCTCGTTTCCCTCCCGTACTGGGAAATGGACATAAAGCTGAAGTCCTGGGCTTTCCCCTCCCGCTGCAGCAGAGTGGGCTGCCATTCCTCCTCTTTCACCGTCTCCCGCAGAGCCTCCAGCTGTTGGGGCAGGGTATTCCAGTCCCCGGCGCAGCGGTGGGCCAGCTCCCTGCAGATCAGGGGCGACAAGCCGGAATAGCGGTCCAGCAGCCACTTGTCCATGGGGGTTTCCCGGTCTTCCGGCAGTTCCCGCAGCCGCTCTTCCCCGATTTCAAAAAAGGGCAGCTTGCTCTCCTGTCTGGGCGGCAGGCGGTAAAAGCAGCCTGGCAGCATCCGCCGCAGGGCGTCTCCCGCGAAGTCCGCCCGGCGCATGCAGTCGATGATGCGGCCGTCCTCCCCTACCAGGCTCACATTGGCGCTGCGGCCGATCATTTCCACGATCAGCTGCTTCCGGGCGCTGACGCCCAGCTCGTCATGGGTCTCCAGCTCCAGGATCAGCATCCGCTCCCAGTCCGGCTGATAAAGGGAGAGGATCCTGGCTCCCACCAGGTGCTTGCGCAGCAGCATGCAGAACATGGGCGCCTCTTTGGGGTTTTCATAGGAAGCCCGGGTCACGTGAATCCTGGCGCTGCCGGTCCCGGCGCTGAGCAGCAGGCGCAGATTCTCGCCCTTTGCCCGCACCGAGAGCAGAAGCAGGTCCCGCTCCGGCTGCTGCACCTTGTCGATCCGTCCGCCCTCCAGCCGGTCCTTCAGTTCCCCGGCCAGAGCGGCGATACATACAGCGTCCAGCGGCATTATGATTCCTCCGTAATGGCAGAAAACAGTTCATCGATCCTCTCCAACCTGCCCAGCAGGTAGAGCCAGCCGAAGAGCGCCTCCAGGCCGGTGGCCGCATGATAGTCTGCCAGTTGTGCGTTGTGGGGAACGGAGTTCACATGGGTGTTCCGCCCCCGCTTATACAGGGCCAGTTCCTCTTCCGTGAGCAGCGGCAGCAGCTTTTCCGCGGCCCTGGCCTGGGCCTCCGCCCGGACCCGGGCAACCGTGAGCCTGTGCAGCTCCTGCACATCGGTATGGCCCTGACGGCAGAGCTCCGTTCTGGTCAGCAGCTCATAGACCCCGTCGCCCACATGGGCCAGGCCCAGCATGCTGATGCGCTGGACCTCCTGGATACTCATATTCGGTGATAAACGATGCATCCTGTTTCTCCTGTGTTTTTCTTATCTTCCCGAAAAAGGCTCCCGCATGGGAGCCTTTTCGTTTTTTATTCGTCGAAATCCGAGGGCTCGGCCCCTTCGCTCATGCGGGCGGCCAGGGCCATCCCGTCATCCTCCGCAATGCCAAGCTGCACCTGCAGTGCCTGCCAGCCCTCCCGGTCGATGACAACGGCGCGGGGCTTGGCGCCCTCATAGGGTCCCACCACGCCCAGTTCTTCCATCTGGTCCACGATGCGGGCAGCCCGGGAATAGCCCAGCTTGACCCGTCTCTGCAGCATGGAGACCGAGCAGGAGCCCGCCTCCAGCACCGCCTCCACGGCCTGGGGCAGCATCTCATCGTAACCGGAAGCGGATGTTCCCTCGTCCTTGGCGCCCTTGGAGCCCTCAGCAGCGGTCTTTTCCGCGGCGGACTGCTCCATGGCGGCCAGGATCTCGTTGTTGGCGGAGACCTCGCCGGCGCCTTCCTTGATGAACTGGATGACCTCTTCCCGCTCCTCATCGGAGACGAAAGCGCCCTGGATACGGGTGGGCTTGCCGCTGCCCACCGGGGCATAGAGCATATCGCCCATGCCGACCAGTTTTTCGGCGCCGGCCTGGTCCAGAATGATGCGGCTCTCCATGGCGGAGGAGACCGCAAAGGCGATGCGGCTGGGGATGTTGGCCTTCATGAGGCCCGTGATCACGTCGGCGGAAGGACGCTGGGTGGCAATGATCAGGTGCATGCCGGCGGCACGGCCCATCTGGGCAACCCGGCAGATGCTCTCCTCCACTTCCTTGGAGGCGGCCATCATCAAATCCGCCAGCTCGTCGATCACGATGACCACACGTGGCATGGTCTCCTCGCCGTTGAGCTCGGCGTGCTTGTTGTAGGTATCCAGGTCCCGCACGCCCACCTCGGAGAATAGGCGGTAGCGCTTGAGCATCTCCACCACGGACCACTGCAGCGCGCCGGCGGCCTTCTTCGGGTCGGTGACCACAGGGACATAGAGATGCGGGATGCCGTTATAAACGCCAAGCTCCACCATTTTCGGGTCGATCATGATGAGGCGGACCTCGTCGGGTCTGGCCTTATACAGCAGGCTCAGGATCAGGGAGTTCATGCACACCGATTTGCCGGAGCCGGTGGTGCCGGCGATGAGCATATGGGGCAGCTTTGCGATATTGCCCACGATGCAGTCGCCGCCGATGTCCTTGCCGATGGCAAAGCTGAGCTTGGACTTGGCGTTCTGGAACTTGGGAGATTCGATGATGTCCCGCAGGTACACGGTGCTGACCAGCTTGTTCGGCACCTCGATGCCCACGGTGGAAATCTTGTCCGGGATGGGGGCGATGCGCACATTCACAACGCCCAGAGCCAGGGCCAGATCTCCCGCCAGGTTGGTGACCCGGGAGAGCTTCACGCCCTGCTCCAGCTCGATGTCATAGCGGGTGACGGTGGGGCCGTGGGTCACGCCCACGATGGCGGCGCTGATGCCGAAGCTTGTCAGCGCGCCTTGAAGCCGCTCGGCGTTCAGCTGGATCTCGTCCCGGGCGTCCACGGCGCCCCCCACGCTGCTGCGCAGCAGTTCCACCGGCGGGAACTGGTAATCGGGCCGGTCCTCCGCGTTGGAGATCTCCTCGGCAACAGCCCGGGTCTCCTTCTCCAGCTCTTCTTTCTTGATCTTCTTGGGGGGATCCTCGATGATAGCCGTGGCCGGCACGGTTTTCCGGGGCGCCTTCGGCTGGGGGGTCACCGGGATCTTCGGTACCGCCGGCGTCTTCTGCAGCACGGGATAGCTCTCCTCCGCCTGCTCCTGGATCGGATCCTCCTCGATGGGGATCTGGAAGGGATCCACCTTCGGCAGCGGCTTTTCCTCCGCCTTGCGCCGCACAGGCGTCTTTTTCGGCGCGCTTTCCGTACGGCTCGTCCGGGAGGGCCCTCTCAGGCTCAGGACTTCCTCGTCCTCATCGCTGCCCAGGGGAATGTCCATCGAATAGGCGGGTCTGCGGCTTCTGGAGGCGGTCTCCCTGGCTACGGGGGCGGAGCGCTTCTCCGGCCGGCGCACCGGCTCGTCCATCTCCTCCGGTTCCATCTCCCGTTCTCTGTTCTCCCGGTAGACCTCCCGCTGACGGGCGGCCGCCTTCTTCACGCCGGAGAGGCTTCCCACAAGGGTGCCCCGCAGCGCGATGACCGCAAAAAGGATAAAGAGGACCAACAGAAAAGGAAACGCGCCGTAAATGCTGAAGGCACGGACCAGAAGCTTTCCCAGATAGCCGCCCAGCACGCCGGCGGAATCCATCATTTTGCCGGTAGAGTATAGGTGCCGCACCGGCGTCTGGATCCTGGAGAAAATGTCCACTTCCGCCGGGTGGATCAGCTCTGCCATACCGGCAAAAATCGTAGGCAGCAGCAGGGCGCAGGTCACTCTGTGCCCCACGGGATGCTCTCGCTCGAAGAGCAGGATCACCCCGGCATAGAGGAACGCCGGAACCGTGAGCCAGAAGCCCCAGCCCACCAGGCCTTTCACAAGGTTTGCAAAGAAGGCGACTACCTTCCCGTCGTTGCTGAAATAGCTGATGATCATAAAGATCCCCAGCGCCAGCAGAACGACGCCCCAGAATGCACCGCTGTGCCCGCTCTCCAGCTCCTCTTCGGGGACTCTGGCGGCGCGGGTGCTCTCTTTGGCAGCGGCGCTCTTTTTGGTCCCGGACCGGGAGCTGCTTTTCGCGGCGGAGGCGGAGCCGGTTTTTTTCTTGTTACTTGTCTTTTTTTCAGCCATAGTTTTGTATCCTTATCTGCCGGTTAAAAAATCATGGTGAGGATGATGGCCAGCACGCCAAGCACCCAGCAATAGTAAGCAAAGCCGCCGAAGCGTCCGCGGCTTGCGATGCTGCGCAGCAGCCGGATGGACGCGATGCCCGTGACGGCCGCCACGGCCATGCCCGCCAGGTATGCGGGCATCAGCGACCAGTCCACCCCGTCGCCGATGGCGTCCACCAGACCAAGGAGGTTGGCGCCCAGCACCGCGGGAATGGACATGAGAAAGGCAAACTTCACGGCAAAGTCCCGTCTCAGGCCGGTGGCAAGACCGGCGGTGATGGTGGTACCGGAGCGGGACAGGCCGGGGATGGTGGCGGCGCACTGACAAAGGCCGATGATCAGCGCGTCATAGACGGTCATGTTGGTCTCGGTCTTTTTGCCCTGGATCATCTTGTCGGAGACGTAAAGCATACAGCCCGTGAGGATCAGGGTCACGCCGATGAAGATGCTGTTGTAATACAGGGTCTCCAGCTCATCCTTGATGGGCAGGATCAGTACCAGAGGCAGGGTCGCCAGCACGATCATGAGAAACAGTCTTGCCGCGGGATAGCGGCGCTTGCGCTCCCCTGCCCGGCGTCCCAGGCCTACAATGCCCAGGACCTCATAGAACATCTCCACGATATCACGCCAGTACACCACGCCGATGGACACCAGCGTTCCCAGATGCAGCAGCACATCGAAGAACATGTGTCCGTTTTCGGCGGTGGTCAGGCCGAACAGATTATTCAAAATGGAAAGATGTCCCGAGCTGGAGATGGGAAGAAACTCCGTAATTCCCTGAATGAAGCCCAGGAGGATCGCATTCCAGAAGCTCATGGTGTACCCTCCACACAGCGTCCGCCGGGCAGGCGGCTTCCGGCCCGAAGGCCCTTGAAAGCCTGCGATTTGCCCGCGGCGACACAATCGTAAATCTTATTTTACCATATTTCTATGGCAAAAACAAGAGCGACAGAACCCGGAAAATCCGCTCATTCCGGGGGAAGACGTCGTTTGAAAGCAGAAATCCGGCGTTTTGGAGCTGCTTTCCGATCGGATCCTATCCGAAGAAGGACAAAGGCGGCCTGACCGTCCGGCCCTTTTCGCGGACAGCACTTGCAGGAGGAGCAGGCGGCCTCGTACCACTTTCCCTCGCTATCGGCTTTGGCGTCTCGCCCGATAGCGCTCCGGCGTCTCGCCGGTGTGCTTTTTGAACTGCTGGGTGAAATAGCTCTGCGAGGAATAATTCAAATAGGCCGCGATCTCCGGAAGCGTAGTCTCCGTATGGCGGAGCAGGAATTTGGCTTCCTCGATCTTCTCTTTTCGCACATATTCATTTACCGTCATGCCGACCTCCTTCTGAAAGCGGATGGTGAGGCTGCGGCGGCAGAGATGGCAGTGTCGGGACAATTCCTCCATGCCGAAGGACTCGTGAAGGTGGACGGTAATATAGCTCAAGGCCTTCTGCACCACCGGGGAAACCTGCTGGGGCAGCCGGCTTTTTGCCACCTTTTCGCAGAAGTCCATGGCCATGCCCAGGCTCAGCTGATCCATGGCCGAAGCGCTTGTCAGACTGTCCATGCGCTGGCAGTAGAGATCGCTGAGCAGAAAGGCCGTCTCCTCCGGCAGCCCTCCGCGAATGGCGGCGCGGCTGACGAGGGTAGCAAAGCTGATGAAGGTATAGCGCCGCTGCCGCAGTTCATCCGGCGACATCATGCCGATGCTGCCGCCGGGCGAGGCCGTCAGGCGCTGGATCAGCAGATCGGAGCGGCCCAGGGAGATCGCGCCGCAGACGCCGTTTTCATAGTTGGTCGCGGCATGGGGGTCGGCGGCCTCCCGTTGACGGAAACGGGCGCCGCTGAGCTTCTCGGCGCTGTAGGGAACACGGCTGGCGCTGTCGCTGAAGAGAATGTCGTCCTCTTCGATGGGCGCGCCGGTAAGGGCACACGCCAGCAGACACATATAGGCTGTAAGCTGGGGCAGCGTGACGATGGGCGTGTTCTGCAGCATGGCGACAAAGCTCTGCAGCGCTTCCGGCAGAATGGCCGCGCCGCCGAACTCCAGCAGTTCCTTTTGACTGTGCCGAAAGGGACTGGCCAGGCCGACGATCAGATAGAGCTCCGCGTCGATCTGGATCACCCCGACGAAGAAGCCCTTGTCCACATAGTTGATCAGGGGGTGCCGGACGTCCCTCTTCTGCAGGCGGAAGTCCTCCAGCACCAGCGCGGCAAATTCCGGGCGGACGATCCCGCGGAAGGCTTCCGGCCAGCTTTCCAGGTACTTCCCTTCCCCGTTCACGATCGCCAGCGGGATGGGCAGCGCCGTGAAAAAGCGCTGACAGATCTGAGCCATGCCTTCCATCGCGGACCTCCTCAAAGTTTTTCTCCATTATATCACAAATTTGATAAATGGAACACATAAATAATATATTTTCCGAATTGTCTTTGCTATTCTGTATCCAGAATCCAACGGAAAAACAAAAAAGGAGCGGATCACAATGGCAAGAAAACCTCTTGGCGTGGACAAAATGGGTATCCAGAAGACCATGCGCTTCGGCGACTACCTGGCGGACGGCGGCGGCCAGTTCGCGCTCAATGGCATCAGCGGCCTTGTTGGAGCTATCACCTACTTCTATACCGACAAAGTCGGCGTATCGGCACTGACGGCTGCCAATGTCCTGCTGGCGGCAAAGATCTGCGACGCCTTCACCGACCTTATCATGGGCAAGATCATGGACAACGGCAAAAGTCCCAAGGGCAAGTGCCGCCCCTGGTTCCTGCGCATGGCGATCCCTGTCTTTGTGGCTATCGTGGCGCTGTTTACCGTCCCCAAGGGCTTGACCGGCGTTGCACAAATTGCCTACCTGCTTGGCACAAACCTGTTAGCTACCGCGATTGTCTCCACTGCCATCGCGATCCCCTACGGCGCAATTCTGGTTCTGCGCACCAAGAGTATTGAAGAACGCAACACCATGGGCATTTTTCGTGCTGCGTTGGGTTATATCATCGGCATGATCATCGCCATCGCGCTAGTACCTATCACCAATCTTCTCGGCCCTAACGGTGTGGCGGATCAGGCAGCCTACATCAAGTTTGCCGTTGTCGTCGGTGCGATCAGCATGATCCTGATGTTCGTGCTCTACCGGCACAGCAAAGAGACCGGTGAGGAGACCAAAAGGCAGGATGATGGGATCCCGTTCTTTGACGCGATCGGAAAGCTCTTCAAAAACAAATACTGGGTCATTGTCCTCGTTGCCAACCTGTTCGTCTTCGTCATTTACGCAATATCCGGCGCTTCCGGCACCTATTACGCAAAATGGATCCTTGGCAATGACAACATTGTGGGTATTATGGGCGCGGTCGGCCTGATCCCCACCTTCGTCGGCTTTGCCGTCGTTGGCCCTATGGCGAAGAAATTCGGCGTACGCAAAACCCTGCTCATCGGCTTTGCCGTTGGCATCATCGGCGCGGCGGTGCGCGTATTCTTCCCGGACAGCCTGATCGTTACGCTCACGGCAGGTCTTCTCCCCAGCTTTGCCACCATCCCCATGATGTGCCTGGGCGGTACGATGAACAGCATGGCCATGGACTACAACGATTACCTCTATGGCAACAAGATCATCGGCATGTCCGCCTCGGCCTGCAGCTTCGGTCAGAAGATTGCCAGCGGTCTCGGCGGTTCCCTTATCGGCTGGATCCTGGCTGCTGCACACTACGATCCCTCCGCTGCTGCCGCAACCTCGGCCGTACGCTACGGCATCTACACTTTCTCGATCTACCTGCCTCTCGTCATGCTCGTGGTGTTGTTCCTCATCGTCAGCCGCTTCGACATCGAAGGCAAGTACGCCGACATGATGGCGCAGATCAAGGCCCGCAACGAGGCTGAGGCTGCCGCCGAATAAAGCAAATCGGATTAAACCGTGCCCGCAGGGCTTTGCTCTGCGGGCCTTTTCAAAAAGAAACCCCTCAATCAGCTGCGCTGACAGCGAGCTTGGATCGTCGCACGCTCCCCGCGCGTCGAGATGCTCCCCTTTGCAGGGGAGCCTATAAAGAAGGAGATTATTATGCTTTCACTCTATGATTTGACCGTTGAACAGAAGACCGCGCCTCTCGGCCTGGACGAAAAATGCCCCGCTTTCAGCTGGAAGCTGAAAAGCGAGAGGCAGAACGTTTTACAGAAATCGTATCGCATCACGGTGTCCGACGAAAACGGGACGGTCTGGGACAGCGGCGCCGTTTCCAGCGAGCAGAGCAGCTTCGTGTGTTATGCCGGGGCACCGCTCAAAGCCCGCACAGAGTACGTCTGGACGGTTGAAGTATCCGACGGCACCGAGGCAGCCGGAGCCGAGAGCCGCTTTGAGACCGGCCTGCTGGATGGCCGCGCCTTTGAGGGTTACGCCGAGTGGATCACCCACCCCCTGCCCGCCGAGGAAGCCGCCAGCCCTGTCTTCACCAAAATCTTCTGTGTGGAAAAGGAGGTCAAACGCGCCAGGCTCTATGCCACGGCCTTGGGACTTTATGAGGCGGAGCTGAACGGCGAGAAGCTGGACGATACCTTCTTTGCCCCCGGCTGGACGAACTATCACAAGCGGCTCCAGTATCAGAGCTACCCTGTGGCCCTGACCCACGGCGTCAACGAGCTGCGCTTCACCCTTGGCAAAGGCTGGTACTGCGGAAAGCTGGGCTTCGATCCGCAGCCGAACAACTACGGCGACCGGGCGGCGCTGCTGGCGATGCTCTGCGTAGACTATGCTGACGGGAGCAGCGACGTGATCGGCACCAATGAAACCTGGCAGGTCTCCACCGGGGCGATCCGCTTCTCCGAGCTCTACGACGGCGAGACCCAGGATACCACGATTCCGGAGAAGCCTCTTGGCATGGCGATTCGTTATGAGCACGGCTTCGACACCCTGATCGGTCAGGAGAACGAGCCTGTGCGCTGCCTGATGCGCCTGGACGCCGTCAAATCCTTTGTTACGCCCCGCGGCGAGCAGGTCTATGACTTTGGCCAGAACCTCACGGGCTGGGTGGAGGTTCGGATCACCGGCAAACCCGGCCAGAACCTCGCCCTGCATCACGCCGAGAGTCTGGACGAAAACGGGAACTTCTACACCGGGAACCTGAGCTTTGCCAAGGCCACGGACAGCTATATCCTGAACGGCGAAGCCCAGACCCTGCGCCCGCACTTCACGTTCCACGGCTTCCGCTACCTCTGGGTCGAGGGACTGGAGGAGGGGCAGGAGGCGGTCTTCACCGCCTGCCATTTGTCCACCGACCTGCGGCAGACCGGCAGCTTTGCGTGCTCCAACAAGCTGGTCAATCGCCTGCAGCAGAACATCCAGTGGAGCCAGCGGGACAACTATCTGGACGTGCCCACCGACTGCCCCCAGCGCAGCGAGCGCCTGGGCTGGACGGGCGACGCCACGGCCTACAGTCCCACGGCTGCCTTCAACGAAAACATCCTGCCCTTTATGAAAAAGTGGCTGCTGGACCTCCGCAGCGAGCAGACGCCCGCCATCGGCATGCCCCAGGTGGTTCCCAACATCATGGGCGTGGGGCAGACGGGCGCGGCCTACTGGGGCGACGTAGCTACCGTCCTTCCCTGGACGCTGTATCAGGTCTACGGTGACAGGCGGGTGCTTTCGGATCAGTTTGACAGCATGAAACTCTGGGTGGACTTTATCACGGCTCAGTGCGGCGAAAACGGTCTGTGGCAGACGGGCTTTCAGTACGGAGACTGGCTGGGGCTGGACGCAGAGATGAACGCCCTGAACGAGCCGCGCAAGGGCGCCACCGAGGACTACTTTGCCGCCAACGCCTGCTACCTCTGGAGCTTGCAGATCCTTTCCGACACGGCAAAACTGCTGGACAGGACGGAGGAAGAGAAAAAGTATCGGGCCCTGCGTGAGCGTGTGCTGGCCGCTTTCCGGGCCGAGTACGTGACCGCCACAGGGCGCCTTGTGTGCGAGACCCAGACCGCCATGGTACTGGCCCTGCACTTAGGGCTGGTGGAGGAAAAGCACCGCGCGCGCCTCGCCGCCATGCTCAAGACCAACATCGACGCCCACAAGACCCATCTGGTCACGGGCTTCATCGGCACGCCTTACGCCTGCCTCGCGCTTTCCGACAACGGCATGCACGAGCTGGCCGGTAAGCTCCTGCTGCAGGAACAGAACCCCAGCTGGCTTTACGAGGTCAAGATGGGCGCCACCACGATCTGGGAGCGCTGGGACTCCATTATGCCCGACGGCCGCTTCAACCCGGCCAACATGAATTCCCTCAACCACTACGCTTACGGCTCCATCGGCAACTGGCTCTATACGAAGCTGGCCGGACTGGAGTTGCTGGAGCCGGGATACAAGAAGTTTTCCGTCAAACCGCAGTTCATCCGGGGCATTGAATGGGTCAAGCTCCGCTATGACAGCGTCTACGGCCCGATCCGGGTGGAGTGGAGCTGCCAAAGCAAGACTATTCGCGTGGAAATCGAAGTCCCTGCCAACACCACTGCCCGTGTGACTCTGCCCGAAAGGGACGAGACGGTTGAACTGGGCAGCGGCGTCTACACCTGGGAGTACGCCACCGAGACCGACCTGCATCAGGCCAAGTATAGCATGGAGATGCCCCTGCGCATTCTGATGGAGCACCCCATCGGAAAACCTATGCTGCAGCAGTACGCCCCGGAGATGGCGGAAAACCCCATGATCCAGTACGTCATCGACGAGCCGATCACGGCGCTGCTCAGCTACGCGCCGCAGATCCAGCCGCTGTTTGAGGCCATCATCGGCGCCATGAACGCCGCGGAGGAATGAAAGGAAAACAGTTTTTTGCACAGAAAGACCCATGAATCCGCTGCTCAGCACGGAGTTCTGTATGCCCGACGTGGAGGCCCGCAGCATGCCGGACAGCCGCCTGTATCTTTACGGCAGCCTTGACGTCTCCGACAAGGTGAAGATGACTTCTCAGGGGCCTGACCCTGCCTTTTCCCCGGCGGAGAACATCCCGGCCTCTGCCGCCTGTGAGCTAAGCGGCTGCGCTTATGTGGACGGGGCAGGCTCGTGCTGAAAAGAAACCGTTCCGCCTGCTTCCGGTATCTGCAGGCAAATGGCAAAAATGCCGTCCTGCATGTGGAAGGTGAAGAAGATGCCCTTGTCCATCTTCTGGCCGACGGTCTGGAGCTTGGAACTCTGAGCCTCAAGAGTGGAACAGGAAGCGCAGAAATCCGGCTTCCCGACAAAGAATGGGAGCTGGTATTGAAGAACGGAAAAGCGAAGACCATTTATTTAAGAAAGCTCTGGCTTGAAGATCTGAATTGAGGGAAATACACACAGCAATACCATACATTTGAACTTCGTTTTCAAGGCGAGAGTCTGCAAAGAGACTATGCAGATAATCCTCTGACCGCACCTGTGGCGGGCAGCAAAAAAACATGAATCCAAACAATACTACTGGAACGAATACGCGCGATTTGTTATACTGATTTCAAGAGAAATCGCAGGGGGTGCTGACATGAAAAAACTCAAGAACAAACTGGGAAAATTGGCCCAGCGTATCATCGACAAGGCCATGGGCAACGGCCTGATGCAGGAGGAGACCTCGGCCTCCGGAGAACGCTACGTCACACCGGGGATCGGGCCGCTGATCCGCCAGGCGGGAGCCGAGGGCTGCGTGCTGCTGAAAAACGACGGCGCGCTGCCGCTGAACCGGGATAAGGAAGTCGCGGTCTTCGGGCGCTGCCAGCTGGACTGGTTCTATGTGGGCTATGGCAGCGGGGGCGATGTGAACGCGCCCTATCATGTGAATCTGATCGACGGTCTGCGCAATGCCGGGCTTAAACTCAACGCCGATGCGCTGAACGCCTATGAGACCTGGACACAGCAGGAGGACAACATGGCCGATCACGGCTGGTGGGGCCACTGGCCGATGAATTATCCGGAGATGCCGCTGGATGACGCGCTGGTGCAGAAGGCCGCGCAGACCGCCGAGACTGCAATCGTTGTCATCGGCCGCGCAGCCGGGGAGGATCGGGAGAACACCCTCACCAAGGGCAGTTTCTACCTGACCGATGAGGAGCGTGTCCTGCTGGACGCGGTCACGGCAGCCTTTTCCAGGGTCGTGGTGCTGCTGAACATCGGCAATATCATAGACCTCGCATGGACGGAGGAATACGGGGACAAGCTCTCCGCCCTCATGATCGTCTGGCAGAGCGGCATGGAGAGCGGCAACGCCGTGGCGGATGTCCTCACCGGAGCTGTCATACCTTGCGGTAAGCTCAGCGATACGATCGCCCGCCGCTATGAGGACTACCCCAGCAGCGCCAATTTCGGCGGCAAGGAGTTTAACGACTACGCCGAGGGCATCTATGTAGGTTATCGGTATTTCGACCGGCACCCCGATAAGGTGCTCTATCCCTTTGGCTTCGGCCTGAGCTACACGAGCTTTGCCCTGAAAGTCGAGAGCCTGCGCCGTGTTGCTGGCGAAACGGAGGCCGTGGTCACCGTCACCAACACGGGCGATCGCCCCGGCAAGGAGATCGTGCCGCTCTGGTGCCGGGCGCCGGCGGGACGGCTGGACAAGCCCCTGCGCGTACTTGCGGCGTTTGGAAAGACGAAAACCCTTGCCCCCGGTGAGAGTGAGACCCTGCGGATGCGCTGTGACGACAAGTGCCTGGCCTCCTATGACGAGGAAAGCAGCCGCTTTGTGCTGGAGGCGGGCGAATACCGCTTCACGGCCAACGACACGGAGGCGGGCAGCTTCACCCTGGAACAGGAGATCACGGTGGAGCAGTGCGAGAAGCTTTGCAAAACCAGCACCGAGCTTCGCGAGCGGATCACAAGGCGTCTGCCGGAAGCGATCCCCGTCACTGGCATCGGCAGCTATACGCTGCGGGACGTGCGCGAAGGAAAGACCTCTCTGGACGATTTCATCGCCCGGCTCAGTGATGAAGAGCTGGAGGCGCTCAGCCGCGGCCACGGCATGATGGGGAGCTCTCTCGGCGTGGTCGGCAATGCCGGCGCTTTCGGCGGCGTGATCGAAAGCCTGCGCCAAAAGGGCGTGGCGCCGGTCATCACGTCCGACGGCCCT
>JAEEGI010018843.1_pt1 | contig 13987 bp, 10 predicted proteins | sample 8958751 | NCBI WGS metagenome assembly JAEEGI01 (sample SAMN16246545, study PRJNA631951) | gut metagenome | biome: gut microbiome; feature: rumen; material: KS-attached | host: Bos | place: Iran: Karaj | collected 2018-10
AACTTCGAGCGTAGCGATAACTTCGAGCGTAGCGATAACTTCGAGCGTAGCGATAACTTCGTTAACTTCGTTAACTCCTCACTTCTTCCTTCTCTTCCTCCCTCTGGCAGAACTCTTCTTCCCCTTAGGGTCGTCAGTATCCATCGCATCCAACAGCGAGTGCTGTTTCTGACGCAGATAGTCGACAATGGTAAACGTGCGTTTCGACATCTGCTGCAACAGATAGCGACGCGAGAGCCACGCCTGCCGCAAGTCATCGTAATTCTCGGTCAGTCGCTTCATGGCCTGTTTGTTTTGCGACTTGATATCGGGTATCAATGCCAGCGGCTTGCCCAACACCTTGTTTAATGTCTGGTCGAAATAAGTGGCACTACGCTTCACACGTTCCAGGAAATCATCCTCGTGCAGGGCGGCAATGGGCATCCGCTGAATCATCGCCCGCCACTTGTCGGCCACCGCGACGACCTGTTGCTTGTAGTCCTCCAGGGCCCGCTTGTGCAACTCGGCAATATCGGTATAGGCACGATAGAAAAACTCCATGATGAGACGCCCCAGGTATTCCTCACGATACAGGATATCCTTAAAATCAAACATTTCCATCAGCAGATGGCGATAGTATTCGTCCTTCAGCGTGGGCAACTGCTCGATGCTACGCTGGGCAGCCTCTTCCTGATGCGAGATATAGCTGTCCACACGCTCGTCGCAGATGATGGCCTGTGGGGGAATCGGCGAGGCCAGCACCATGCCCTCCAGCGTCTTGCAACGGCTCAGCGCCACATACACCTGTCCCGGGGCAAACGACAGGCTGGCATCGATGATGGCCCGTTCGAAGGTCAGACCCTGGCTCTTGTGGATGGTAATGGCCCATGCCAGTCTGAGTGGCAACTGCGAGAACTTGCCCAGCACCTCCGTCTCTATCTCGCGTGTCTCGTCGTTCAGCGTATAGCGGGCATTCTCCCATTCCAGCGGCTCCACCTCAATGGCATTGGCATCACCCGGACAATACACCTCCAGCCTGTTGTCCTCAGCCAGCGTCACATGTCCGATGCGCCCGTTATAGTATCGGTGTTCACCCGAGGGGTCATTCTTCACGAACATCACCTGCGCACCCTCCTTCAGCACCAGTGTCTCAGCCGTGGGGTACGAATAGTCAGGGAACGTGCCCTCAATCTTCGCACGATAGGTATAGGAACGCGCGGGGAGTTTCTTCAGTTCCGACTCGTTATAGTTGTTTGCCTTCTGGTTGTGCGTGGTCAGCCGGATATAGGGAGACTCTCCCCCTAGCCCCTCCTTGTCAGGGAGGGAAGCTGACACTCTGCTATTCAGCAGTTGCAAGTCCTCCGTCGTGGGGCGTCCCTCGCGGATGTGGTTCAACAGGGTAAGAAACGTGTCGTCCTGCTGCCGGTACACCTTTTCCAGCTGGATGGTCACATAGTCTATCTGCCCCAGTGCCTTCGAACCGAAAAAGTAGGGGGTATCGTAATACGGCGCCAGCACGCGCTCGTCCTCGGGGGTCACCACGGGCGTCAACTGTTGCAGGTCACCAATCATCAGCAGCTGTACGCCGCCAAAGGGCTGATAGCGGTCGCGAAACCGTCTCAGCACGCTGTCGATGGCGTCCAGCAGGTCGCTGCGAACCATCGATATCTCGTCGATGATCAGCAGGTCCAACGATGCAATGATTTTCCTTTTCTCCTTGCCGAAGTCGAACCGCGACTCTATCTTCGCACCAGGCACGAAGGGCGAGAAGGGCAGTTGGAAGAACGAATGAATCGTCATGCCACCCGCATTGATCGCTGCCACACCCGTCGGAGCCACCACGATGCTGCGCTTGCTGCTGTGTTCCACCACCGACTTCAGAAACGTCGTCTTTCCCGTACCGGCCTTACCGGTCAGGAAGATGCTACGCCCCGTGTGCTCCACGAAGTCCCACGCATGCTGCAACTCTACGTTCTGCTCCATTACCTGCTACCCTTTTGTCTTATCTTTCACCAACAAATTCTGAGGGGGCCATGCCGGTTTCCTGCTTGAAGATTTTCTGGAAATAGGCGCGGCTGAAACCGCAGTGGTCGGCGACGGCCTCGTTAGTCCAGTCGCGGTGCTCGTGGAGCACGCGCTTGGCCTCGTCGATGCGCAGGGTGGTAATCCAACGGGTGAACGAGTTATGCCCTGAGGCTTTGACCCATGCCGTCAGCTGGTAGCGGGGAACGTTCATGGCGTCGGCGGCTATGGGACTGGTGATGCCGGCCTTCAGGTGGCCTCCCGATGCCAGCCAGCGTTCTACGGCGCGGCTGATGCAGGCCTTATCCTCGGCGGAGAACGACGAGGCATACCCGGCTTTCGTTGTCTCCTCGGCATTGGCTTCCGCCTCGCGCACCCGTTTTATGTCGTTGCTGGTGAAGTAGCGCACGAAGCTGAACCACAGCATGAAGATGCCCCAGAAGAATGCCAAGCCATAGATGATGAGCAGGATGTTGGGGCCAAAGATGAAGACAGGCACGAAGATGGCCATGAGTCCGGTCACGGCGATGGCATGCTTCATCCATCGCGTCAGCCCCTTGCGCTCGCTGTCGTAGTAGTTCTCGATGGCGGCCTGCATGCGCTGCAGCTCGCGGAACTGCAACAGGCTGTAGTAGGTCTGCATGGCAGCATAGAACACACTTAATGCCATCTCGGTCCATAGCACGCGGTCGGACAGGCGGCTGACGGGGTTTCCGTCGGTAGTCACCGCAATGGCGAGACCGGCAATCACCAGCAGCGTGACGCCCAGCCAGCCCCAGCGCTCGAAAGCGGTCAGGTGGCCTTGTCGTTGCAGGTTCAGCACCGTCAGACTCATCAGTCCTGAGGCAGGCACGAAGAATGCCAGGTTGGCCAGCACGCCCTGTGTCACACCCATCAGACGCAGTTCGGTGACATACTGCACCAGGAACTGTGCGCCGATGAGTGCCAGCGCACCCACCATGAGCCAGCGCGACCGGTTGATGACCGCATCGCGTCGGGTACGCTCGGGCATCAGCAGGATGAGTGCTGAGCACATGAGCACCATCAGTACGACGATAGAAAACTGCAACTCTTTCATTTCGGTTGCGAAGATACGAAAAAGTGTGCAAATGACAAAGAAAAAAGCGAAAAAGTGTGTCAATTTGCCGAATAGACACACCAAAATAGGCATTTCGACACAACATTTTGCGTTTCGACACACCTCGTTTCACGACGTTTTCCTATTTTTGCACACGATAACAAGAGGTTATGATGGACAACCATAAACCTCGACCATTAAACGAGTAACACCCAAGACTATGAACATTGCCGAATTCTTTCACGATGCCCCGATGCTCGCCACCTTCATCACCCTGGCCTATGCCGCCATTTGGGGAGTGTTCTTCTATATCCTGATTCGAATGTACAAAAAATAGAAGACGAGAAGACAAGAAGACGAGAATTATAAAAACAATAAACGATATGAATACTAAACTAACATTATCAAACAGACTTCACCGCGTCCTCACCGTGGTGCTGACGATGGCTGCACTCGCGACAGGGCAGTCGGCGTGGGCTACGAGCACTTGGACTGTGACGAACGCTGACAATGTGTTTACCATTACCCGTAGCGAGAGCGGAACGGCAGAGACCGTAAAGTACCACACCGTCAGCCTCACGGCATTGGCCGGCAAGCATTTCACGGCTGTGAGTGGTGAACTGACCTTTGCTGCCAGTGAGACCAGCAAGACGGTCACCGTGACGGAAACGGCCCAAAACGATGTGAACAAGACATACCGTTTCCAGACCGTCATGTCGCGCAGCTACCGCCTGGAAGTGACGAACACCAACGGCTACCTGCTGGCCTATCGGGACCGCATCATAGAATTCGGCAACGATTATCTGTACAAGACCAGATATTTGAACAACAGTCTCCAGAACCTGGTTGTCTTTAACCAAGATGGCAATTTCAGCACCGTTGACCCGAACGACATTGTCAGTTACCTGAAGAACCAGGTCAACAAGTACATTGATGTGCAATACGACCCATCGACAAACCCAGAGCATGTGATGTCCGGCGACTACATCAAGATTGACGACGGCTATGACTACAACGACAAGACGTTGTGTACCATTCCCACGGCAAGCGTCTTTCTCGGTGCCACAGCAAACGAACCCCTGCAAAGCTATCTGAACGACATCGGAGTCAGGCTGTACGCCACCGTCTGCTTCACCATGAAAGAGGAGAACGACGGCTACCAGTATATCCAGATTCTGGTAGACAAAACCGATGCCTACGACGGCAAAGACCCCGACGGCAAGGTGAAGAAGCCATCCGAATCGTTGTACAAGGCTTGCTTCGAGATGAGCAAAGGGACTAGCGTGGTCACCGACGACCATAAGATGTTCTTTCCCCACCTGTACGACTCCAGCTTACCTTCCCATCACGAGTTCGAGTATGCAGACGGCTACCTCTGGAGCCAGGCTTTCAAGAGCGATGCCTACGATGCTCTCAGCAATGGTGCGCTGAATTTGGACCCGAGGGTGAGGGACATCAACGTGCGCTTCGACGCCAACGGAAAGAACGAGGACACATGGTACCTGAAGGACCTATTTGTGCGTCTGGCCCTGCTGGATGAGAAGAGTCCGGACATCATTGCCAACGACGTTGTCATCTCTGCTGCCACCTACAACCGCGGCAATACGGTGTACATCAGCGTTCCCTTCACGGAGATCGTCAATGTGACGGGTTCGCCAGCCATCAACACTACCTGGGGCACTTTGCGCTACGTGGCAGGCTGTGGCACCAATGTGCTCACCTTTGCCGGCGTCATCGATGCCGTAGCAGGCACCAAACTGCAGATTACCGGTCTGAGCGGGGGTGTGGAAGATACGGCGGGTAATGAGTTCAAAGGTACCCGATACCGCTCAAAGGTTTTCGACGAGTATGTCTCCACCGAGATAAGCACTCCTGTTGGCACGCCCTATCTGACCTTCAACGGATTTGCCATCACTTCAGGTTACTCCTCTGGCGGTAACGGTCCCGAGGATGAGTTTCCTATGTTGGTCGACGGCACCACTACTACCCGATGGCTTGTTGAAGACGGCATGGGGCCCTTCTCCACGGTCTATGTGGAGTTCACCTACGGCAGTCCCATCGTGCCCAAGGGCTACATCCTCACTACCGGCAGCAATGTGTCCGGCCATACGAACCGCAACCCCAGGAGTTGGGTACTGAAGGGCAAGATCAACAGCAGTGACCCATGGACCGACCTAGCCACCGTGAACGACGGCAACCTGCCCAACACAGACAGGACCGACGTGCGGTTCCTCATCGACAACGCCAAAGCCTACCAGTACTTCCGCTTCGAAGTCTCGGCTATAGGGGACAAGGAAGGCGAATACTACAAAATGGAACTGAGCGAGCTGCAACTGCTGGGCACCTTCGAGACGGACGTGAACCGTAACATCGCCAACAGCACTATCAGCGGTCTGGATGCCTACTACGAATATACCGGCTCCGTCATCCCCGTCAGCTACACCGTGACGGCGCTGGACGGCACCGTGCTGAAGAAAGACAAGGACTACACAGAGGAGTTTACCCTGAAGAATAGTTCCGACGCCGTACCGGTCAAAGACGAGGGCACCTATACCCTTTCCATCAACGGCATGGGCGACTACAGCGGAATGCAGACCGCGGACTTCACCGTCCAGGCAGCCCAAGCCGTCACGTCCGGCATGACCTCCATAGGCTCCGGCGTCTATCAGGTAACAGGCGACGTCACCACCAGCGGCCGCATCATCATCAACGGCACCGTGACGCTGTGTCTGCGCAGTGGTGGTAAGCTCACCGCCGAGAAGGGCATCCAGGTAGGCGAAGGGGCAAAGCTCATCATCAACGGCCCCGGCAGCCTGATAGCCAACGCCGAGGACAATAACGCCGGCATTGGCGGAACCTACGCGAATGACTACTCCAGATATGGCGAAATCGTCATCAACGGCGGCACCATCACGGCCAACGGCGGACGCTATGCTGCGGCTATTGGTGGCGCAAGGGACAGCTGGAACGGCCGGGGCGTCGACAATAACCATACCCCCAGCATCACCATCAACGGAGGTGTCATCACTGCCTACGGCGGCGTGTTTGCTGCGGGCATCGGCGGCGGATGTAATTATTCCAATAGTTATTATTGCGGTCTGCCTGGCGATATCACCATCAACGGCGGACAGGTGAAAGCCTGGAGCTATGGTGACGGTGGCGGCATTGGCATCGGCAAGGGCAATAATGCCCGTAGTGCGGGCGGTACGCTGGTCCTCGGATGGACCGACAGCGCCAACGACTATGTGGATGCCAGCCGGTATAACATGGACTATATCAGTTTCGCCAACAGCAAGGAATTCCTGATTGCGGGTGACAACATCATGGCCAATACGTCCAACATCACTTCAGGCTGCAAGATTATCCCGAAGACCGCAGCGATGGACAACAACCTGGCCTACGCCACAGTGAGCGGCATTGACGAGACTTATCATTATACGGGCAACGAGATTGCTTTGAACTATACGGTGACGGACATCTATAGCAATACGTTGGAGAAGGGTACGGACTATACCGAGACCGTTTCGCCCTCGCCCGTAAACGCTGCCGGCAACTATACGTTGACACTCAACGGTGCAGGCAGCTACGACGGCACTCAGCAGACCATCCACGTTAAGGTGGTTTACTCCGCCCCGACGGGACTCCACCAGACGGCCTATACCGAGAACTCAGCCACCATCGGCTGGGAGGGAAGCGCTGCACAATACGATGTGCAATACAGCGAGGACCAGACATTCGCTACGTCAACACAGACAACCGTCAACACCCATTCGGCAGAGATTACAGGCCTCACTTCGCTGAACAACTACTATGCCCGAGTGCGCATAGCAGCCGGTGACCTGAGCGAATGGAGCGAGCCGATAGCCATCTATGCCTCCGACAGGCAGTGGGTGGGCGTCGGAGCGTCGTCTGAAGGCACGTCAACGAACCTGCCCCTGAACAGTTATTATGCTTACAACCTGACGCAACAGATCTATACGCATGCCGAAATAGGCCAGCAAGGAACCATCGCGGCCATCAGTTTCTGCAACCACTCTGAATGGGACCAGACCTGCGAACCCGTGAACATCTTCATGGTGCATACGGACAAGACGGCTTTCGACAGTGACAACGACTGGATCACCGTCACGAATGCCAATCTGGTGTTCAATGGCACGGTCCAGTTCAATCACGAGGGATGGACCACCATCGAGTTCTCCAAGCCGTTTATCCACGACACCGATCAGAACGTCGCCCTCATCATTCAAGAAGGTGACGGCGGTTGGTACTCCGAGAGCATGAACTTCAGAACCTACGACGGCACCGACAACAACACCCTCTACCGCCACCAGGACAACGAGACGATGGATCCCACCAGCAGTGACATCAATACGATAGAAGGTAAAAGAACGTCGAGCAAGAGCCAGGTGCTGCTGCGATTCAATCCCGTCATCACACTGGCAGACAATGCCGACAACGCCTCGGTCATCGAACAGTACAACGGTAAGGACGCGGATGTAACCCTTGCAGGCCGCACGCTTTACAAGGACGGCAAGTGGAACACCATCTGTCTGCCGTTCGACCTGAACCTCTCTGGTAGTATCCTCGATGGCGACAACGTGGATGTGCGCACACTGAGCAGTAGCGATTTCAGCAACGGCACGCTGACGCTGAACTTCACCGCCGAAGGCTCTGTAACGACTCTCACCGCAGGTACACCTTATATTATTAAATGGTCGAAGACTAACGAGTCCGACCCCGACTTAACAAATCTCGTCAACCCGACGTTCAAGGGCGTGACCATCAACAACTCGGTGAACAATGTGAGCTTCACCCATGTTCAGTTCATTGGCACCTACAGTCCCATCGTTTGGGAAACAGAGAACAAGAGCATCCTGCTCGTAGGTGGCAATAACCTCTACTATCCGCTTAGCGGTGCGAGCATCAACGCCTTCCGCGCGTACTTCCAGCTGAACGGCACCACCAATGCCAGCGAATTCGTGCTGAACTTCGGAGGCGAGGGGACGACAGGAGTAAGACCCCACTCTATCTCCCCCGAGGGGGAGAATACGGAAGCCTCCCCTCGGGGAGGTTTGGAAGGGGTCGCCTGGTACACGCTGAGCGGTACGCGCCTCGACCAGCAGCCCACACAGAAGGGCATCTATATAATCAATGGCCGAAAGGTAATAATAAAATAAAAGAAGTTAAAGGAGTTAACGAAGTTATCACTACGCTCGAAGTTAACGACAATAGTTATGGCAAACAGTAAAACATTCAGAGAGGTACGTGCGTGGCAGACCGCCCACGAGTTCGTATTGGCCTTCTATAAGACCAAGTCCATGTTTCCCGATGACGAGAAGTTCGCCCTCATTCCTCAGTTCCAGCGTGCTGCGGTCAGCATTGCAGCCAACATCGCCGAGGGTTACCGTAAACTCTCCAAGGCCGACAAGCTGCGTTTCTTCAACATAGCGCAAGGCTCGCTCGAAGAGTGCCGCTATTATATAATATTGTCACACGACGTGGGCTACTATAGCGATGCAACAGCCAACGAAATGTGGGCGAAGATAGAGGCCGCATCCGTTGTGCTCAATGCCTACTGTCAGGCTATTAAGGGCAACAAAGGCATCATGGATGAGGAATAAGGTAATGTCGTTAACTTCGTTAACTTCGATAACTTCGAGCGAAGCGATAACTTCATAAAAAAAGAAAGAATAAAAACAATAAACAATATGAAAAAGCATTATTCAAAGCCCTCGATGGAGGCAGTAGAGATCAAGAATCGTCAGCAGCTGCTGGCAGGTAGTGTTACCGGCGTCGACGGCAACGTCTTCGACGGAACCATCAACGGCAGTAACGAACCCGGCCGCGCCCCGGAATTCCAGAAGATGGAAGAGCTGCTGTTCGGGAAGTAAAAAATTCAACTTTCTGAAGTTCATTTGATGAAGACAAAAACAATGAAAACTATCACCAAAAAACTAAACCGCGTCCTGACGGCGGTGCTGACGATGGCAGCACTGGCTGTGGGGCAACAGACATGGGCAGACGAGGTGACTGACCACTGGGGCGGCGCGGAGGCCGACGGCACGATGGCGCATCCCTACGTCATCAGCGACAAGGCGGGATGGGACCTGCTCATCGAGAAGTCGAAGACCGCAGGCTATACCAACGGCAAATACTTTGAGCTGGCGGCCGATATCAGCGGCGTCACCAAGAGCGTCTCTGCCTTCGGCGGTCATTTAGACGGCAAGGGACATAAGGTCACGCTGGAGACGGAGAAGGGCGTGTTCTGCTACGGACTCATCCAAGAAATCGTCGCTGCCAGCACCATCAGCAACCTCACCGTGGATGGTTCCATCAGTAATAACGATTGGGCGGTCGGCGGCTTCGTAAGGCAAGCCGGGTTCCCCGTCACCTTTACCAACTGCCGCTGCAGCGTGGACATTACCTCCTATAGCCAGGACAGCGGCAGTTTCCGCGGAGGCGGTTTCATCGGCCTCACCAGTCAAGACAACGTCTTCGACCGCTGCATCTTCGACGGCTCATTCACCAGCAGCGTCACGGTCGGCTTCTACCCGTGGATAGGCGGCAACTATCCAAGCACATACACCAACTGCGCATCCATTTACGGTGGCAATGCGAACTTCCGCAATGGCTCTACCGATGTGCGTTCCTATACACTGACGCTCACCGAACCCGCTACCGTTGTGCGCACTGGCAGCACTGCCATCGGAAACGGAGCCGGCACGGCCTACACCGACGGCTTTAGCTATGGCGGCGACGAATATCACACCGTGGGATCCACCGTCACCCTCTGCCCCCCTGCCGGCATCAGCATCACTGCCGCTACCTACAACGGCCTGTCCGCCACCATCAACACCGACGGCACAGCGAGCTTCGCCATGCCTGCCGCCAACATCACCGCTGCCATCACCGGTTTGGTGGCCAAATACATCGATGCCGAGGGTGCTGAACAGACCCACGCCGTCACGCTGATAGGCAGCAGCAGCGAGCACGTTACTATGGAGGGAGGCTGGTATGCTGTCAGCGGCGATGTCACCATCAACCAAGGCCTCACCCTCACCGGTGCGACCCACCTCATCCTCACCGACGGCGCCACGCTCACCGTTAACAACCAGAAATTCGAAACATCCGCATTCACTCGTATCGCCATCGACGCCACCGAACTAAGCATCTATGGCCAAACACTCGGCACCGGTACACTCAACGCTTACAGTAGTAACATCGAAGGCGGGATTCAAAATACAACAACTTACGCCTTCGCCATTAAAGCTTCCGGCAGTGTCACCCTGTGCGGTGGCTGCGTCAACGCGATGGCTACTGCGATGGAAATGCTGCATGTCCAACAACCAGGTCCCGTCAATTGCTGTGGCATCAATGCAGAGGGCAACAACGTCACTGTGATCCGAGGACAGCTCAGCTCCATCGCCAATTTGCAAAAAGATGATGTCTATGCCTGGCTGAACAGTATCTCCGCTAAAGACGTGATACTCGACTGGCGCCATCCCAACGATCGCATCACTCTCCAGTTGCAAGGCGACAACACACCATCCGTGCGCGTCGCCAGCGGCAAGACCCTGTACAACGGCAAGGAGATGATCCACGGCACCATCAGCACGACTCAGTTTAACAACATGACCCTGCAGCCCGCCTTCGTCTTTGAAAACTTATCCAGCAACACCAGCGGCATCGCCTACGCCGCCAATACCGTTGCCGCCTATCCCGTGGCCGTGCAGCTCTCTAAACGCACGCTCTACAAGGACGGCGACTGGAACACCATCTGTTTGCCATTTGACCTTGTGCTCGAGGGCTCTCCTCTCGAGAATGCCACGCTGATGGAACTCGACGTGGATGGAACCTACAGCGGCCACCAAACGGGCTTCGATGCCACGACTGGTACCCTCTATCTCTATTTCAAGACAGCCACCAGCATCCAAGCCGGCACACCTTATATTATTAAATGGGCGAAGGCCGACGACTATGTGAACGATAACGCCCACAACATCGTCAGTCCCATCTTCACCGGCGTCACCATCGACAACAGCACGGAGGCTCAGGGGCGCTTGACCGTCACCAGCGAGGACGCGAATGTGCAGTTCATCGGATCATACGACCCCGTCTTAGTCACCCCTAAAGACAAGAGTAATCTCTTCCTCGGAACTGGGAACACGCTGTTCTATCCCACCGTAGGCAACGTCTATGTCGACTATGCGACCAAGTACCGCATCGGCTCCTTCCGCGCCTACTTTAAGTTGAACGGCATCACCAATGCCAGCGAATTCGTGCTGAACTTCGGAGACGAGGGGACGACAGGAGTAAGACCCCCCTCTATCTCCCCCGAGGGGGAGAATACGGAAGCCTCCCCTCGGGGAGGTTTGGAAGGGGTCGCCTGGTTCACGCTCGACGGCCGCAAAATAGTACATAGTACATCGTCAAATGGTCAAATGCCCAAGGGGCTCTACGTCCATAACGGCAAAAAGGTCGTGATTAAGTGAGATAGATGGAATATTTCTTAAATAACGTCAATAAACAGCTCTAAATAAAACTATTATTCATATATTTGCACCATAAAAGTTTAATTCAAAGCTATTATGAATGATATTTATATGCTTACGGATATGGCTATCCTCACAAGAATCGGGGAAAAGCTGAAGACAGTCAGGTTGAAGCAGAACATCACTCAGCAGAGCCTGGCTGAAGCAGCAAACGTGTCTCTTTCTACCGTCAAGAAGATAGAGAAAGGCGAGATTCGTTCGTTCGATGCCTTTCTTAGGATACTACGCACGTTAGGTCAACTGGATGTACTCCAGCAACTGGTGGAAGAGGAACAGCTCAGTCCCAGTGAATACTACAACATGGTGCAGACATCGAAGACCAACCAGCGTAAACGCGCTGTTGGTAAGCTTAAAACAGAAAAACAGGAGGAGTCGGCATGGTAGACGTAGCAATGGTACGCATGTTTGGCCTTCCCGTGGGTACATTCCGGTGGGACGGACAATACGAGGTGGTAAGGTTCGAGTACGACCGCAGCTTTGTAGGTCGGGGACTGGAACCTTCTCCGCTGATGATGCCAGTGCGTGAGGGACGTATCTATTCCTTTGCCGGTCTGGACAGGGAAACCTTCAAAGGTTTGCCCGGCATGTTGGCCGACTCATTGCCCGATACGTAGCAAGGGTTGAGCAAGGCATGATCAAAATATGAGCATCAGAATCATTAAGACGTTATCAAAAGTGGTATAATTTAAGAGATGCATGGCCGCAGGGTCGTGCATCTCCTTTTTTGCTACCCTTAATACTTACAATTGCTACTATTAATACTTGCAGTTGCGGATATTATTGGTATTTTTTTATAAAAATAAGGGAAATTATAACGTTGTTTGCTCTTTTTTTTGTACCTTTGTATCTGCAAACGGGGATTCTGGAAATACCGATGATTGCTTTATATAAGAGCTATTACATAGCTCCTATCCTATAAATAGGAGCTATAAAAATAAATTGTATGATATAAGCCTAACGGCTTAGTAAAATAGCTTACGGTGGTGCCCCTAATGAGGGGGCACACCGTGAAAAGAATTTTAATGAAGATGCAGAAGGAAGATATAGCACTGGGTGCTACAGGCGCCAGAAGCTACGAGCGCCGCTGGCGCGCAAAGAAATTGTCGTGGAACGCTATTGGCAAGCTATGGTACCTGCTCTACGGTGCCTTCGAGTATATGGACGAGGTGACACTCTGCTATCCGCAGGAGAAGTTTAACAAGTTGCGTACTGCCTTGGGATTCAAGCAGGACTCCGAACTCGTAGAACTTGTTGAATCAGCAGACGCATTCCGTATTGTACGCAATAAGGACACAGGCGAGATGGTAGCCTTCATGACGCCTATGGTTCCCGACAGGTTTGTGGCAACTACCAATCAGGAGATTGTGGAGCCGAAGACTGACAGCGAGGTGTTCTACTGTAAGGCTAATGCACTGGCAAACGGCAATGACCGTGACAAGATTGCCGAGAACCTGCATGTTCATAAGAACAGTATCAACATGAAGATGCTGTTGGCTGGCAACGTCCCCAAGTTTCACACAATGCCCAACGAAGAGGCCATTAACCGCATGAAAAACGGATCCAATAAGACGTTCGGCACGCCAGAACTCCGCAAAATCTACTTTGGCGAGTTTCTTTACCACTACCAGCGTAAGTATCATGTCGGAGAGATACGGGCAGAGGAGGTGCTGGCCTGTTATCTCGTCAATCACCTGACAAGTCACATGGCCTGTCGTGTGGGCATTGAGAACTGGCCAGGGGAGGCCATCGCCCAATGGGTGAAGAACTATTTCGGCCCCAGAAAATTGGAATTCGTCATAACCGAGGCCCACGACCTTTTTCACAAAAATCTCCAAAAAGGTCGTTGATTTATTAAATCATTGATTTACTGCCAGCAACTCTTTGCTTTGCTATTGGTAAATTAATGGTTTGCTCTATGACATTCGTCACTTTAAGTCAACCTTTTCAGGCATTGGCAGGCAAAAGTCGCATTGGTCACGCTCCATCAGTTTACCTACTCTAAACTCTCAGTCCGATGCCTTCAAACTGTAAGTCCGGCGGCCTCGGACTGACAGTCAGTAGGGACGGACTAAACCATGGATACATCATCTACATCACCTTTCGTGGGGATACCCTACACCCCGATCTATACTTTCTATTTTTGAATGATGTTTTTTGGTAAAAGTGTCACTTTTGCTTCTAACGTATTTAATAGTTTTAATGCCGTAATTAAATGACTTTTTTGCGACCATTAATACTTGCTAATCAGAAGGTGTACGAGCAGCCGACGATGAGACAACGGGAATTGGGCTTGGTCAGGGTGGTCGTGCTGTAGTCCGTATTCGTCAGGATCTGCTCCTTATCGGGCTGCAGGATG
>JAEEGI010018847.1_pt1 | contig 13986 bp, 12 predicted proteins | sample 8958751 | NCBI WGS metagenome assembly JAEEGI01 (sample SAMN16246545, study PRJNA631951) | gut metagenome | biome: gut microbiome; feature: rumen; material: KS-attached | host: Bos | place: Iran: Karaj | collected 2018-10
GTATTTTGTGCTTGTAATTATTTACGTTTGCCGCTACCGCGGCAGCACAAAATAAGTGTTTTCGTAAGTTGTTTTCACTCCTTCGCGCCGTTTTTTTTGTAATGTTAGCAACTTTTCAAAACCCGAAATTAGATTTGATTAATATTCTTCAGCGTTTGAAGATTTTTTATAAAGTGCAGCCTGTCCACTTCTGCGGGTTGCAGTATGAACGCCTGCCCTTGCATGACTTGAGTTCTTTCCACGGGAACTTCTGTCTCTACCCCTGAAGCTTTCACGTTCACGTCCAGCTCCACGGCTTCTGTTTCTTTCACCTCTTTCTCTTGAACCGCGGCCTTCTCCAAAAGAAGATTTTGATGCCCTTGTATCAAGATGCATATGAGGGATTTTTGAACTGCCCTCGCTTAATGCTAAAGCTCTTTTTGCAGCTTCCTGTGGAAGATTAAGCAGACAGAATTTGTCAGCCATATCAATTGCATCAACATCCTTGTTTTTTATCTTAAGGAGTTCGCTTAAATAAGCCGCAATCTTTTTTGGATTATAGCCGTCGTGCCATCCCATCTGAACGTAAAGACGAAGCTGATCATCACGAACAAAAGCAGCAGGTCTTTCACGACCACCTCTACCTCTGTCACGACTGCCCCGGTCTCTTTCCCTTCCGCCTCTACCTTTTTCACAAGGAGTGATTTTGTTGTAGCGTTTATGATTCAATTCCTGACCATAAATCATGTTAAGAAGAGAGGCTACAACTGCTTCACCGTTTTTGTCCTGGCACAAATCCTTTGCAAGTTCAACAAAAGAAGATGGATTTTCACTTTCACCGTCGGCCTTAATCTGAGCTTCAAGAGAATCTTTTATTTTCTTAAAAAGTCTTTCCCTTTTTGCATTGATTACTTCTTCAACAGAAGGAACCTTTGCTTCTTCCATTTCACCCTTTGCCTGCTTCATGATTGCACTGCGAAGGTAACTTAAGCGTCTTCTTTCTTCAGGGCGGACTAAAGTAACTGCTATACCAGATGAACCTGCACGACCTGTTCTACCAATTCTGTGAACGTAAGTAGGACCATCAAAAGGCATTTCGTAATTCACAACGTGTGTAAGACCTTCAATATCAATACCACGGGCAGCTACATCTGTAGCAACCAGTATGCGGGTCTTTCCGCTTCTGAAACGTGCAAGGATTTTTTCACGCTGTCCCTGTGGAATATCTCCGTGAAGGGCAGCAGCTTCGTAGCCTTTTTCATCCAGAGCTTTAGAAACATAATCTGCATCAGTTTTTTTCTGAACGAATACCAGACCGTAAAAATCATCAGAAATATCAATCAGACGAACAAGAGCTTCAACCTTATCACTTTCACGAACAAGCCAGTATTTCTGATCAATGAGAAGCGGCTCTTCTACAACACCTTCTTCCTCAACAATCTCATATTCTCCCATAAACTTCTGGGCAATTTTCAGGATTGGAGCAGGGATTGTTGCAGAGAAAAGCAGTACGCGGCATTCCGGATTTGCTTTTGAAAAAATATTTTCAATATCATCAACAAATCCCATATCCAGCATTTCATCCCCTTCATCAAGAATGAAGTATTCAATTTTGCTGATATCAAGAAGTCCCCTTTCCATTAAATCCTGTACGCGACCAGGAGTACCAACTACAATTTCTTCACCACGCTTGAGCTGACGAATCTGCTCGCCCATTGAAGCGCCGCCGTAAACAACACAGGTTCTTGGAAAACGGCCGGATGTAAAGGAAGCCATTTCTGTACAAGTCTGCATTGCAAGTTCACGGGTTGGTTCAAGAATAATGGCTTTTACACAATCACTTTCACTTCTAAGTGACTGAACCAGAGGCAGACCGAAAGCAGCAGTTTTTCCAGTACCTGTTCTTGCTCTGGCAATAACATTAGCATCACCATTCAAAAGACGCGGAATAGCCAGAACCTGAATCGGACTAGGCGATACAAAGCCTTTTTTTTGAATTGCTTTAAGAGTGATTTCGTCAAGACCTAAGTCTTCAAAAGAAATTGTTTCAGATTGGTTTTCATCGACAGACTCTTCATCATCGAAGGAATCATATGAATCATCAGATTCATCTTCAGATTCCTCATAAATGCGAACATCTTCAGACTGATTAAGTTCAGTTTCAGAAGATGATTCAAACCCCTTTACCTCAGAGTCTTCGTCGCTGTTCAAACCAATGTCCCCATCCAGAAGCTGATCTTCTGGGATTTCATTAGTATTTTCCATATAAGTCCGCGTAGTTTACAAGTTTTATCCCTAAATTACAAGGAAAGTATTGATTTTAGCCCCTTTTTAAACAAATTTTTTATTTATTTTTCGATTTTAAGGATTTTTTTTGCAAAAAAGAATAAAACGCTGCCTATTAATATAGTGTGAACGGAAAACAATTTAGAATCAATTTGAACAAAAATCATTTTTTTAAGGCCGGACTGTCAGCAGGATTTTTTTTACTGAAACTGACATTCAGCAGCCCGGAAATTTCAGCAGGCCCAGTCACTTTTAATAAGATTGACCTGTATTCAAAAGCGGCTTTTTCATCAGGCTTAAATTCAACTGGTGAAAATATAGGGGAGAATCTTTCCGGCAGTAAAATTCTTTTTACACAAGGCTGTAAACTCCATTTCAATTATTTTAATCTGAAGTTTACTCTTTCCCAAAAAGAAATGGCTTTTAAACTTTTTCCACAAAGTTTTATTCCTCAGGAGGACTTTCCATATTTGCCCTATTTTGAAAAACTGAATTTTTCCTGGGGCGCAGAGAGCATGCTCAATTTAAAATCCTTACCAGTTGGAATAAGCATGGCGGCAGGTTCTTTGTGCACAGGGGCTTCTTTTTCAAGAATGAAGTCTCCAGGTTTGACTTTTGCCTCTTCCCTTAACAGGACAATTTTTTTACAGCCGGGACTTTCTCCCCACCTTTCAGGCCTTTCTTCTACAGCAGGAGAAGGCGGACTTTCCATAAGTTTATCTCCACGGAAAAAAGAACTTCTCTTTTTACCAGACCTGCAGGCAGTTTATTTTTTTAGCGGGGATTTTCTTTCTTCAGTTTTCAAAAATATTTCCCTGAGCAGCGGAAGTCAGTATTCTCTTTCTTTGACAGCGGCCCTTCTTAATGAAAAAAAAGAACCTTCTTCCAGCGGCTATTATTTAAAACAGAAACCCTTCCGACAGGAAAAACTGCTCTTTCTTGAAAGTGAAGCAAATCTCCTTTTTCCAGGGTTTAAAATGAATTTTGCAGGGGGATTGAATCAGTCGCCTTTTGGAGGAGCAGGTTATTATGTTAAAAGTCAGCAGGCATTTTCAGCGGGGCCACTTTTTATTAAAACAGGATTCTTCTGGGGAAGTCACGGGCTTTTGTGTCCGGGCAGCCGTCTTTTTACAAAAGAGCTGCAGTTTGCCATAAATCCCCAGGTGAAAGTTAAAGCAGGCCTTTCTAATCTGGAAGCAGGTTTTCTTTATCAGCGGGATTTTTCATGGGACCAGGAAAGCAGGGAGTTCTTTAACACAACAGACAATTTCCGGGGTGACCTGAATCTTACAGGAAAGAAGTTTTCTCTAAATGCCAGGGCGGGCTGTAAATTATTAAACTCTTCTGATTTCAGGGATTTTTCCGCAGGTCTTAGTTTTTCTAAAAAGGCAAAAGGTCTGCAAAGTTCCAGTACAATCCTCTTTAACTGGGACCAGGACCAGTTTTCCCTTAATTTGACTCAGAAATTTACCTTTCAGCAGACAAAACTTCTTCCCCCTCTCCCCAAGCTTCAGGATATGAACCTACCGGAGGGCAGTATTGTTTCATATGAGAGGAGGCCTGAAAAAATACAGCCGCTTAAATCCATCACTTTTCAGTCAAAATTAGTTTTTAAGGATTTTAGCCCCAGTTCAGAGAATCTTTCCCTGAATTTAGTTTTTCAGAGGGATAAAAAGAACATTCGGTTTTCAGGATATTTAAGTTTTAAGGTGAATATCAATCTGACAGAAAATCCTTAAAATTCCTTAAAAACCCTGTTAACTTAGGGCCGGATTAGGGGCTTGTCTATTGAATTTTACGCAATTTTCCATTAATATGTGCTCCAAATCAATTTATAATCCGGTGGAAATTTGCCCGGATAAGTAAACCCGAAAATCTTTTTTTGAGAGGTAACAATATGGCTTTTGATATTACTAAAGTACGTAATATCGGTATCAGTGCCCACATTGACTCTGGTAAGACAACAACTTCAGAACGTATTCTGTTCTACTGTAACAAGATTCACCAGATTCACGAAGTACGCGGTAAGGACGGTGTAGGTGCTGTAATGGACAACATGGATCTGGAACGTGAACGTGGTATCACAATCCAGTCAGCAGCAACTCAGGTTCAGTGGAAAGACACAACAATCAACCTTATCGACACACCAGGTCACGTAGACTTCACAGTAGAAGTAGAACGCTCACTCCGCGTTCTTGATGGTGCTATCATGATTCTTTGTGCAGTAGCAGGTGTTCAGTCTCAGTCAATCACAGTAGACCGCCAGCTCAAGCGCTATCATGTACCTCGCGTTGCTTTCGTTAACAAGTGTGACCGCCAGGGTGCTAACCCTATCCGTGTTTGTGGACAGCTCCGCGATAAGCTGGGTCTTAATGCCCACATGATGGAACTCCCAATCGGACTTGAAGATAAACTCGAAGGTGTAGTAGACCTGGTTTCAATGAAGGCTATCTACTTTGATGGTCCAAACGGTGAAGACCTCCGCTATGCAGATATTCCTGCTCACCTCCTTGATGATGCAAAGAAATATCACCAGGAAATGATTGAAGAAGCTTGTAACTTCGACGATGCATTGATGGAAAAGGTACTGGAAGGTGAAGAACCAACAGAAGAAGAAGTAATTGCAGCTATCCGTAAGGGTACTCTTGCAGAACAGTACGTTGGTGTATTCCTCGGTTCTGCTCACGTTAACAAGGGTATTCAGCCATTGCTTGATGCTGTACAGCGCTATCTTCCAAACCCAACAGAAGTACACAACTACGGTCTTGACCGCGATAATAACGAAGAACAGGTTGAATTGTTCAACGTTGAAAACAAGCCTTGTGTTGCATTGGCATTCAAGCTTGATGACGGTCAGTTCGGTCAGTTAACATATGTACGTATCTACCAGGGTAAGATTTGTAAGGGTGATGAACTTTACAACGTTCGTGCTCAGAAGAAGTTTAAGGTAGGTCGTATCGTTCGTATGAACTCTGCTGAAATGCAGGATATTAACGAAGGTATGCCAGGTGACATCATTGCCCTCTTCGGTATTGACTGTGCTTCTGGTGATACATTCTGTGGCGGCGGCCTCAACATTGCCATGACATCTATGTACGTACCAAACCCTGTTATTTCTATGGCTATCGAACCAAAGAACAAGCAGGATGCTGCTAACATGGCTAAAGCTCTTAACCGCTTTACAAAAGAAGACCCAACATTCCAGACCTACGTTGATCCTGAATCAAATCAGACAATCATCAAGGGTATGGGTGAACTTCACCTTGAAGTATACATTGAACGTATGCGTCGTGAATACAAGTGTGACGTAAACGTTTCACAGCCAGAAGTTGCATACCGCGAATCAATTTCTCAGCGTGCAGACTTCAACTACACACACAAGAAGCAGACTGGTGGTTCTGGTCAGTACGGTCGTGTAGCAGGTTTCATGGAACCTCTGGCAGACAAGGATTACGAATTTGTTGACTCTATCAAGGGTGGTGCTATTCCTAACGAATACATCCCATCTTGTGATAAGGGTTTCAAGCGCGCTATGGAAAAGGGTTCACTTATTGGTGCTCCAGTAGTTGGTGTAAAGGTTACAATCAACGATGGTCAGTATCACCCAGTTGACTCTAACGATAACGCATTCCAGACTGCTGCTATTGGTGCATTCCGTGAAGGTTATGCAAAGGCTAAGCCATCTATCCTCGAACCTGTAATGAAGGTACAGATTGCCGGACCTACAGAATTCCAGGGTAACATGTTCGGTCTTATCAACCAGCGCCGTGGTGTTATCATCGATTCTACAGATGAAAATGGAACATCTACAGTTAACGCAGAAGTACCTCTTTCAGAAATGTTCGGATTCTCAACAATTCTCCGCTCTTCAACACAGGGTAAGGCTGAATTCACAATGGAATTCGAAAAATATGCAAAGGTACCAAATGCTGTTGCAGATACTCTTATTAAGGAATATGCTGCAAAGAGAGCTGCAGGTAACAAATAATTCGCATTAATTAACAAATATTTGTATTAATGTGTTATAATATGAGTCAGTGGAAGCAATTCTGCTGACTCATTTTTTTTATAAAAAATTTTATAAAAAAATACAAAATTAAAGGAGATATTTATGGCAAAACAAGAACTTTATGACCGCAGCCCGGTAAAGGCTTATAATGAAGTTGCAAACGGTGGACTCAAAGCAGGAGAACTGGGTCTTGTAACTGCAAAGAAAGGATTGGGAAAAACAGCTATTCTGGTACAGTTCGGAATGGACACTCTTCTCAATGGAAAACAGCTGGTACATGTTTCATTTGACCAGCACTCTGAAAATGTCATCTACTGGTACGATGCAATCTTCAATGAAATCTCAAAGAAGAAAGTAATTGCAAAAGCAGCAGATGTTAAGGAACAGTTACTTCGCAACAGAACAATTCTCAATTTTAACCAGGATAATTTCAATCTTGAAAAAGTTGTTAACACACTTAATGCCCTTAAAGCAGGTGGAATTGCAGTTGCAGGAGTTGTAATTGATGGTGTTGATTTCTCTAAGGTAAAGGAAGCTGATATTCAGTCTGTTTCAAGCTATGCGAAGGCAACAAAAACAAAGGTATGGTTAAGCTCTACAGCTGACAGTGACAAATTAGAAGATTCTGCACCAAAAGCAATTCTTCCATATTTCTCACACGTTATTCACCTTTCTTCAAAGGCTTCTGTAACACAGCTGAACATCTTAAAGGCAGGAAAAAATGGTGCAGTTGAATCAACTCTTAAACTTGATTCAAAAACACTGCTCATTTCAAGCAAATAATTCATACTTTGATTCTTTAATGCAGTTAAAGTAACAATTAAAGCCACCCGTTTGTGAATGCGCTTCACTTCAGCACTTCATTTTCGGGCGGCTTTTTTTGTGATTTTTTTGGGGATTTTTTTTACTCTTTATTTTTCATCTTCTTTAAATTTCATTTTCAAACTTGATTCAATATCTGAAATAATTTTTTTTACCCTTGGATATTTGTCATTAATTCTATCCAACTTGGGTCTTTTGATTTTCTGCACAAATTCCATAGCCATTCTTCATCGTCATTCAATTTTCTATTTATGAATAAAATTCCATTTTTATACTCGTATTCTTCCTTAAAAAAATGTAAAACTTTTATAAAAGTTTGTTCAAATTCCTCGCTATATTCATTTGTTCTATAAAAGGCTTCTGCTTGTATGTTATATTCTACAGGCTGAAACCTTACCATATCATCTTTAATCTGACACGAGCAGATAATTCCAGCGAAAAAAATCATATTAATTAATCTAAAAAGTTTTTTCATATTCAGTACCCAATTACTCCTCATAATGAAAGGTGCAGCCTCACCTGTTTTTACCAAAAAATTAGCATCATCATCATTTACATTTCCAAATCCTGGAACTTCTGCAAAGGAATTATCATGCCAATCATATGTATCCCACCATATATGTAACAATGTTCCTTTTGAACTTACTTTACCATCTCCCCATCCATTGTGATACAAGCTGAAGTTTGTGCAGGAATTACAAATCAGGATTTATGGGAGTGAGATTTTTCCTAATCATTAATATTTTTAGTCTAACATTTTAATGTACTCTTGGGATAAATAACCATACAAATATTGAAGTAAATCTGTTTCATAATAAATACCCGTATTAATATCTTGCATTACATAAAAATTCATTAACCGATATTTTTTTATTAAGTTAGTTTTTTTTATCTTCACATAAATAATATAAGAACCTTCCGGTTGTATAGTTTTAGGAATTTTCATTATATTTGCTTTTTTCAGGCCACCTTTTCTTCCCCAGCCTTCTAAGCACGAAGCGAAAACATTAAAAGGATATGCATTGTTATTAACAGAACTATCGTATATTAATTTTATCTGCTGATTTTCATTTTCAGGATTTAATTCAATTCTAATATGTTCTATTTCACTTCCATAACAAACAGAATTAAGGATTATAAATAAAACAAACAATCGTAAAAGTCTAAACTTATTCATTTGCATTTTCTCCTATATTTATTACTATAGTTTTTCAGAACTGTACTTATCAATATTTTCCATAAAATCCAGAAAATTATTGATTACAGTTCTTACATAATCTTTTCCTGTCTTAACTAATGGGCAGAATGAAAACCAGTTATATTCAATTTCTATCTCATTAGCATTTATTATTTTAATTAAACGTATAAAGGATTCTTTTAAATCAATTAAAAACTGATTTTCATTTAAGAATAATAAAAAACCATTTGTTGTAACTTCATCGTATTCCTTATATCTGTCATTTATATATTCAAAAACTCTTGTTTTCAACTTTATTCGTTCTTGAAATTTATAATCTATATTTCGTGCATCAAGAACTCTTTTTATTTCTTCAAGACAGTCTTTATTCGAAATAGTTTCACTACCCCCCAAATGTTGAAAAAATGGGAGATACTGAAAAGCTAAAAACACTTTCATCTTTTCTACATCCACCCATTCTCTAATAACTCCGTCATAATTTAATTGATAATCCTCGAATTTATCACAAATTAAAAATTTTTTATCGTTAATAACAGAACTTCTTTCAATGATTGTAATGGCTGCTCCGTTATGATTTTTAAGTTTTATTATTTCTTCTTCATATTCAATCGAAAAATTGTATCTATCGATTGCATACTGAATCGATTCAATATTCACATCTTCTCTTATACTCATATTTTTATCTCTTGTTAATCATATTGAACTTATAAAATCCAGAAAATTATTTATACTTGTGCATACATATTCTTTTCCAGATTTTGTAATTGGGCAAAAAACATTCCAGGAATATTCAAAACCAACTTCATCATTTTCTAAAAGTTCAATAAAGCTGATATATTTGGTTGATTTTATAAAATATTTTCTTCCCTTATAATCAATTAAAAAGCCCTTATAAAAAAATTCACAAAATCTTGCATAAGGTTTTAATTTTTCAAAAAAAATTCTTACTTTAAGAGATTTATTCTCTTCAAATGTGAAATCTATTTTTCTATTCTCTAAAATATTCTTTATCAATGATTCACATTCTATTTCTGTAAGTTCTGAATGACCTCCTAAATATTGGGCCATAGGCAAATACTTTTTTTTAATATAAGTTATAATTTTATCAGCATCAGTCCATTCTCGTGGAACATTTGGTAATCCAAAACATAAACTAAGACTAGAATCAAGATTGTACTTTCTTTCCATCTGTAAAGAAACAGGGGCCATTCCTATTCCTAAAGTCACTCCATTTTTATTTGTAATACAAATTATTCCGTTTGAGTTTCTTATTGTAAAATTGTACTTACACAAATCCTCTTGAAGTGATTGCAAATCTAATTCCTTGTTTGAATTCATTTTCCTCTCCTATTCCAAACCAAATAATAATAAAGTAGATAAAACTCATGGGGAATGGATAGATTGTAAAATGGTTACTTTGATGCTTACTCTGATCTATTATAAACCATATTTCACAATATTTCATCCCCCAAAATTTGACCAAATTTAAGGAGAGTTTTTCATACCTTTAAGTTTAGTTTTGAATTGAGTTGGAGTCAATTCTTTTAACCCCTTCTGCGGGCGATTTTCGTTGTAATCTATCCGCCAGGATTCAATTATTTGTTTAGCCTCTGACAGAGACGAAAAATAATATTGATTAAGACATTCATCACGGAAAATCCGGTTGAAAGATTCAATAAAACAGTTGTCTGTTGGTTTTCCAGGCCTTGAGAAAACCTGTTTTACATTATGGTCTATACACCATGTTTGAACTGCAGAACTTCTGAATTCAGGACCATTATCTGTCTGAAGAAACTTAAATTTTTCTTCGTGCCAGATTTCATCCAGAACTTTGGCAACCCCTTCTCCCTGCATTGAAAACGCTGGAACTATTCTTGGAGCAACCTTGGAAACTGGATCAATTACTGTAAGATTCTTAAGGGGCCTTTTGTTTGCAATGCTGTCGATTACAAAATCAATGGCAATCCAGTTTCCGGCTTTTTCTGTAAGAATATGTTCTTCCCGTTTCTTTACAGAATACTTTTTGTGTCCTTTTTTACGGTTCTTAAGCTGCATTTTGTTTTCAGAATACAACCGTTCTACACGTTTATGATTGATTGCGATGCCGTCTCTGTGAAGGTACATTGTAATCGAATTACTGCCGGCTCTTGGATGCTTTGAAATAATTTCATTCATCTTTTCAAGGATGAATGAATCATCTTTCGGCTTTCCTTCGTAAAGAAAAGTCGTGCGGTTGATTCCAAGAATCCTGCAGGCTTTCCGAACGCTAAGCCCGAATCGTTCAAGAACAAAGTTTACGATTGTCCTGATTAATCCGGGCTTGAGAAGTTTTTTATTACATCACTCATCACCATTTTTTCAAGTGAAAGTTCTGCAACAAGCCTTTTTAACCGGGCGTTTTCATCTTCAAGCGATTTCATTTTCTTGACTTCGTTTACTTTCATATCGCCGTATTTTTGCTGCCATTTATAAAATGTCTGCTCGGCAACGCCATACTCGCGGCTGATCTCAGAAACACTTTTTCCCTGTTTGTGTTCCTGAATCATTTTTACAATCTGTTCTTCGGAGAATCTTTTCTTCATTTTTCTACCTTCCTTTAATTTATCGGTAGAAAAACTCTCCTTTCAAGTGGGACAATTTTTGGGGGAAGGACCACTATCTTAGGAAACTTCACTGAAGGATTAATAGATTATTTAGCCTCAATGAATGGGGGCAATATACCACAAACTATCGGAATTGATAAGCAAATACAGGATTTGATAAACCAAATAATAGCAGAGTCAGATTAGGGAAAATAAAATGAAAAGCAAAATTATAAAATTATTAATAATCATAATCATCTTTGTATCATTTATTTTGTTTGTGTTTTCAAGACTTAGATTTTTTGATGATGAACTATATGTAAAACTGTTTTCTGAGGACATATGTTTTAATTTTCAGAAACATCTATCACAGAAAGATATACTGGATGAATTTAAGAGACTTAAGAAAGAGGCTTATGTAAAAATAAAATATATTGATGAATCATATTCGTCTTTGTTATATTCAAATGAAAGTGATGTTTTTAGAATAATAGAAATAAAGAACGGTAAAATTGAAAATTCTTTATATATGCCTCATTTCGATTTTGAAATAGATGGTAGGTATGTTTCTTTTACTTTTGAAGATAAATTTTTGAAACATATTGATGGAATTATGATGAGCTTGGATACAAATTCAAATGAGACTCAAAGCTTTTATATACCTATTAATACTAGAACTGATAAATATAATTTTATAATAAAGTTGAATGATGAAAACATATTAGATTATAATTTTTCGATTGATTATGCTCATTGGAGTGGAAGCAATTGGAAATTGAAACTCTAGATTCTAAAATTTTAAGGGATTTTTCTTAGTCACATAAAAACCTGATTTGTATGTCCCATATAAATTGCAGTTTATCAGGACTAAATCTCGGTTTTTTTTGGAAAAAAAAGGTAAAAAATTGACATTGCTTTTTTTGTCAATTATATTTTCGCTGATTTCATAATGTTTCAATAATTACAAAATATAACGGTTTCTTTGAAATAAGAAATCGGATGGCTAAAATTTAGGACTGCTCCCGCCCTGAAGTTGTGGCGAAGCCAGTCGGGGTACCAAGCAACGCAAGGACGGTTAACAAAAAATAATCTTGTACAAGATAAAAAAAAACTGTAAAGAAATAATTTTTAAACCGATATAATTCATACTTAAACAAAACGGAGATTAATATGAGTTTAGAAATTATTAATGAAATTAAGATTAAAATGGAAGATACAATTTCTTCTGAGCAGATGAAAAAATGAATACTATTCAAAGGGAAGTCTTAAGGAAAGTTATTCTTATTCAAAAAATGGAAATATTCTCTCAAAGTCTGTAACAGAATTATGGGAAAGTCCGTATGTACTTCCTAAGAGGGAAGAAAGCTGGACCTATGAAGAGAGTTCTGGAGATGGAGAATATGTCTATGTCAAGAATGAGTACGAATATGACAATCAATCTACAGGAAGACTCAGTGAGGGTAACTGCACAAAAGTTGTTCAATATTATGGCGATGGAGAAAAAGTTACCGGTTGCATAAGTTATATAGATCCTGATAAGGATAAGTACATTGTAGGATTCCCTGAAGAAATTTTAGTGCTGGACAGGAACGATAATACTATAAGGCGAAGACAGGGAACGTACAATCACAACGGAGATTTGACTGAACTTAAACAGTATTTTTCTGACTATGACTATGTAACAAATACTCTCACTTATGATGAATATGGAAATATCAAATCCATTAAAGACGGACGTAATGCAGAGATATTATACAAATATGATGAAAAGCAGAATATGTTTGTCGAATCCATCAGTCAGAGTGGAGATGGAACTGATACTTATGAAAGTTTCATCGAATATAATTATGATACTCAAACTAAAAAGAAGGAAACAGACTGTAATACAAATACCATGCGTTATGAGTATGATGCATGGCAGAGGCCTGTACAAATCTTTACAGGCTTAGACAGTGAGATTCTTGCCGTAAGCTATGAATATAATACTCCGGTATTGAATGAAGAAAATAAAGATGCTGAATGTAGAAACTGGTATGCAGTTACAAGTAATAAAGTAACTTTTGACAGCGAAGATGATTCTATTATTCAAACTGTTATTCAGATTGATGGTCTGGGACGTGCTGTTCGCAGTGCTAAAACTGGATGCGTAAGAGGGGTTCTGGGCTGGAATGTAAGTGGAGCTGTAGAATATGATGAAAAGGGAAGAAGTGTTAAAGAAGGTATGACTAAATTCATTGAAGGTAGTCTGGATAATCTACTTGCCATAAAGCCTTCAATGACGGACCTTTTTACAGCCTATGAATACGACTGTAAGGACAGACAGATTCTGACAATTCTTCCTGACGGGGAAAATCAGAGTGTTAATTTTACAATACAGAACGGAAGTATGATAACCCAGACTACTGATCCTCTTAAAAATGTTTCTGAACAGGTTTCAGATGCAAGGGGAAATATTGTAAAAACTGCACGTTATGATTCAGATGGAAAAATGCTGACGCACGTGACATATGAATACAATTCAATGGGAGAAATGACGGCTGCTTATGATGCTGATGATAATCCTGTGCATATTGAATATGATATGCTCGGAAGAAGAACAGCTCTTGAGAGCCTGGATTCAGGCAGACAGGAATTTGAGTATGATGCATGTTCAAATCTGCTTTATGAAACTTCATCGGTTTTGCGTGAAAAGAATCAAAGAATTGAATATGAGTATGATGGCCTTAACCGTCTCATAAAAATTGATTATCCTGAAACAGAGGATACAGTTTATGAATATGGAGGAGCCCACGCGGAAAACGGTGCCGCAGGAAAAATTGTAAGTGTTCGCGATGCTTCAGGAAGTATTTCATATGAATATGGATTCCTTGGCGAAGTAAAAAAAGAAACAAGAAAAATTTATACTCATTTGAACGGTGGCTCAGAAGTTACTGCAGTAATGGAATACTGTTCAGATTTTCTTGGACGTATGCAGTCAATAGTTTACCCTGACGGCGAAGAAGTAAACTATGGATACGATGCTGGTGGACAGGTAGTAAGTGTAACAGGAAAGAATTTCGGTCATACATATGAATATGTAAAAAATATTTATTATGACGAATACGGCCAGA
>JAEEGI010018848.1_pt1 | contig 13985 bp, 13 predicted proteins | sample 8958751 | NCBI WGS metagenome assembly JAEEGI01 (sample SAMN16246545, study PRJNA631951) | gut metagenome | biome: gut microbiome; feature: rumen; material: KS-attached | host: Bos | place: Iran: Karaj | collected 2018-10
CTGCTCCAAGATCAGCACCGAATCCAGCTTCTGTTACAACATAATCAGCAAGCTTTAATCCCATGGTTGTAGCAATAATACTATTACATCCATGAGCAATATTAGCAAATGGTCCACCATGAATAATTGCTGGATTATTTTCAAGTGTTTGAACAAGATTTGGCTTTATGGCATCTTTTAAAACAAGAGCTAGAGCATCAACACATTTAAGGTCACGAACAAATAACATCTTTCCTCTTTTAGAGTATCCAATAAAAATATTACCAATTCTTCTTTTTAAATCATTAATATCTCTTGCCATACATAAAATAGCCATAATTTCACTGGCAACGGTAATATTATATTTATCTTCTCTTTCAAGTCCTTTATTATCATATTTAATCGTTACATTACGCAATGCTCTATCATTTAGATCAACACATCTTTGAAAAGTAATTCTTTCAAGATCAATATTTAAACTATTACCTTGATAAATATGATTATCGATAATGGCACAAAGTAAATTATTACATGTTTCAATAGCATGAATATCTCCTGTAAAATGAAGATTGATATCTTCCATAGGAACTACTTGGGCATAACCTCCACCTGTTGCTCCACCTTTAATACCGAAAACAGGTCCTAGAGATGGTTCACGAAGTACTACTAAACTCTTTTTACCTAAAGCACATAGGGCATCATCAATACCAATACTCATTGTGGTCTTTCCTTCACCAAAAGGTGTTGGGTTAGTACTAGTAACAAGAATTAATTTACCATCTAGATTATTTTTTATTTTATTCATTAAACGCAAATTAATCTTTGCTTTTTCTTTTCCATAACATTCTAAATAACTAGAAGTTATTCCTAATTTCTTTGCTATTTTCGTAATATTATCTTTTTTTGCTTCTCTACTTATTTCAATATCTGTTTTCATAAATCACCTTCTAAATCTAATAATATAATAACATAATTACCATTAATTATATTATTTATTTACAAAAAAAGATGTTAAAACATCTTTTCTAGTTTATCAATATCATTTTCATTAAAAACTTCAATACCATTTAATTTAAGTAAATGAGCGGTTATTCCCTCACCTGGTACTAAATTACCTGAGAAGGTTCCATCATAAACTTCACTATTTCCACATGATGGACTATTACTTTTAAGAATCGCCATACTGATTTCATTTTGTTGAGCGATCTTTAACGTTTCAAGAGCTCCTTTAGTAAAATAATATGATACATTATCACCATCTTTATTAAAAACACTACCGTTTCTAATCTCAGATGGTACTCTAGGAGTCGATAGTCCACCTAATTGTTCTGGACATACTTTAAAAACGATTTTATCAGCAAGAAAGTTAGCAAGTCTTTCATTATAATTATTCGTTCCATCATATTTGCAATTGTCTCCAAGTAGACATGCACTAACAATAAATTTTTTCTTTTCTTCTTCTTTTTTCATATTCTCTCCTTAATCTAACCACATATCAGTATATTTACCTTCTCCATCATATGGATATAATCTAACTGTTGAAAATTTACCACCAGTAGGAAGATTTCTTTTATCCATTCTTGTAACTACTAAAGCATTTATTGTTCCGGTTGTTGATTCGGCAACATAAATATAATTACTATCTACCCCAATAACCATTCCTATATGAATAAATGGTCCTGTTTTTTTAGGATTAGATCCATTATTAGGAGAAAGCATTAAATCACCAGCTTTAATTCTATTTACAACACTAGCAGTTTTATAAGTGTTACCTGTACCATATATTCCACCTTTAATAGATAATCCATTTTGTTTAAAAACCCAACTAACAAAACCTGTACAATCAAGACCTTGCGTCCAACCAGATTTAGAGCATCCCCAACCTCCACTTTGACCAATATTTAAGCCAACTCTATTATATGAACCTAATTGATTATCATATTTCTTTGGTCCAATATATTTAATTTTATAATCAAGACCTCCAAGAAGGAATCTTGCAGCTTCAACATTACCTGCTCTTGTTCCTATTCCTACTTCATTAATAGCATCTCTTAATATTTTATCATATTTAGCTTTGTCTTGTGATGTATATGTCTTACAACTTATATATGGTTTTGTATTATTAGGATCATACTTAAACTTATAAGTTAATTTATTTGTTATTTTACAATCTACATCTAAACTTGAATTATCTAAAAGAGTTAAGGTAACACTTGCTTTATTAATTATTTTATAAATATTATAAGTACTCTTTCCATCATAATCTTTATTATCTAACTTATAATTATATTTATTAATATATTTTAGTCCATCACCAGTAACAGTTAAAGTTGTACCTTTACGATCAATAACACCATTACATTTATATTCTCTTTTAATATTATCAATCTTTATTATTTCTTCTTTTGAACTTCCAAATTTATCATAAATAACAAATTTATATTCTCCATTACTAGTTACTTTATATTCAAAACTATTTTCTTCTTTTTTCGAATTATCTGGAAGTAAGGTATAACTATAATATTCACTATTTACATTTACTTTTATAGTAATATCACTACTTGTGATATTAGCTGTTGATTTCGTTATTTCATAATTTAATTCATAAACAATAACTTTTCTTTTTACTTCTTTATGCGTATTATTCATATCAAAATAATATGTTATTTCATAACTTCCAGGCTTACTTGTATCAATAGTTCCTCTTCTATTAATATTAATAGCAATCTCTTTATTTCCTTCATATACTAAAGCTCCAAGATCTTCATAAGTATTACCAACTAATACATATACTGTACTATCACCATTTAATCTTATTTCATAATTAAGAGCTTTATTTTCTTTAACAATTACTTTTTGACATAAAGTTTTTTTATATAAACCATGTTTTAAAGTAAAACATCTTTCATATTCACCAGGTGTATTATAATTAACTTTATCATCGATAGTAACATCATTAAGAGGATTACCATTATTATCATAAGCTTTATAACTACTATTTATTTTTTCACCTTGAAAAATACTTATCTCTTCTTCATCAAGAGTAAAGGTAACATTATAATTATTATCATAAATTAAATATATTCCAATAAATATCATTAATATAATGATAATAAAAATAAGAAGATTTAAATTATTACTTTTTTTCTTATTCTTCATATTACCTCCTATCTTATTATAGAACAATAAACTAAAAAGAAAAAGACCTATATTAATAGATCTGTTGTCATTTCTAAATTCTTATCATGAAATTTAATATTAACATAACTACCATTTATAATTGTTAGAACAGGTTTAATATGACCAATATCACATTCCATAATAATATTCTTATCAGGAAAAGCTTTATTAAAAGCTTCTTTATAAGTCATAACTTCTTCATTAGGAAATAATACTTTTGATACTAGAAAAGTATCCGTATATTTAAAGTAATCACTATCTCTAAATTGTAACAACGTTATATATAAATCTTCTGCAGGTGTATTAAAGATATCAAAATACCAAATAATACGATAATCTTTATATTTCTCTATAAAGTTTTTGGTATTATCATATTTTGTTCCAATAATATTTCTAAGTACTTCAATACATCCAACAATAATAATTCCTGAGCTTTCAAAATCACCATTAATTGAATAATTTAAATTACGAAAGTTAGTTTGTTTAATTAAATTACCTTTAAGTATTTCAAGACAATTTAATTGATATGGAAGAAGTGGTAAATCACCAAATGTTTTAGCATTAAAACCATATATTGTTGCAATATCATATTTTGTTGTAAGAATATAAAGTAAACTAGTAACATCTGAATATCCCATAAACCATAATGGTTTTTCTTTTATTTCATTGAACTTAAGTCCATCAAGAGTCTCATAAAGGAAGTTTCCTCCTCGAGCAATGCTAATTAAAGATAAATTATGATTTAAAAGGGTATTAAATTCTTCTACTCTCGTTTCTTTGTCTGCACTAACAATATGATCACCATATACATCATCTGTAACTATAACTTCATAATCTTTCTTGTATGCATTAATCGCATTTTCGATTTCATCAAGAGCATCACTACAACCACATGATAAAGCTGTAATACCAACCTTACTATTCTTTTCTAAAAACTTTGGATATATCATAAGTACCTCCCATCTTTATTATAAAATATTTTTTATTTATTGAAAAGATTACTTTCATTATAAAAACTATAATATTTATTATTAGAAATAATTAAATGATCTAAAAAGATAATACCTTGTATCATACTTATTTCAATTAAACTCTTTGTTAATAAATAATCTTCATTGGAAGGAGTTACATCACCACTTGGATGATTATGTAAGCAAATAAACTTAGAAGCTGAAAGAAGATAAGCTTCTTTGAATATCTCTCTTGGATGAACAATACTTTTATTAATAGTACCCATAAATAATAATTTTTTATCAATAAGATTATTTTTATTATCTAAATACAAACAATAAAATAATTCTTGTTTTTTATTATAAAATAAATCTTTATTATCATTATAAATATCATCACTAGTTAAATACTTAATATGATTTTTCTTTGTAAGATATATTCTTCTTCCAAGTTCAATTGATGCGAGTAACTCTATTTTTTTAACTATTCCTAATCCTTTTATATTATTAAAAGTACTTAAATTAACATTAATTAAATTATCTAGTTTATCTATACGATCTAATACTTTTTTAGATATATCATAAACGGATGATGATTTGACACCAACTTTAATGATAATTGCTAGTAATTCACTATCTGTTAATTTACTTGGTCCATATAGCATTAATTTATCTCTAGGTTTTAATTCATTATTCATATATCACCCTCATTAATATATGCATTTATTTACGAATTAAAATAATTATTGAAAAAATATTTTTTTATTGTAATAATTACTAAAACTATCATTATATATAGTGAACAAATGTAATAAAATAAACTTTACAAATGTAAAGTTTATTTACTGTTAAAATATTTAGCTTTATATATTAAATCTTTCATGATACTATTGGCTTCACGTAAATCTTCAAGTTTGTGACTATTAATTAATTTATTAGCTTTTTTACTTCTTTCATTCATTTGATTAACAATATCTTGATCAGCATTTATATAAGTATACTTATTCCATTCTTCAGCTTGCTTATCAAAGATTTGATATTGTTTATCAATTTCTTTACTGGTATTAACAATATAGTCATTTAATTTATCTAATTTTTTAATTGCTTCTCGAATATAAAATTCTTCATTTTTAATTAATAGTTTTTCAATTTCTGGAAACTTTTTATCATAGATTTCATCTAACATTTCTTGAAACAATGGATATTCATGAAGATTTTCATGAATCATATCTTGAAGTTCTTCAACTCTTTTTACTAAATTAATCATTTTACAACCTATCAATTATATCTCTTGCTGATACAAGACCAGTTGCTGCTGCGATTACGATATTACCAGCTTTACCTGCTCCATCACCAATAAAATATATATTATGATCATTAGCTTTAAATTTATTATCTGTTTCAATCTCATTTGAGAAGAATTTAATCTCTGGTCCATATAGAAGTGTTTCATCATTATTAACACCAGGGATAATCTTATCAAGAGCTTCTAGTCCATCTAAAATATTTGTAATAATACGATGTGGCATAACAAGTGATAAATCACCTGGAACAACATCTTTAAGAGTTGGTGTAATAAATAATTTATCAAGACGACTGTCTCTTGTACGTCTAAATTTCTTTAAATCACCTAATGTTTGTAATATTGGTTTTGAATCACCTAAGCAGTTTGCAATCTTTGCAATACATTCACCATATTCTCTTGTATTAGTAACTGGATCTGTTAAATTAACTTTTGATATGAACGCAAAGTTACTATTATTTGATTTAACACTTTTTAAAGCATGACCATTAACACAAATATATCCATAATAATTTTCTTTTGTTACATAACCACCTGGATTCGTACAGAAGGTTCTTATCTCATCACCATATGTTTTAGTTTTAATAAAGATTGATGGATCATAAATAACACTACATAAGTCTTCCATTAACTCTTTACGTACTTCAACACGAACACCAATTTCAATACTTTGAGATAAATATGGAATATTATATTCATCTGCTAATTTTTGAATCCATTTAGCACCCGTTCTTCCTGGAGCTACAATAACATATTTACCTTTATATTCGATTGTTTCTCTTCCCTTTTTGCATGTTACTATCATATTCTTTTTATTATCAATAACATCAAGGACTTCACATCTATCAAGTAGTGTTACACCATGTTCTTGCAAGTATTTAGTAAATGCTTCAATGTAACCTGGTAAGTTATCACTTCCTAAATGTTTTTGTTTAATAATTAATAATTTAGCCCCAGTTACTGCAACTTGTTTTTTAATACGAAGAGCTTCTTCCATATTAGTTGGATATACATCACTATCCATACCAAAGAAGTTAAATATTTCTTCAGTATCTTCTAAAAGTTTTTCTGCTTCATCAGAAGACATATATTTGTATAAATCACTCTTACCTAATTTTGGAACATAATTAAGTTTTCCATCAGAGAAAGTTCCTGCTCCCCCATAACCAGAAAGAATTTGGCAAGGATTACAATTCTTACACTTAGTACCAAACTTATTCATAGGACAAACTCTTGTTTCCGCAAAACGTCCTTGATCAACAAGTAATACTTTTATTCCTTCTTTCTTTGTTATTAATTCATAAGCAGCAAACAAACCAGCTGGTCCTGCTCCTACAATTACAACATCATACATAAACGACTCCTCCAACTTAATAAGTATATCATAAAATATATAAAACTTATATCTTTTATACTAATTATTACAAAATATCTATGATATAATAAACTTGGTGATAATATGATAGTTATTAAAACATTATTTCGATGTATATTAGCATTTATTATATCGATATTTTTTATTTTTTCTTTCTTTTTAGCATCAATGTTTGCAACAGGATCGATTGATAGTAATTTATTAAATTCTAATCTAAGTGAAAACATTGAATTTGTTTTTGCAATTCTAATTATTATTGTTCCTGTTATCCTTGTTTTAACTACTTTAATAACAGAAATTAGAATTTATTTAACTAAAATAAATAAAAAAATTGAAAATGAAGAAATAAAAAAATATGGTTTAAATGAAGAAAAAACATATGAAGAAGCAACATCTTACTTCAAGGATTTTATTAAATATTTATACTATGATGACGATTCCGGCATGAAAAGATTACTATCCAATAAAGGATATGAATTATATATGGAAAACTTTGATTTATATAAAAATAAAAAATTAAGCGAAAAATATCAAATCTTAAATTTTAATTTAACTAATATAATAGATAAAAAAGGTATTATAAATTTAGAATTTGAAACAAATGTATTACATGGAATAAATTATTTTAAAAACTTTAAACTAAATAATCGAAAAATGATTTGTTATAAAATTATATATTCATATCAACCTATTATTAACGAAAAAAATTGTAAAAATTGTGGTTCCGTTTTAAAGAATTCATATAAATGTCCTTCTTGTGGAACTCTTCTTAAATACAAAGAACATAAATTTAAGATAGAACAAATCGATATCTTAAAAGAAATAGATAGGTGGTGTTAATATGTGGTATATTTTATTACTAATTATTGTTTTAATTGCTATTAACATCATATTAACAAATATTCTATTTAATAATCGAATTATAAGTAAAGTCTTATCTTTCTTCCAAATAATTTCTTTTATTATTATTCAAAGAATGGTTTGGAAAATTATTTATGAAAATTTTATTGATCATTTCACAATTGAAGGATTATTAATCTTTATTATAACGATTATTTCATACATATTGATACTTTTTTTTATCTTAAAAACTTTAATTCAAAGAAGAATAATAAAACAATTTATTAAAAATTATGTTCCAAAGAATAAAATAGAAAATAAAGAATTATTAGGTAGATTCAAATATCTTTACTATCACTTTAATAATGATTTACTAAAACAAGATGAAGCGATACTTAAAAAATATAATAAAAATATCATTAATAATGAACCAATTAATAATTCTAAAATTATTTATTCTGATATCTTTGATATAGAAAAGAATAATGATTTTGAAAGATATTTAGTGGTATTCTATATATTAGGTAAAGAGGATAAAAAGAAAAAATTATATGTTAAAAAAGTAATCTTTAATAAAAAAATATTTAAACATGAAAAAGAATGTCCTAACTGTGGTTCTCCTGTAGATAAAGATAAAACTTACTGTGAATATTGTGATACGAAATTAGTTGATGAAGATAATATCATTAATATCGAAAATATTAAAACAATTGAAAAACTTACAATGAGTGAAGTATTAGTACGAGCTAAAAATAATAATTTATTTATGTATCTATTAATATTAAATTTAATGCTCATACCATATATCTTTTTAATGACATATATCTTAAATAGTTTTAAAGTAGATGGTATTGTAAAAACTCTTTTATACATTGTTTTCTTTGTAATACCATATGTCTTTATCGTAATAATTGAATTTAAAATATTTGATAATCAAAACGAAAGTAGCAAATATCCTTTATTAGAAATATTTGTCTTAATGATGATCTTTATTGAAATAGTTATAGGAACAATGGGTATTATTAAATACTTTATACCAATTATCATTATAGTTAAATCAATAATGTATTTATATGATTATTTTATAAGAAAAAAAGAATTAAAAAAGTATACCAATTAAGGTATACTTTTTATTTATTTCTTAAAATAGATATTGTATCTCGATCAACATCTTTAAGTTCACAGATGTTATCATTATTCATTGTTAATATTACATCTCTACCATTAATAATTGTTTTTTTAACATCTAATAGATTAACATCGATTGGATCAACATCATCATCTTCTCTTCTTTTTATGAGATTGATTTTTAAAATATTATTTTCAATTTTATAACTAGTCCCTGAATCAAATAAATCTTTGTTATAGAATTTAACATTTGGATTAATACTTTTAACTATACTTATAAAATTAGATATATCATCTTCAAGATCAAAACTTCCAAATTCTTCTTCTGTACCATCTTTAAATTTTAGAATAAAACTTTGCATACAAAATTCTTCATATTCACTTTCAACAGTTACACTTTCTAAATCATTAATATCAAAGTACCAATTATCATCAATACTAAATTTATCAACAAAAACATGATTTTCGAATATGGAAAATTCATAAGAAGCGGTATCATCATCACCAATAAAATCAGTACAAATATCATAAATATTCTTTTCTTCGCCAGTATCAATATTATCAAAATCACCAATTGTTATTAGTTGTTTTAAAGGTTTATTAAGTCTTAAAGGATAATAAATAGTACAAGGAATATCACCTAGCATTATTCTTTTTTCACCCTTCTCTTCACTACTTAATTTAGATGATTTAATTTCTTCTTCAATAATATTATTACTACTATTAAAACTAAATTCATTTTGATGATTATCTATTTTATAAGATTTATTATTTTCTTTCTCTTTAGCTTTCTCTAAATCTCTTTTTTCTCTTTCAGTAACATATCCTTCAGTGAAGAAAATATGATAGTATTCTTTTATACGTACCAAAAAGAAAATCAAATTTGTAAATGATAAAAGAATAATCATGCCACCTACTTCGTTATATCCTAATAAATAACAAATAATAATAACTAAGATAGGAAACAACGAAACAAGGGGAACAAGTTTGGTATCAAGAGTTAACATAAAGCAATAAATTGTAACATCTGCTATTGCAAGAACAGCTACAACAATAAACCAAAAAACACTTTCAGAATTTATATTTAACATATGCAAAGGAAATGGTAATAAAACATTAATAATGATAAACGATATAAATAACGATAAATCTTTGGTTTTTATTTTCATATATCCACCTATTCCATTAATCCTTCTTCTTTTAATACTTCTTTTATTTTATCTAAGAATTCTTCTTTGGTAGTTATATTTTCAAGTTCAATTTCTTTACCATTTGATAGCGTTACTTTAACAATATTACCTTCAAATTCCATTTTAGTAATATAACTATCTAATTGATTTTCGATTAAGAAATTCTTTATTTCAAGATCCCAATTAGGAATATCCACACTATTAACACCTGTTGTTCCTAATAATCCAAAGTAATAATCTATATCAAATGTATTAGATGAATCAGGAGGTGTATAACCATTATAACCACCATTACCACTTCGAGAACTTCCAAAGGTAACAGTTCCATCAACACTTGTTAAATTAATCTCAATATATGATAATCTTTCTTCATTACTTTCTGGATCAAGACTATTATTATAATTATCTACTAATTCTTTAATTCTTTTAGTAGCATCAGTACTTAACTTACTAAGAGTCGTTCTTGTAAGTTCTAGACTTTTATTAATAGAATCAATAACTTTAATAGCATAGTTAGTATTATTATCAACTACTTCATCAGCCTTAATATCTCTTGAAACTGATTTAGCACTACTATTAATATCTTCACCAACAGCGATTAATCTTTTTTGTAAACTATTAATAGATAATTGATAATCTTTTGTTGAATCAACTATTTCTTTAATACTATTTTTTGTATCACCTAATGACATATTTCCTCCTAATAACGAGATGAATAAACTTCTTTATTTAAGAAATCATTGGTTGCTCCACGAACAAGATAAGTTCCACCTTGAGCAAATAAATCTCTTTCGTGGCCACCAGATGATCTACTCTTTGATAATACTTGAAGTTTACCATCTACACAATCAAGTACAAGAAGATTATCAGCATTTAAATCTTTATAACTTTTAACATTTGTTGAAAAGCCAACGACTGTAACCCAATGACGATCACCTTTATATGAATTAACTTGAGTTACCTGTAAAGCTGTAGGTCTTCCTGCTAACATTTCATCATATACATATTTTAAAATAGGTGATCTAACAGACGATGATACTGTATTTCTAATTCTAGTAGCTGGTGAACCTTCTGTTCTTGCCATTGCACTTTTTTTAGTAAATGATCCCCTCATCATATCAACAGCATAATATTGAGATAGCAATAAACAATCATTTGGTAATAGTCCACCATTTTGTGTTATACGATATTTTTCAACATATTTTTGATAGTCAATACAACTAATTTTAGTATTAGGAATATAATACTCCCTACCTTCAAATTTGATTTTAATCATCTTGCCACCACTAACACTTCCAAGAATAGTTACAGAATCATTAAAACTTAATCCAACAGTTCCTTTGAATTCTGGAGTTGAAGCAGCTTTTAATTCTTCTTCTATTCGCTTCTTCTCTTCTTCATAAGCTTCACGATATAACTCGATACTACTTATAAAAAATGTACATTGCTTAGAAACAAGATTAGATACTTCACTTATACTTGCTTGAATACTCGAATTATTAGATACCGTACTAGGAGAATAACTACCAAAAGCACTGGCACTAATCGATTTACTTGAAGATAAGATATCTTCACATTCGGTTTTAATTTCTGAAATGCCATTAGAAATACGATCGGCTTTCTCAAAGTTTATATTTAAGTTTATCATTTTATCACCTAATTATAATATATCACACAAATAATTGTTTTTTTAGTTCTTTAATACGATATTCTAAAAAAAGAGTGTAAACTAAAAATAGATGAGTTCTCTCATCTATTTATATAAATTATTATTTTTAATATAATCTAATACTTTACTACTTAAAATATTATCATTATTTCGCTTTTTCCATTTAGAACTAGATATACGACTATGATAATCAATTAAAATAAATTTTGATAAATAATCACTATATTCTTTATGAATATATTTATACATTTCTTTATATGTAGAATTACGATTAATAATTATTAAATGATAATTATTTATTAAATCTAAATAGTTATCAAAAGATTTGAACTTTTTTATTAAATCAAACCCCATTATTAAATATAAATCTTTATATTCTTTTTTTAAATTCTCTATAACTTGATAATTAAACCTTGAATAGTTATTCATAATATCACTAACAATTAAATGTTTATTATCAATAACTAAATTAATCATATTAATACGATCTTCTAGTTTTTCTAGCTTTTTATCATTATTTATGACAGGTAAAAAGATTACTTTATTAACAACCTTTTTATTATAAATATGTCTTGCAATATTAATATGAGCTTTAGTAATAGGATTAAAACTACCTACAAATAAACCAACTTTCATTAAAAGACAACTCCAACTAAATCAATTAAGAAGCCACATAATACACCAATAATATAAATTATTGATATAATCATTAAATTCTCTTTAAAATGTTTATTCTCTTTAAATAAAATTAATAATCCAACACCAGCTCCTGTTAGGGTACCTGATAATAAAGTACCAAGAGAAATCATACTATTTAAATATAATTCTGTAATAATAACACTACTAGCACAATTAGGGATTAAACCAATTAAACTAGCAAGAAAATAAGTTAATATATTACCATTCTTTAAAATACTCTTAATATTATCTTCACCAATATAATGAATTAATGTTCCAATTAATAGTGTTGCAATAAAGATATATAATGATATCTTTAAAGTATGAATAATACTTGATTTTATAATACCATCTTCACAGTGACAATCATGACATAAATCATGAATATGACTATCAATCTTCTCTTCTTTTTTATGTTTTTTGCGATATATAAGATCAATTATATAACCAAATAATATACCAATAATAAACTTCGTACCTATAATTTCAACTATTGTTAAAAACTTTATTTTATTTGCAATCATTAATGGTAACATTTCATCACTTGTTGATAAATAAACAGCGATTAAAGTACCTAAAGTTATTACTCTACTTGAAAATAAATTAGTAGCAAGAGATGAAAAACCACATTGAGGAAAAGCTCCTAATAAACTTCCTACTAACGGACCAACTTTCTTATTTTTTGATAAGAAATCTTTATTCTTCTTACTCATTTTATGTTCAATATATTCTAAGATTAAGAATGCAATAAATAAGAAAGGAATAAGTTTTAATACATCAATAAGCCCATCTAATACTACTTCAGATAAAAATTCTTTCATTTCGACCTCTTTTTAAACATTATGATTTTATCACATAATAATAATGATATCAACAATTATATATTGAAAAAGAACTAAGAAAGAAATATCTTAGTTCCTTTTATATTAATCTAAATTTTCCCATTGAGATCGAGAACAAAATTTATAATTATTATTTAGACTTCCCCCACCTATTTTTTTATTACCAGATATAACAAGTTCAGCTTTTGTTCCATTCGCTACCGCATGACTATCATCTTTATTATACTTACATATATTAATACCCATATCCATTTTATTATTTGTTATGGTAATTGTTCCTTTAACATCATTACAATGACCACGACATTTAATAGTATATGGATAATCAGCAGCTGTATTATAAAACTCATTACCATCAATTCTTACTCCACGAACTATTTGATAAGTATCTCCGGCTTTATATTTACTTATGCTTTTATTATTTGGTTCAATATCAATCGCTTCACCAGGATCTGTACCACATATATCATGAATTTTATTATTTAATATCTTAGTATTCTTTGCAGATATAATTGATATTCCTTGACGTCTACAATTATAAATTTCACTATTCTTTACAGTAATACTATTACTTCTAGCTGGACAATCTGTTTCATCTAATTTAAGACTACCATTTACCTTCTTTAATTTGCAACCAGTATCAGCAATCGTAACTCCATCACCAATCATTTCATGAATTTTCATATCTGAAATGGTTATATTTCTACAATTACTTGCAACTAAAATTCCATAACCCGTTTGATGAGTAGTACCATCAGCACACATTTGAAGTTTATCACTTGGTTGTTTGTTCTTTTTACAACTATTTAAATTAAAAGTCTCTCCATTAGCTCCACACTTATGAGTTTGAA
>JAEEGI010018850.1_pt1 | contig 13983 bp, 14 predicted proteins | sample 8958751 | NCBI WGS metagenome assembly JAEEGI01 (sample SAMN16246545, study PRJNA631951) | gut metagenome | biome: gut microbiome; feature: rumen; material: KS-attached | host: Bos | place: Iran: Karaj | collected 2018-10
ATTGCAAGGGCAATGCCGCAGACGATAAAAGCGGGGATCTGACTGATCTGAAATCCTCCATTGATCTCAAGAATACCGTCCGGTATGAGATCGAGAAGAAATACACAGGCAATTCCGACAGCAGCGCATATAAAACATGAAATGCTGAATTTTTTCAGACCGGTTTTTTTGAAAAGCATAGGAACGCTTCCGGCAATCGCACCAATAAAGAAAAAACTTACCGGAACAGGTGTCAATTCAAGCGCTAACAGTATAAGCTTGGAAAGTGTTACCATTCCGAGAAGAAGGGAAATTGCGACAGTAAAAAGAAAGATAATATTTTTTTTGAAGTCTGAAAAAAGTGTTGCAACAGCGGAAAGCAGTTTATCATATATTCCGAGAATGATCGCCAATGTGCCTCCGCTTACGCCGGGAACGGTCATAAGAGAACCGATAGTAAAACCTTTCAGAGCATATACGGCATGTTCCGTTATTTTGTTTTTGGGCATCGTCTATCTCCTGTATATAATTCTTCTGAAATAGTTCAGTTTTCCGTTCAGGATATTAAATGCCTTACGATTGATAACAAGGAAGAATTCTCCAGGCATTTCAACGAACTCACCGCCGTATTGTTTTTTATACTGATAAAGCTCGTACATTTTATCGTCTTTGATGTTTTCGGTATCAAGACGCAGCGTTCCGCCCATATTGAAAGATGAAACCTTGCCGTCAAGAGAGTCGTCAAGCATATCGGCATAGTTGGCGGTCAGTTTAAGCGCTCTTAACGCTTCGGAGTTGGCTCCGTAAAAATTATACGCCTTATTACCCATTTTAATAAAAAATGATGCGCTGAGATAAGGGCAATTCTTGTATTTTTCGGCAATTTCCGCACGTTTGATCGTAGCTGATATCTGCTTTTTCACCTCGCGGATCTTCGGTTCGAGACGACCGCGCTTCTGTTCTGTTGTTTCGGGGTTGTCAAATTCGTCGGTAAGAGTTTTGAGGCGGAGAGCAGCCTGTTTCAATATTTCGTCCGTATATGCCTTATCTTTGGCGTAATCGTATTTATAAAGATAGATAGAAACGAACTCTTTCAGAGAGTTGGCAAATTTTATGTAATAATCGAGATTTCTTCTGCCAAATCCTTTCTTTTCCGTCGTTTCAACAAGAAGATCGTAAAAAATACGAACACCGCGCTCTAATGTTTCACCTTTGCAAACTTCAAGGGTTACTCCCCTGTCGTGCGAGAACCGGATATCATTTTTCAGGTGGACCGTAAAATTGGAATACATTTTAAGACGTTCTTTTTCGGGATCGTTTTCCGGAGAAAAGAGGATACGGTAATTTGTTCTGGGCTGCAAAACACCCGTCGTATTTTTTTCATAACCGAGAGACTCAAAAAATGATACGATATTGTTTTCGTCAACGTCTTCAAAATCGATCCTGTAATCGCAGAAAGGATCGAAAATCACGTATACGATATGATGCTTTTTGCAGTATTCCTTTAAAAAAGCGGTAAATTCCGATACAAGCTCACGATTGGAATAATCGCAGACGAAACCTCTTGTAATGTAGCCGACGGAATACGGAGTTAAATAGACGGGTAAACAAAGCATGAGGCAGCTGAGAACTGCCTCTCCTTTATCATCGTATCCTGAAAGTGCGTGGGGTTTCATAAATGAACGAAAGGACGCCCAGTATGAAGTTTGCTGAAATATACCGTTTTTTACTGCCAATGAGTCGGTGACGCCGACATCTGTTTTTTCAAACCTGTACATTTTACATCCTTATTTTTGTATCGAACAATACTGTTTATTTTACTATTGCTTCAAACACCGCATCAGCATCTTTACTGATAACAAGAACAAGATCTTTACCGATTGTTTTGATGCTGTAGTTTTTTGATATTTCGTATTCAGTGGGATCATACGGCATCAGGGCATTCATAAGACCCTGAACATAAACATCAACAACTGCATTTTTTGCCGAATCGATAACTGATTTTTCAGTGTTTTCATTGAATCTGATAACCGCAAAAGTTGAAGCAGACATTCCTGAACGCTCGGAAAGGACAAAATCATCGATCTGAGCAATGATATCTTCGTCTTCGATACCATACATATACATCAGTACCTCTTCCGAATAATCATCGCTTTTATAGGTAAACTCCACATTTGAAAAGTCTGCCGCAGCGCATGCTTTTTCGACTGTTTTGTCGAGCGCTCCGAGTGCTTCGGGAGAAGATGAGCAGGCTGTGATCAAAGCTAACAGAAGCGCAAATATCGCGCAGGATAAAATTGTTTTTTTCATAATAATCTCCTTTGAAAAAAATATTTCCGAAAATTTATATTTCCGGTGCATCACTGAAAGATGCTGTGAGTGATGATGTGTGATCTGTTTCGAATACTATTATTTCATTTTCACCCCGTCTGAGAAGTATTGAGGGAATATAAAATGTTTTCTGAGGACCGGCTGTTACCCAGTAGCGTGCGAGATTGAATCCGTTGATCCATATCTGCCCGCGGGAGAAACCATCGAGCCTGAGGTATGTATCAAGAATTTCCTCATCAAGCGTAAAGACTGAACGAAGAAATGTTGGAACCGTGACGTTTGATTGGCTTTCCGCAAACGGGATGACGGAGATATCGTCAAGAGGAATGCAGAAAATATCCCAGTCAAAAAGCTCCTGAAAGGAGTTGAGCATAACGGGACCGTCAAGTCCTTTTCTGTCACAGAGGGGATGACCGAAATTGACCCTGCCGAAAGTATCTACGAATATTTCAAGAGTGTTCTCTTTTTGCGGAAATGATAATTTAACTGTTTTTTCAGCGTCATTTCTGTATATGACAGCCTGTTTGATTCCGTTGACGAAAATATGCGCTCTGTCGTGAGGAGCTGTAACGGTGATTTCAGCTTCGCGATAATAAGGAACAGTTGTTTTATAGAGAATAAAACCGTAATTCTGTCCGAGCATTTCCATGGGAAGCGGTGCAGCTGAATGATGTTTTTGAGAGACGGATTCAAGGCAGTCGAAAACAGAGGACTGTGAAGTAAAGCGGATATCGGGATAGGCTTTTGCGGCGGTTTTAGGGAAAACGGGAAAATCGAAACTGCCGAAATATTCAGCAATCAGCCGCTGCGTAATACGGTATTTTTCTGTTATATTGCCTGCTTCGTCAAGAAGCGCGTCATAGTCATAACTCGAGACATCGGGTTCATATTTTCCGCCGTGGTTTGCGCCTGCCATCCACCCGAATGATGTGCCTCCGTGAAACATGTAGATATTTACATCCGCTCCGAGCTCAAAAAGGCGGTCAAGACATTTTTCATAGTCTGACAAATCACGGGTATGATGTTTTTCACCGAAATGATCGAACCATCCGTTCCAGAATTCACCGCACATAAGAGGCATATCCAGCTGAAACGATTTGAGACAGAAAAGATCCTCGTCAGGCCATCCGCCGAAATTGGCGACCTTAAAAACATCCGGAAGGCTTCCACCGCTGAGGTGGGTATAGGTTCCGCCGTCAGATGTGAACATGGGAACAGTAACCCCAAGATCGGTCATAAGATCTTTCAGAAAACGAAGATACGTTTTATCGTTTCCGTAACTGCCGTATTCGTTTTCTATCTGAAACATAATAACAGGTCCGCCGTCAGTGCACTGATGTGCTGCCAGTTTAGGTATAAGAATTTTATAATAATTCTTAACTTTTTCAAGATATTGCGGACATGAACATCTGACATTAATGTTTCTGTCTGAAAGCAGCCATGCGGGAAGTCCGCCAAAATCCCATTCGGAACAGATATACGGACTTGGTCGAAGAATAACGTAAAGACCGAGCGCCGCGGCGGTTTCGATATAACGTTCAACATCTGCAATTCCGGTAAAATCAAACTCCCCTTCCCTGCATTCGTGAATATTCCACGGAACATATGTTTCTACCGTATTCAGTCCGCACGCTTTGAGTTTTTTCAGTCTGTCTTCCCAATACTCCGGTAAAATACGGAAATAATGCATAGCACCGGAAAGAATGTGGAATTTTTTATTATCAATAAAAAAACCGTCCTTACGTATTTCAAAAACGGACATATCAAACCTCCGGATATGCTTTAAAACTATATGGTTATTTTACCATATGATCTATGTTTTGTCAATATAAAAAAATAAAACACCGATCTCTCGGTGTTTTAATTTTAAAAAAATTATTTGCCTACGAAGCTTGCTGCAACATCAGCTGCGGTTGCTGCATCGGGAGTATAAGCATCTGCGCCTATCTGTTTGCAGAATGCATCTGTAAGCGGAGCACCGCCAACCATGATTTTTACTTTATCACGGATTCCAGCAGCTACTGCGCAATCTACGACTTCTTTCATGGCACCCATTGTTGTGGTAAGAAGAGCAGAACAGCATATGATCTGGCAGCCCTCATTCTTTGCAGTTTCTACAAACGTTTCGGGAGCAACATCTGTGCCGAGGTCGATAACCTCAAAACCCTTACCTTCAAGCATCATTTTAACAAGGTTTTTACCTATATCGTGAAGGTCGCCTCTGACAGTGCCGATACATACTTTGCCGATCGGTTCAACGCCGGAAGCTGCAAGATAAGGTTTAAGAACTTCGGTACCTTTGCTCATAGCTCTTGCCGCAACAAGAACTTCAGGAACATAAACTTCATTTTTCTGGAATTTTTCACCGATAACGTTCATTCCGGCAAGAAGACCTTCTTCAAGTATCTGTTTAGCTCCGATATTTTCATTGAGCGCCTGATTGACAAGCTCAACAACTATTTTTGCTTTACCTTTTATAAGATTTTCTTTGATATCATTAAGAATGCTCATAATATGCACCTCTTTTTAAATTCTGATTGATTATACAACACATCCGGGCAAAAGTCAATACAATATTTTGTCATGCTTTGTAAAATATTGCGATTTTTATAAAATCAAGCAAAATATTACAAATTCGTCATTCCATTCTCTGCCAATGAGAGCCATCTGATCTGACTTTATAGATACGGTTTTTATCTTTACGGTTTTTATAGTAGACCCAGTCATCTACAACATTAATATACGAAGTGTCGTCTCTGTTGAGGGCTGTTTTGCCGGTGCCGTCTTTATTTATACGATACAGTCTGTTGCCGTCAGTATGGTTGCTGTAAAAGATATAATCGCCCGACACATTGAGATAATAACAGCTGTCGTCACAGATCTTCATTTTTTCGCTGCCGTCTGTATTCATAACATAAATTGAGTTTTTATCGGAAGCATTGCAGTAATAAAGTTTTCCGTTATTATAATTCAGAAATGACGAATCGTCGTTGTTTATCTGTGTTTCTTCAGTGCCGTCTGTATTGACAGAATATATTCTGTCTTTCTGACTGTAATTCTGAAAATAGATCTTATTTCCGACGATATATATATCCCTTGCTCCGTCTGCTATGAGTCGTTTACGACCGGTACCGTCTACAGACATTCTGTAAAGCCCGTATCTGTCGCTTCGGCTTGAATAATATATATAATTATCTCTGACGGTAATATAACAGGAGATATCGTTATTCAGAACTTTTCTGGCGGTGCCGTCTCTTCTTATTCTGTAGATCCGGCAGTTATCAGCGAGATTGCAGTAATAAATGTAATTTCCGTATGCGTAAACAGAAAAACATTCGTCGTAACATATCCTTTTTACTGCGCCTGAATCGGGATACATTTTGTAAAGGCAGCCACGGTCGTTTTCATTTGCAAAAAAAGTCAGGTCGTCTGCACGGAAAAACAGACCGTCATTGACGGTATTTCCGTTCATATCTTTAATAACGGATTCAGTTTCGGTAAAATAATTATCGATCTCGTTTTTTATTGATAAAAATCTGTCGTCGGATTCTGCAAGGATTGAACGTTTTTTTGCATCGTCAAGCCTTTTAATAATTACGTCGCCGAGCATTGGAGAAACGCTGTTGAATATTTCGGCTACAAGGTCGTTAGACGCTTCATTTAGTTGATCGTCATTAAACTTTTTTGCAAAAACGGCGATCATGTTGTCGTTGATATGATTGTGATACTTCATTCTTGCCTCATAAACACGGAGGTCGTATGCGCGGATATCGTCAGCAGTAACGCTGAGAGGATCGGAAAGAGCGGTGATATCGTTGTCAAAAATCCAGCCGCACTGATCACAGTAGGCGGCTTTTTCGGCAAAGAGTTTGCCGCAGACAGGGCACATCAGCATTTAATGATTCTCCGTTTCAAATGAGTTTTATGTTATGATACAACATAAATGTGTCGCAAATAGTAATATTTGTTCAAATAGAGATAAAAGATAGCAATATCAGATCGGGGACGCGAAAAATCGATAAAAAAAATCTCCGAATAAACGGAGATTCGATTGTTTGATGACTATTTTCTTCGTCTTGCATACTCATTGCGGCGGTTTTCTTTGCTCATTTTAAAATCCGCGAATTTATCGTCGCTTTCCTGCTTGAATTTAGAGAGCATATCTTCAAACGAAACAGCTTTTTTTGCTGAAGCGGCTTCTTCTTCAAGGGCTTTTTTGATTGAAAGATTTATTCTGCCCTTTTCATCAATGGAAATAACTTTAACACGAACTTCGCTGCCTTCGGAAAGATGATCGCTTAAATCTTTGACATAATCTGCGGAAACCTCTGATATATGCACCATACCGCTTTTGCCTCCGGGTAGTTTAACAAACGCTCCGAATTTTGAAAGCGCGGTAACAGTGCCGACATAAATATGTCCGACATCAATGGCCATGCAAAATAACCCTCCTGTAATCAGTTGCCAGATATATCTTTATAAATTTTTTCATCATTTTGGCCGAATCCGAGATTATCCTCGGCAATCGTGCGATAAAAATCATCTTCATTTCCGTCAGAAAGAAGATCTGCAAGCTCGCTGTTTCTAATCTTCTGTTCTTTGATCCGCTCAGTCACAAGAGCGATTTCTTTTTCTTTATCGGAAATATCAAGCTGCATAAAAATAAGACTGATGACAGATGCTGCCGCAATAACAAACAGCAAGAGTCGTATAAACATGCTTGTTTTGGACATAATCCCCCATCCTTCTTTATCGTCTTTTACTATTATATCATATTTTTGGCTTTATTTCAATACTTTACTTTGACTTTTTTACTTTATTTGCGAACTTTTTTTGACAATACATTTGACTTGACAATATTAAAGCGTCTATAATCGGTAATTTAAAATGCTCTGCAAAAAGCGCAGAGCATTTTATGAAGATATTTGTTATTCGGATAATGCACGATACATTTGTGATGCATTTTCCTTTGAAACATGTTGCGAAAGAGACAGGACTTCGAATTTCGATGTCTTGCCGCCCAGATAGAGCTCTATAATGTCGCCGACTTTCAAATCGTATGCCGGCTTTGCAGTTTTACCGTTCACAGTGACGTGTGAACCGGAGCATGCTTCATTTGCGACCGTGCGCCTTTTTATAAGGCGGGAAACCTTAAGAAATTTATCGAGCCGCACTGTAAATTATTTGATCTCTTCGCGAAGAACCTTGCCTGCTTTGAATACAGGAACTTTGGTTGCAGGGATAGCGATCTTTTCTTCGGGCTTCTGGGGGTTTCTGCCTTCTCTGGCAGCTCTTTCACGAACTTCAAAGCATCCGAAGCCAACGAGCTGAACTTTATCGCCTGCCTTAAGAGCATTTGTAATACTCTCGATAAAAGTGTCGATAACTTCCGCAGTTTTTTTCTTATTGAGTCCTGTTTTTTCTGCTACATCGTAAACAATTACGTTTTTATTCATTTTAGTGCCTCCAAAAACTTGTTTTATATATTTCTGATACTATTTTACACCTTTTTGGTGAATTTTTCAAGCATTATTTCGTTTTTTTAACAAAAAATCTCTAAATTCATTAAAACTTACCAAATTTATAACCATCATAAAGATAAAATATGCTAATATTGCACATATAATTGCGGGGAAAAGTGCGATTTTAGACGGTAAAATTTTCTCAAACAGGAACAAAAAGAGCTTTGCTGCTCCCCAGCATACGAGTCCTGACGCAAGAGGTTTGAAAATAACGTTCTTCCATTCGGGTAAAAAACCGAGATTTTTTTTGATAAAGAAGATGTTCATAATAAGCATAACGGGATATGCTATATTAGTAGCTATCGGAGCTCCGAGGACATTTACTTCGGGAATGCTGACGAGAATAAGAGTACTGACTGTTTTGATCGCCGCTCCCGCAGCTACGGATATTACAGGCAGATACGTTTTGCCTACGGCCTGAAGAATGGACGCGGTGATGTTGGTAAGTCCTACAGAAATGAGCGCAAAAGAAATGATCTGAAGCAGCGGAGTTGCCGCTTCCACACCTGCAGGATCACCGGGATAAAACAGCCTGAGAACGGGTTCTGACACGGCATTCAGACCGAATGCGCTGCCAAAAGCGAGGATCGCCGAAAATCTCAATGTATCGTTTGATGTTTTAAGGATACTTTGTCTGTCCTTTTTTGCATGTGCAGCGGCTATCGCCGGAATAAGGCTCATACCTATTGCCGTGATAAGAAATGACGGAAGATTAAAGATCGTAAGCGCCATATTGCCGTAAGAGCCCCACAGCAGTTTTGATTCTTCGACAGACAGATATACTTTAAGCCTGTTCATTACCACAAATGCATCAACAAGGCTCATAAGATTTGCGGTAACGGAGCTGACGATAAGCGGCAAAGAAATGATCAGGAAATCGCGTGTAAGCTTTTTTACCGGAGTTTCTTCGGATGATAGAGATTCCTTCGCAGGCAGACGGTAGTTTTTGCTTCTGAAAAGATACCTTGACGACATAAAAATCATCGCTGCCATCGTACTTACGGAAACGCCGAGAACTGCTCCGCCAACGACCTGTTCGAGCGGATATCCTCGGTTATAGAGAAAGAATGCTATGCCATATCCCGCTATAAGCTTCACTATAGCCTCTATAAGGTTTGAGACCGCCGTGGGCGTCATATTTCTGTATCCCTGAAAAAAGCCCTTAAAGACAGAAACAACGCAAATACAAATGATAGCAGGCATTACGGCGGCAACAGACCAATATGCCTCCTTACTGTTCATCGCCTCGGCAAGAGGCATTGCAAAAACGAAACCGAGAAGCGCAAGGCAAATTCCAAGAGGAATGAAGATCAGTGCGGCGATCTTCATTATTCTCGGAACGTCTTTATATTTTTCCAGCGCCAGAGAACGTGACACCATGGTCGCTATGCCGGTAGGAAGCCCGGAGGTGGCGATGGCAAGGAGAAAAACATATATACTGTATGCAGATGTATAGTAACTCATTGCGGCAGCGCCGACGAGATTTGTCAGCGGGATCCTGAATACCGCGCCGACAAGTTTTACAAGAAACCCTGATACTGATAGTACCAGCGCGCCGTATGCTACGCTTTGTTTTCTTTCAGACATTGTTATTTATCAGCGTCTTCATGAAGGGGTGCAGCGCATTCTGAGCAGAATTTAGCGCGCTCGGGGTTAAGAAAACCGCATTTGGGGCATATCGCCGCTCCGCGCAGCTCACTCTGTTCACGCATAAGAAGTTTTACGTTATAATTTGCCGTATCTATTTCGGATTCAAGAGCGGACATACGTTCATCGGGTTTGATTTCACCTGATTTTATAAGTTCGTAAGCGATCTTGCCGAGCCGGGCATATGCGCGTTTTTGAGTTGCTTTTGCTTCCTGAAGTTTGAATCTGATTTTAGTTCTTTCGATTATTTCCAAGCTTTTCTGATATGCGGCATCGGTGATATCTTTGCCTTTACTGATTATTTCATCTTTGTTGAAATTGTTGATATCCATGCAATACACTCCTTTTCCATGATTTAAAAATTATTATTTACATTATACCATCACCAGACGCAAATATCAATACTTTTCTTTGTAAATTTTTTGTTCCAAAAAAAATTCACATTTACAAAGACAGTGCTGACGATCCATAAATCTCCGCAAATACAAAAAACAGGTCAACAAAGAGTTTTGTGCCTGTTTCGTTCAACAAAGTTCCCAAAATTGTCACATAAGAAAAACGAAATAACGATATAATTATCGTAATTGAAATAGTTCCTTTGCACAATACAACAGGAGATTTATATGAAGGCACCATTTTATCCCGCAGACATTCTTCTTCCCAAAACAGATCTTGAAAAATGGAGCGTTATAGCATGCGACCAGTATACATCGGATATGAGTTACTGGAAAGATGTTGAAAAAACTGTTGGAGACGCTCCGAGCACACTGAAAATTACACTGCCCGAAATATATCTTGAAGACGAAAATGTTACTCAGCGTATTGAAAAAATCAACAATACGATGAAGGAATACATTGACGATAATATTTTTACGGAATATAAAAACTCATATATTTATGTTGAAAGAACATTACGTTCGGATGCGGTAAGACAGGGCATAATCGGCGCTGTTGACCTTGAAGAATATGATTTTTCGCCTGATTCGACATCGCTTATACGCGCTACGGAAAAAACAGTAACGGAAAGGATCCCGCCGAGAGTAAAGATACGTCAGAATGCGCTTTTGGAGCTTCCGCATATAATGATCCTTTTTGACGATCCCGGAAATATAATATTCTCATCGCTTGAAAAAATGAAATCGAGCATGAAAAAAGTGTATGATTTCAAGCTGATGAAAAACAGCGGCTATATTTCAGGATGGCAAGTCGGTGATGCGGCAAAAGAGTATATTGATAAAGGGTTCGAAGAGCTTCTCGCTCACACAGTTGAACGAGCCGGCAGCAAAGCTCCGATATTGTTTGCCGTAGGCGACGGGAACCACTCGCTTGCAACTGCAAAAACCTGTTGGGAAAATATCAAGCGATCGCTTTCAGAGGAAGAAAGAAAAACACATCCTGCGCGTTTCGCACTTGCTGAGGTCGTGAATATTCACGACAGATCGCTCGATTTTGAGCCTGTGCACAGAGTAGTTTTCGGAACTGATACCGAGCTTTTCAGAGAAGAACTGATCAGATATTTCGGAGACGGAATAAAAGAGGACATATGTGACATTGACGAATTCAATGATTTTGTAACCGTGAGCGAAGACAAAAATCACGTATATGAACTCTGTTTTGAAGAAGCAAAGCTGCCTATTGCGTGTGTTCAGGAATTTATTGACTATTACCTGAAAAATGTGGATACATCCGCAAGAATAGATTATATTCACGGAGACGGCGTTGCGATAGAACTCGGAAGAAAAGCCGGTAATATAGCGATTTTAATGCCGTCCATATCAAAAAGTGATTTGTTTGATATGGTCATGACAGCAGGTGTGCTGCCCAGAAAGACATTTTCAATGGGCGAGGCAGACGACAAGCGTTTTTATGTTGAAGCAAAAAAAATAAAATAAATCAGAAACGGAGAAATAAAACATGAAGAAATTTTTTGGCGAATTCAAGGAATTTATTTCCAAAGGCAATGTAATGGATCTTGCAATCGGTATGGTTATCGGCGGAATGTTTACAAAAATAGTAAACAGCGTTGTAAACGACATACTTATGCCTATTGTAAGTCTTCTTACCGGAAGGACAAATTTCCAGGAAATGTTTATTCTTCTCAGCGGTGAAGGATCCACTCTGAAGGAAGCAACTGACAACGGTGCAACGATTCTCTCTTACGGAAACCTTATTGAACTTATTATCAATTTCATTCTTACCGCGCTCTTCCTTTTCCTTGTTGTTAAAGCTTTAAACAAGGCAAGAACATTAAAGAAAAAAGATGAAGAGACTGAAAAAGAAGAAAAGTCAGAATAATTAAAGAGAAAAATAAAGAACGGCAGGATGAAAACACCCTGCCGTTCTTTATTTGAATAATTATAAGGATTTAAAGCGCAAAACGGGCGCTGTAATCGTTGAATTTTTTCTCGAAATCTTCATTGTTATGATTTTTAACGGAATTAAGGTATTCATGCGTAACAAATGTTCCATGGTAAGATTCTATAACAGCGACAGCGACATTTGAGCAATGGTCTGATACTCTGCCGTAATTGGTTATAAGGTCGTTAAGAACAAAACCGTGGTTGATCGTGCATGCACCTGTTTGGAGACGGGAAATATGATTTTTCTTTATGTTTAGTTTAAGTCCGTCTATAACCTGTTCCAGAGGTTCGACATTTGACGCAAGGATAATATCGTTTTCTCTGAAGCATTTGGATGTGATTTCAACTATTTCACGCATAGCAGAAGTGATAATTTTTATTTCCTTTGCGGCGTCCGGTGAAAATTCTACTTTTTTCTCATGGATTTCACGGGCAACATCAACAAGATTTACTGCATGGTCCCCTATTCTTTCAAAGTCATCTATCGTATGAAGTATTTTGGTGACATTTTTAGTATCTGCATCAGAAAGGCTGATTTTTGAGAGTTTCATCATGAAAGTGCCGAGATAGTCTTCATATTTATCTATCTGTTCTTCCATTTGCAAAATCTGCTCTGCTTTATCGTCATCATATTCAAAAATGATATCCACTGATTCAAGAAATGCTTTCATTGAAAGATCGGACATATCAATAACTGTTTCAAGAGATCTCTCAACCGCGACTGAAGGCATTGCTAGAAGTCTGTCGTCAAGAACGACACGAAAGCCTTCATTTTTATCTCCGCCGGGAATCAGCCTGTTTGTGAGTGCTTCAAGCTGTTTTGTAAACGGCAGCAATACGACTGTATTCGCAATATTAAACACGCTGTGGATAACCGCAATCATAACAGGTGTGATCTCGGAGTCTACAAACGCAAAATTGAATATCGCATCAAGAATATAAAAGGGAACAAGGAATATGATCGTACCGATTATTTTGATCGTCAGATGAGTAACGGCAACTTTTTTTGCGTTTTTACTTACGCCTATGCTTGAAATTATAGCGGTAATACAGGTACCTATATTGAGACCCATAATAATGGGGATAGCCATACCGTAGGTGATTCCGCCTGAAAGTGAAAATGCCTGAAGGATAGCTACAGAAGCGGCAGAGCTCTGTATAATGCCGGTAAATACCGCACCGACAAGAACCGCAAGGATCGGATTTTTAAAGGCTGTAAGGATATTTCTGAACTCCTCTATTTCTGCAAGCGGTGCCATGGAATCAGACATAACTGTCATACCGAACAGAAGGATAGCAAAACCGAGCAGAACAAGACCGATATTCTTTGTTTTCTGTTTCTTGCCTGCCATCGTAACAAGAATACCGATAAAAGCAAGGATCGGGGAGAAATTTGCAGGTTTCAGAATATTAATCCACCAAGCATCGCCTTGAAGCCCCGCAAGGCTGAGGATCCATGCCGTAAGCGTTGTACCGATGTTTGATCCCATCATTACGCCGATAGTATCGCCGAATTCAATGATGCCTGAGTTGACAAGTCCTACGAGCATAACAGTTACAGCAGATGAAGACTGAACCGCGATCGTGATGCCTACACCGAACAAAATGGTAAACAGCTTATTTTTGGTGACTGCTTTTAGATTTTTATTCAGCGCGCCGTTATAGGATTTTTCAAGACTTTCCGAGAGCAACCTCATGCCGTACAGAAAAAAAGCAAGTCCGCCAAGCATAGAAGTTATTGAAAAAATATCCATGTTTACTCCTTTATTTCATATTCAGTTTTTCTTGATGTCAATTATTTTTGCATTCAAAATCTATTATAACATATGATTTATTAAAAATCAATAAAGTTTCCAAAAAAAATACATTTTCATCTCTGTTATGTTAAAAAATGATACGACAAATGCCCGTGAAATACTTAAACGAAAATCACGGGCATTTATTGTGATTAATTCTGAAAAATAAGAGGAATGAACAAGGTTACACTCTGTATTCGTTTGTTTTGCCGGAAGTGAAGGTTCTAGCTATGGCGATTACGGAAAGAAGGACCGTAAGCGCGACGACTGCAACAAGCGATATGATTATTACCTGAGGGTCAAGCATGTATATAGAAAAGAGCTGAACGTTTTTGAATATTGTTTCTT
>JAEEGI010018852.1_pt1 | contig 13982 bp, 12 predicted proteins | sample 8958751 | NCBI WGS metagenome assembly JAEEGI01 (sample SAMN16246545, study PRJNA631951) | gut metagenome | biome: gut microbiome; feature: rumen; material: KS-attached | host: Bos | place: Iran: Karaj | collected 2018-10
TGAGATCATTCGGATGCCGGACAGGGATTTCACATTCTTCAAGTTCGACAAGGAAACAGGAGACACTTGGGAAATCAATACCTACAAGTCAACGAGCAGTCGAAAAGTGGGGAGGCAACCCAGCAGCCAGGACGTCGCCCGTCCTGGCGAAGTCAATTACCAGTTGATCGTCGATTCCTGGCACCATATCACCCTGCTCAATGTCCATACCGGAACGATGTGGGAGTCCCGGCTTAGCAGCGGTCGAAATGCCGCGTTTGAAGATTTCAAGGTGGTGGAGGCGGGGAGTTGAGGTAGTGCGGGGGAGGGCTTTCTTCCAAAGCCTTGATTTGGGTAATCAGAGCATTAGAGGTTATACTGCTGCTGGTTGGCAATGTTGTTTATTGTTGGGCGAAGGCGAAGTTTACAATGTGGCATAGCAGTGTTATTCCGTGTGAAGATAGTTTCGGCGAGAGTCAAGTTAATCAGTTCCCAACCAATCATCGTCATGGTCATAGTCGAAATCGTGCCGAGGATTCTTATCTCGGATGGATTCCTGCCAATAGAGAGATTCATAACGTTGCTTTTCGGCTTCTTGTCTTTCTCTCTCAGCGGCCCGATGAAGCATTTCAGCGCCCATTATACCTGCCATTAACTCCGTGGCCGGATCAATTCTGGAGCTGGAATCATAGGTTCTTTGTATATCCTTATCAATAGGTGTTTTATCCCATTTATTCATCAGGACAGCCAGGAGGATGACTCCCATTATAAAGAAAAACGCCGCAAAACCTATGTAAACACCATCATCATCTACAAGCCATGAATAAATAAGGAAAAACTCGAGTGGCACAAACACTAGGAGCAATAAAAACATCCGCCACCAGATACCGGCCCTGGTCAATTGTTTTCTTGGTGGATTATCTTGCTCTTTTTCAGGACGCGGTTTCACATCTGGCAGCGTTCCGAGTTTCTTCTCAGTATCGTCATCTTCGTCGGTTTCCTCTTCTTCACTTTCCGGGATCTCTTCGATTATTGGTTGACTTGAAGACAAGAAACCCTTCTGGAAAGCATCAGGAAACCGGAAAGTGAGTTCATCCGAAGCGAATTTGATAGTAACAAATTCATCGTCAATTACAGTCACACTCCCTTCGCCTAGAGTGGTGTGGGTTACCTTGTCTCCAACTTGAAGTAGGACTCTAGCCATATCACTTATTACTTATCGAGAGGATGATACTCAATGCCGGGGTCAGACATCGCCTTCTCTTTATGCTTGTAGGGTATGACGCCCTTGCTCGCAAGCGTCAGCCGAAGTGAATCGAACTCCGTGCGTATCCTCCTCATCTGATTCTCAAGCATCTGAACCCTTTCGCTTAAATCTTCTGAGACTTGAGGAGCTGTGTCTTCCTGCTTTCCGTTATCCTCAAATTCTTTTGTTTGAGGATCCTGAGAAATGAAATCAATTCGCCCTTCGTCTCCTGCGAGTTGTGTGCAAATAAAAGAAGCGATTCGTCCATCCTTTGGAAAAGTCTCATAATACACCCTATATCTAGCTTTGCTCCCCGGATAGACAAACTGGAGGGCTTCGGCCAAACCCTTTGGAGATTTCATGTATCTGCAGATCGTATCTCCTCTATGGATTTCGCCGTGTTCATCAATAATAACAAAATCGGCACCGCAAACCAGCCAATTCCAATCCGCCTTTCGATCCATAATGACTTCGTAATCAATGACAAGGGCGGTTGTCTGAAAGTTGACCATCTTTTTAACAGAACCGACTCCGCATTGAATACTTCCATTATCGGATTCTTCTAGTAAAGCACAATCGCGATCGCAAATTAGGTTTTCATTCGGGGAAACGCGAAGGATGCGAACAGACGCGCCGTTTTTACTATTTAACTGGATAAGGTATCTGCTGGTATCCATTTTCGCTAAAGAATTTAAAAGGAACGACTCAACTATTCATCAATTTATATCCGCCGTTAGAGAAGATATGACGTTGCATTTTTATCTCGAGATCGGCAGGTCCATACGCATTATTGTTCTAGTGTCTGTATCGTGATATAGTATCAACAAATATATGAATTCTAGAACACACCGACAAAAATCTAACAAGAAGGACGACCATTCTTTCACGTCGTCTGCCGATAGATAGGCCAATGGTTCTGTATTTCTTTAGTTTAGAACAAGCCATCGCCCTCCGACCGAAACCACCGGTCACTCCTGTTTTCTCATTGCGAGATAGCTCAGTTGGAAGAGCGTGGGAGTCATAACCCCGAAGCTGGCTCTACTCCACGGCTCTGGCGGTGGCTCTCGTGGTATTCGAGATCCGATTGGTTATCGTTGGCGTTATCATTAATTACTCGATGAAGGTAAAATACACATAGATCTCGCGTCAGCTTTTCCTTTTCAGTTATAGAAATAATGCCGAATAACTATTTTTCAATAACTTTGTATTCGTAATTGTGATCCATGCTCCATGCTCCATTATATTGAGGACAATAAAGGATTTCAAACCGAACGCATTATCAATTCGGAGGAACCCTTGAAGATCGGTCTTATTGATGCCGATTTGTTGGATCATGGGACCAAGCATCCGAACTTGGCTCTTCTTAAAATGTCTGGTTTCTGTAAGGGCGTCCGGCTGAAAAATGGAGGGCAACATAATGTCCGGCTTATTTGTAATTATTTCGAATTACAATCTGGGATGCTCCTTGATCAGATCGATTTTGACATAATTGCTATCTCAAAAGTTTTTAAGTTCACGACCCTGTCAGAGGAAGCTCAGAGGCTTGTAGATGAACATCTTGCATATTACGGCGGGACTGGTTTTTTTGAGATAAATGGCCCTACTCTTCCTGACGAAATAGAACATCATATGCCTGATTACCACTTGTATGACGAGTATATCGATATTCAAACAGGAGGGAATGAGGTGAAAAAGAAAAAAGACTGGGACGATTATCTAAACTATTCAATAGGATTCACAACAAGAGGTTGTATTCGGCATTGTGGGTTTTGCGTGAATAGATTATTGAACCGAGTTGTTGCGTGGTCTCCTGTGTCGGAGTTTCTTGACGAAGAACGCCCGAATATTTATTTGTGGGACGACAATATCATGGCGGCGCCTCCTGCGGTATTCAAATCTGTAATGGATAGTCTTAAGGCAACGAATAAGCCATTTCAATTTCGACAAGGAATGGATATTCGGCTAATGACGGACGCGAAAGCTGAACTTCTTTCTAGCGTTAAGTATCATGGAGATTATATATTCGCATTCGATCACTATCGTATGGATGATCCCATCGAAAAGAAGCAAGTTGAGCAAACTATTCGTGGATTGCAAATTTGGCGAAGACACTGTAAAAAATCAACAAAACTATATGTTCTCGTTGCGTATGATAGCCAAGATGAGAGAGATATTGAAGGAGCATTCTTTAGAATAAAGACCTTAATGGAGTATCGGTGTCTGCCTTATATCATGCGTTTTGAAGCGTACCATCAGTCGCGATTTAAGAGCCTATATATTCAGCTAGCTCGTTGGTGCAACCAACCTAGTTTTTTCAAAAAGAAGAGCTTTAGGGAGTATTGCGAAGCAAACGAAGAGTATCACAGACGCCACACATCTAAGGCTAAGAAAAATTGTGTATGCTATCAAGCCATGCTTGATTTTGAGAAAGAGTTTCCCGAGATAGCTGCCAAGTATTTTGATTTAAGGTTTGATGTCTTGTCTGCCAAAACGAAAAATTACACAAACATTCCTGAAAGAAGCCATAGACTTGATTGAGTATGGATATAAATGAATTCTATCTAAAAGTGCGAGAAGATTCAATAAATAAGCATTTTATTGAATCTGGTGCTTCTCGGGATACGTCGGGAGTAAAAGATTATGTAGAAGAACTTGTTTCCCTCCCATTTGACGCGTTTCTTTGTCATATAAAGGAAACAACAGAACTCCCTTTTGTGCTCTCATCAGATGTCCCTCAGTTCTCAAGCATCGACGCCGCAACTCATAAAATCTGCTCGCTTCTAGCACAGCAGCCCCCTATCGGTTTTTCTTTTGAGGAGATTGGGAAAATCTTACAACCCGGCCATACAGATGTTGTATATGCAAATAAAAAATACGGAGAGAATCATGTAAAGACCGCCGAGTCACTAGGTCTTACTCTTTCTTATAATAGAAAGTATTTCCTCTCTGCAATTGGATATATATTCCCTTCTCTTTCTAAGTATCAACAGGATCAATTGATTTCACGCACAGTATTACGAAACAGCCTTGTTTACAATGTGTTGCACAAGGTGCTTAATGGCCAGACCGTGAGCATTATAGATGAAATATCTTTCCTGTCAGAATCTACAGCCAAACGTCGGAAAAATAATTCCTTGATCTTTTGTCGACTTATAGGCTTAAATAGAGATACTCAAGTACAGGATTACCTTGACTTAATTAAATAGGCGGAGTTTTGAGACTCCGCCTATTTAATTATGCATCTTCTGAGCTTAATTCCTGAAGGAAGTTGACGAAGACAAAAGGATCATCAAATTCATATCTTTCGTTTGTCCACTTCTCATTCAGATATTCAAACCCCGCACTTGCATATGCTTCCATCCTTCTGATAAGTTCCTTTACCCAATTGTCGATGGCATCTTCATCGGCATTGTCAAGTTCACTCCATTCAACCCCGGTTTCTGCACTTTCGTTTAGGAGCATCAAAATGATATAGTCTCGAATTGAGGCGGGTTTCCAGTTTCCGAACGGTGCGATATCAAATGTTTTTTCCTCTTTGGCAATAAAATCAGAGTTCTCAAGGTGTCCTTTCTTCAGTTTGTGGCCGATCATAAATGCATACATATATGATTGACCGAAAGCACCAAGCGTGCTGATTCCTCCTTTACCCTTCTTGTCACCTTCAGTGGCGATACCATCAAGAAGATCTCTATATTTAACCTTACACTTGGGACGTCTCATCCCAAATAAGTCGGCAAGTTCTTGGCTATTCATACTAGATGTATTTCTTGGTTTTTGTTATCAACGACGTAACATCCGAACGCTCTTCGATGTAATTGACGTAGAACGTTCCCGGGATTTCACCGTTCTTCATCTTGTTATAAATCTCGTGTCCCAAAGGATTCATATTAGACGGGTCATTAACGTCATAGAGGTCTTTAACCATAATAATACTTTGAGTAAAGACCTTTGGCGCAATTCTAAAGAAGTTCTTAATGAAGTTGTCTCCGAACTCAGAGAACGGTGCATCAGAGATAAAAGGGTAGTCAAAGCGATTATCTCCGACCTTAGTGGATATAATGGCCATGATGATTGAGAGTTGTTTCATTCTTTGGAATCCCGTTCCAAGACCAGTAAGATCCCCATTCTCGGCATTTTTAATAGAAACATGGACAGTGCCGTCACTTTGTTTCTCAAAAGTCAGCGTACCACCTTCAACAGGATTGCCTTTTAATAGGTCTTTGTATTTCTCATTGGCATCTTTTCTTAACCCATCCAGAATACGGTCAAAAATCCGATCTTTAGCCGATTCGAATAATTGTTCAACACAGACAATGAGATCTCGGAAGTCCTGATACTTTTGGAGCGAGTTGTCAGTATCTCTTGATGCCAATTTCTCGTCAATTTGGGCGATCCTCGCTTCCCAACGACCACGGGTTTCTTTTAACTTCTCGATGTCCTCCGTATACTTCGTGATATTTCGGGAAGCTAGATTATACTCACTCAAGTTTGCTTTATCCTTGCTTTCTTCGTTGGAGGTCCCTCCTGCGTTGTAAAAACGAGTTCGGATATTATCAAGTTCAGTCTGCTTATTCTCGATTTCTTCCTCTATAGAAGCAAGCTCATCTCGGTAGGAAGCAACGGCTGCAAGAAGAACTTTGTTGTCACATTCCACTCCACCGGCACTTATTTGGATTTCGCTGAAGAACTTGTTAAAATCATTCGCGGTTTTTGGCATATTCTCCTTTGGCCGCTCAATGAGCCTTTGAATATTCAGCCAGGGCTGAGACCCTCTCTCTGCAGGTCGGCCACAGACTTCACAACGTTCAGTACGGAGCATTCGTCTTAAGGAAGGAATATCAGGAGAGCCCTCCGGAAGCAAAATCGTTGAAGGATCCTTTTTCATTTGATCCTGAACCTGTTTAAGGGTGCGTTCACGAGTGAGTTGATCACGTTTTGCCACGAATACGGAAATGGCATCGCCATGCCCTATCAAAAGCCAAGGTCGATCCGAATAGATCTTTGAAGTGATTGCGGCTTGTTTTTGTTTCTTTTCTTCCTTTAACTTGCCAATCTCGTCGGTAACTCTTTTGATATCTGCGCGGTACTGTTCTCTGCTCGAGGCATTTTCGATTAAGGCCTCATACTTTTCTTTCGTTTCGATCGCAAGAGAAAGCTCATTTGTCCAAGCCTCAAGATCGGGTTCGCTCTGTGCGAGCCTTTGTTCTAAGCGTTCTTTCTCTGCGACAAGCTCTCGAGAATCAGAGTTCTGCTGTGCATCATTAGCTTGTTGTTCGTTATAAAGGTTTCTTGCATAGCGTGAGAGTTGGGTACAATTCGTCCGAATCTTAACAATATCTCCAATGTCTGCAAGATTTTCAATAGTGGTTTGTAATCCTTCTTTACTCGATAGATCAACAATAGCCTCCATGGATTCTCCTTGTAATAATGCATAATCACGCAGTTGAACAGGGATTATTCCATCTATTATTTTATTCTGTTGGTTCGTATCATAGACTGGTGTTGTGGCACCATGCGATGTCTCAACAACATCTATTGTTTGGCCAGAACACTCCCATCGGTTAGCAACTTTTTGAAAACGAACCGTCTTTGATACTTCGAAAACCTGATCACCATTAGTATACTCTATCCTGACGGCCATGTTGAAAGGCTCTCCTATCGTTTTCGCCTTAGAGGAAGCCATGCGAATATATGAGCTTCCGACAGGCTTGAACTTCTTGTCATCAGAATCGTAAACCTGATCCTTCAAAATCCACAGAATGCCGTTATAGAACTTTGATTTTCCCATGTTATTATCAGCGGAAATAATATTGATTCCGCTGGTAAAACAGAATTTGTTGTCTTCTAGTCCTCCATAATAGTTATAGAAATTCTGGAAGGCAATAGATTTGATTATCGTTCCCATAATTAAATCTTCTTGATTCTCTTGATCTCATTAAATGTTTGCTGTGGAGAAATCCCATTGTAACCACCTTTAATAACCGCCTTGATTACTTCAATGTTTACATCTGGGGAGGGGATATCCATTTTTGCAGATCGGATATCGTCTTGATTCACAGACAAGAACGATCCGACATTTGGATCACTGAGAACTTCTTTGAGGATGTCGTCTGGTCTCATATAATTAGTGTTGGTACTTCTATTGAGTTACGGAAAGAATAAGCTCAGCCAAGTTTAAGTGATAATAGTCAGTAATCTCTTGTAAGGCAGGCTTAACGTCCTTATAATAATTCGAAGAGAGCTGTGCGAAATAAGCAACTCGTGCTAATTCCTGTTTTACGAGCTTTGCTTCAATTGAGAAATATTCTGGTTCTACGCCATCAATAACAGAGGAAGGCACGACAATCATATCATAAATGTATGCGATAGATTTATCATCATGCTTTCTGAGAAGTCGTCCTCTACGCTGAATAAACTGCCTCGGATTGCCTGTACTTGACGCAAAAATGCCGTACTGCGTGCGAGGAATATCAACTCCTTCATCAAGACATTTCATCGCAAGGAGGACGTCAATTTTACCTTCCGCGAATCCGGTTAGGATAGATTTCCTTTCTTTCTTGCTTTTTTCACCGATATAGGTATTACACCTAACATTAGGATAAACATCCTTGATGGCAAAAAGCATATCTTGTATGATTTTGGAAGATTCTTCAGAGCTGGAATACTCGTTATCTTTCTCTGAGAGCCCTTCCGGGACATAGACAAAACAATACTTAAGGGCTTCTTCTCCAATATCTTGAATTATTCTTTTTAGCGCTGATATCTTGCCGCTGGCCTTATGAAGAATCCGCTTCCTCTCTTGCATCAACCGTTTTGCTTTTTCTTCATCCTTACAGCGACCCGCAGCATCATAAAGTCGCATTATGCGCATTGAGATATCAACATAACTATCCATCTCTTCTTCATCAAGGGTGACAATGATGGGATAGTAATTATAGTGCATGAGACGCCCACAAGCCATGGCTTTCTCCATTGAGAAACTCACGATGTACGGGTACTTATCGTTAAATAGCGACTCTAGCTCTGCAGTCCCTTCTGCATCATAAATTCTGGAAGGGGTAGCGGACAAAGCGATTCTACGAGTTGCACGGATAGTCTTAAATGCGGCACGAACCGTTGGAGAACCGATGTTATGAGCCTCGTCTGCAATTACGATAAGATCCTCTGGTAATTGATTTACCAGTTGCTGAAAGTCCTTGTTGCAATATGAATCGTAAGTAGATACAATAAAGAAACTACAATCCTTTTTATATAGACGGATGTTGTTTTTTAGTTGTGTTAGTTTAGGTCGCCATTGAGGATTGGCAGAAGAAACTTCAATGATGTCGGTAAACCCAAAGGATTCAACTTCATCCTTCCACTGATCAACAAGGGCTATCGTTGGCACCAATACAAGAACCTGGTATTTCCCGCTATCGTGATACTCATGTAAGACGCAATTAAGTGACGTTATCGTTTTTCCCGTACCTGTCGCCATTGCAAAGATCCCCTGCTTCCCATTTTTAACCCACGCTTTATATGCTTCTTCTTGATACTCGAATGGCTTGTGCCCTTCTGGGAAATGCGGTTCATTATTTTTGATAATCGACGTCGTATGCTTGATAACGAACTGTCTAGAAAGACGTTCTTCTTCCTCCAAAAGATCAGACGCTTTTATGTTCGGGTATTCCGATACTATTTGTTGGCAGAAAGTCTTTGCCTCATAGAGGATGATGTCGTCATTGAGCCCGTTCCACATCTTTTCGTAGTGTTGGGCACTATCTTGTACCTTACCAAAACTATCGTCCCCCCTCCATGAACAAGTGCATTCTATAGTCTCTAAATTGGATAATAAAGCGCTTGCCGTCATGTTTAATGAACCGGTGAAACTAACCTTATCTCCGTTTTTGTCAGTAAAAACACCCACTTTCTGGTGTGCCAATCCTCCGTCTTTCTTGACGATGATTCGAACACGAACTCGATTCTGCTGGATTAATAAGGCAAGACACTTAAAAAAATGCTCATTGCGCTCAGACAGAGTCTTCTTCAATTCGGAGTATCTCTCTAATAAAATAGACTCCAACCCTTCCGGATCCCCAGACTTGAACAAATAATAGTCTTCTTCACTAATATGCTCGTTTATATATAGACGCATATTACCGCCGTTGACAATAAAGCGAGCAAATCCTGCAGATAATACATTAATACTTGTGCTGCTGAAATAGCCAAGGCCTAAATCAAACTGAATACTATTAACAAGAGCCAACTCGCAAAAATCCACAGGAGAGCAGCCCTGCTCACCAGATGTATAGGAATAACGGAAGTCGACATCTCTCAACATAACTATTGCCTTATCTGCATTTTTAAGTGAAGAAACATCTTTCTCTGTTCTTGATTCAAGCGGTCCTCCCTTAAATCCATTGTGGCATTATAGAGCCATTTGTAAAGGGCTGGTTCTTTATCCTTCGGAGGAATCTTTCCATTATGCTTTACGATATAGTATTCGCAACGCATACATTGAGATGCCCAAATATCAAATGCGTATGTGCCTAATAGCTCCTTTACTTCTTTTCTGTCTTGATTTCTTTCTATCCACTTAGCGAAGTCCACCTCAATCTCATCTTTTGAATCAACAGAAGGGAACCGGCTTTTCTCGTCAAGGAACTTCTTTAGCAGGATTAATCTTTCTGCAAAAGACAGTCTTGAAGAGTCAGCAACCTGTATAAACTCCGAAGAGTATGTCCTACTTGAAAGACCATACCTTCCCCCCTCATATTGAACAAAACGATTCTGACCATCACTTAAAATACTCGTCCTAATGCTATTCTTCGAACTAGTAGGGAAGAAAGCGAGGACATAACTCACGATATCGTCAAGGAGAACCGGATCATTGGAATTACTAAGGACCTTTACAACAGCATCTCGTATGCTAGTAGGTGTATTTCTTGAAGCAAGCAGATATTGTGTTTGTAAGGCGCCTCTTCGAATGTATTGTATTCGCGTGTCTTCTCGTAGGGCAATCCTGACGACATCCTCTTGGAAAGGGTATAATGGAAATTGTTCTGAGGCTATACGAATGATGTCTTGAAGAGTTAAGGGTGTTTCTGCTTCGCTTACGATGGTGTATACGATTGCCGCAACATCGTACTTTTTCGGTAAGATATGAATCGTATCTGCAACAAAATCTTCATACAGCCCATGTCGAGAAAGAACATATTCTTTTGCAACGTTTAAAACTCTCTCAACGTCACCCATAGAAAAATGAGTCCAGCAAGGAGAATCTTCAACGTACTCTCGGAGATTAAGAGAAATCTCTTTTGAGGCTTCTTCGATAAGGGAATCAATGCCCTTGAAGAACGCCTCAAAATTAAAAAGATTACACAGATCCTTACTAAGCGCAACTATTAAAGGATTTGGTTTATTATTCTCATAATCTCCAAGCGTTTTGTAATCCTTAAAAACACCAGATAAATACTTGAGAATAAAACCATTGGTAAAAGAAGTTCCTTCTTGTTTGTTGAGATCTGTAAGTCTAATGATCCTATCTGAAGACGAAATAAAATCCTTTTTTCCAAAGCAGTCAACCAGATATTCATTTGTGACTTTTTTCAAGGCATTATTGAAGTCGGAGTGAGATCCAAATAGCTTCAAATGGCCTCTTGAAACGCGCATTCGTATTCTTGATCGAGTAACTTTTCTGGCTTCGGCGAGCTCAACTGTTGATTTTACCCCTTTATTTGTGTCTATGCCGTATACCTGAGCAAAACAAAGAATATCATCATCGCTCTCGATATACTTAGAGAGCAACCACAACAAAGGGTAGTGTCCGTGGTTTTCGTTATAAGTTGAGAGATATTGTATATCATCGTCTTCGAAAGACATCACTTTCGAGAACTTATTAACAAAACGATTGATGCTACCTTTCTTATCATGAGGTTTGTCTGACCAGGATGGATCCTCTGATGAAGAATCCTGTGCTAAAGTAGGCACATAGTTGAGCTTCGCGGGGTGAATAAGAAGCCTGCAGAGCTCCTCTATCTCATTAATAGTTTTTCGGCCACAATTCCTAAGATTATCTGGGATGGCATTCCCATTATCTCGATAGAATTGAAGCAAAGACTGTTTTGTAATAAGTCGATATGATTGCAAAACATTATACGCCCTAACAGACACATGCCAATCAGAGATCGTTTCACCTTCTCCTTTTTGTTCTTGATCTAGATCCTTCGACGCTAGGAGCACTTTGCATTTTCTCTCAAGCTCAGAAATCGTATAATACCCAGCATTTTGTCCTGCGGGGAAGGTGTTATTATGGGCGGAATAATAGTCCAGTAGTTGCTGAATCGTTGAGATCCCACGTGAAATGCAATAGTTATAAGCACGAACGGTCAGGCCTAATGACTTAAGCCCATCATTTCCAGAAAAATGATTAGTTCCGTTCACGAATGTGGTAGTCTTGCTTGTAACAAACAAAGATCAGTATTTTTTCCGAGATCAACGTGATCTTATTTCATACCAGATAGTCTGATGAAGGTTAAGATTTGTTAGTCATAAATATCTGGCGGTTATCATATTGTTAAGAATAGCAATATACAAGGACTACTATACCAAATAATGTGAGAAAACAATCCATAGGCGGAACCTCTTTCCTTCTCCGAAAGGTGCCATACTGCACGAATCAGTAGTCGTACAGTTTGCGGGCCGTAGCCTCTAAATAATCATTTATCAGATTGTGGCGAAGAATGCTCCTTTCACGTGTGCAGGGCAACGAAGTCCGTTTCGTTGCTCTGCGAGTCTTTAAGGATCGCTTTTACTAAAACACCGGCATCCAGAGCAATCGTTTGATGCTGGTCATGGATGTTGTAGTCATACTTGACTGCAAGAATTTTAATAGGGCCAAAAACGCGACTCTCGAGAAAAGCATTATCGAACTTGAAAACGAACGGGAAATCATCTGTAGGATGGTCGGGCATACGTTTCTCAAGTTCTTTTAAAGATGTAATCATGTTCCCCGATTCATCCTTCAAAACGTCGTCTTTGCGGTCAAGATAAATGTAGGGCAGAGAATTCCATAACTCAGTCCGCGAAGTATAGAGGAGCGATAAGTGTTTTCTATATTGTTCGATATCAAAACTGTTTTTAGCTGCCCAGTCTTCATCAATCCAGAAAAGAGTATAGCGAACCTCAGAATGGAAATGATTCTCAATCTCTCCGACGATTGTTTCTCCATAACCAGGTGTTCGTAGTTCCTTGAGGGAGATGCCATACTGCTGAGCATATTTCTTGGCTCCTTTCTGAAATCCGACCTTAGAAACCATGATGCCGCATACTCCGTCTAGGTCATCGAGGACGCCTTTGAACGCACAAACCTTCTCTAGAGAAATGCGTCGGCTATAATTCTTGCACTCAATGGCCACGCGATGCGTGCTCCCATCCTTCTCGTATTCCCAATACACGTCAATCTGATGTTTCTGGCCAGATTTGCCTTCTAGTTTTACATTATGTTGAACAGTTGCGGCATTCACCTTGATAGCTTGACCTAACTGTCGGTAAATCTCCTGAGTGAACAGCTCATAATTTGTATTGGGGTTCATATTTGATTCTAGTCTCTGGCCTACAAAGTTAAAAATATGGCCATTATTTCCTGAAACAGGGCCACTATTATTGCGAAGAGAGAGTTGGTAGAATGGTTTAAATGTGAGGATTCACCCGTTCTTTTCCCTGAGCCATCAGTCACCGCCCGCGCTGTCTCAGAAGACTTCCCGAGTCATGACGCCGGTGAACTGGGGAACATTGAAACGCTGTATGAACGCTTCGCACTTGCATAAGAACAGGTAGAAGATGTTCAAGCCGCAGCCGCTGAGTCCTTCGTAGTTTCCTTGGCCTTTCGACACCAGGACATCGGCCTTCCGGATTTCATCCATGGCCTCGGAGGAGATGGCGCCGATGACATTGCCGGGCATCCCGGCCCCGTTGCCGATGACGCGTTGGGCCACATCGCTCATGCCTATTTGGAGGGCATCCTCCATCGTGGCGTCGTTTAAAACGGGTTTGCCCCGCACGATGACCGTAACAAAAAGCTGCGGGTTGATGCTACGCAGGACGGAGAGGAGCAGTTTGTCCGTCACAATCTCACCGCAGTTGTCTGTAAACAGCACCAGGCGGCGCGCTTTCTCAACCTCCCGGCGGAAACTGTCCAGCATTTCGGGAGCGATTGCAATGTCTTTGGCCGCATCCAGTTTCGAGCGAAGTTCCTGGTCATCCACCTTCTCCAGGACACCGAAGTCGATGTAATTGCCCACCATCGAAAACTGCACAGCCATCCGCAAGGCATCATCGGCCTCCGCCACCTGTTGCTGCATGTGAGGCAGCAGATTCAGCATGAGACTGTTGAAATGCTGCTTGATGGTTGTGAAGTCCTTGGCCGGTCCGAAGAGCTCACGGCGCAAGGCGATCATCTTTTCCGAAGTCTGTGGGGTACTGAGCCCTTCACTATGGGCGATAATGTTCCTGACACCTTGCTGATACGCCGCAATCTCATCGGCCGAAGCCGTTGCGGGGTATTTTTTCAGGTTTCTCCTGAGCTGGCAGTTTTTGCAGTATTCGTTGATGACCATGGGCTCCTTATCCATTTTTTCGGCGCGAAGATAGCCATATTTCTGCGTCTCCACAATAGAATCCTCTTTCCGCGGTCGAGGGTATGTTTATTGCAGGGTGAGGAGGAAAAGAGAAACTGTTATGAAAGTGAAAACGTGGGCGATCGCCCTTGCAGCGGGCC
>JAEEGI010018858.1_pt1 | contig 13980 bp, 12 predicted proteins | sample 8958751 | NCBI WGS metagenome assembly JAEEGI01 (sample SAMN16246545, study PRJNA631951) | gut metagenome | biome: gut microbiome; feature: rumen; material: KS-attached | host: Bos | place: Iran: Karaj | collected 2018-10
TGTCGGCAACATAGGTCTCGTCCTCATTAACTGCGCCATCGGTGATAGTTACAACTACAAGGGTCTGATCGCTGCCAGCTCCGCAGAAGTAAAGAACACCATTCTCCAAGAGGTTGCCTTTAGCAAAGCCGAGGAGGTCGGAACGGCCAAATCCTGCCACATCATCTGGCAGAGCATATTCCTTCATATTTTCGGGGTTGTTGGGGTCAACCACCTTGATCACGGGAGTTAGTCCGTCGCATGCCCACTCAGCGGGGAATGCGCCATTGCTGATAACGAGGTTGCCGGCTTCATCGCGACCAATACCGCAGTTAGCACCGCCGGGGAGTTCCTCGCTTGTCAAACCGCTTTCAGCAAAGACCAGCACTTTCTGGTCGGCCTTGTTGTTAATGTATACCTTGCCGTTCATACCAAAACCTTGACGGCAATCAGCTGTGGGTGCCAGTGTGGCCATTCCATCAACTCTCCACAATTGCTCAACGGTTGGTTGAGCGTTTGCGCACATCACTGCAGCTGCAGCAGCTGCGATAAGTAAAATTTTCTTCATTGCGTTTGGTTAAATAAGTTAATAATTCAATTTGTACATAACGTTTTGCACTGTCGTCTCATAATAAGACTTTCAAAATTACTATTTTTTCCGCTATTAAACAAATAATAATTTACGAAACCACCAATTTCAACGATTATTTTTTTCTTATTATAGACTATCCACATTCCATTCTATAACAAAAAAACACCTGCCCCCCATTGCATGAGAAGCAGGTGTGTGTTAAAATGTGATTGCAAGCAAAAACCGCTCACCGAATTCAAATTTACTTGGCAAGAGCCTGAGCCACGTCAACGGCCACAGCCACGGTGCAGCCCACCATGGGGTTGTTGCCAATGCCCAGGAAGCCCATCATCTCAACATGAGCGGGAACCGAGCTAGAGCCAGCAAACTGTGCATCGCTGTGCATGCGGCCCAGTGTGTCGGTCATACCATAGCTGGCAGGACCAGCGGCCATGTTGTCGGGGTGCAGGGTGCGGCCTGTGCCACCACCCGAAGCTACGCTGAAGTAAGGCTTGCCAGCCAGCACGCGTTCCTTCTTGTAGGTACCAGCCACGGGGTGCTGGAAGCGTGTGGGATTGGTCGAGTTGCCTGTGATAGACACATCCACGCCCTCTTTCCACATGATAGCCACGCCTTCGCGCACGTCGTCGGCACCATAGCAGTTCACCTTAGAGCGATCGCCGTCGCTATAGGGTGTGCGGGCCACTTCCTTGAGTTCGCCTGTGAAGTAGTCAAATTCGGTCTGCACATAGGTAAAACCATTGATGCGGCTGATAATCTTGGCGGCATCCTTGCCCAGACCATTGAGGATCACGCGCAGAGGTTCCTTGCGCACCTTGTTGGCCTTGCCGGCAATCTTAATGGCACCCTCGGCAGCAGCAAACGACTCGTGGCCAGCCAAGAAGGCAAAGCACTTGGTCTCTTCGCGCAGCAGGCGAGCAGCCAGGTTTCCGTGTCCGATACCCACCTTGCGGTCGTCGGCCACCGATCCGGGAATGCAGAACGACTGCAGACCCAAGCCAATAGCCTCGGCAGCGTCGGCAGCCACCTTGCAGCCCTTCTTCAGAGCGATAGCGGCACCACACACATAGGCCCACTTGGCATTCTCGAAGCAGATGGGTTGAGTTTCTTCACAAGTCTTGTAGGGGTCGATGCCATACTGGTCGCAGATGGCGTTAGCCTCTTCAATATCTTTAATGCCGACAGCATTCAAAGCAGCGAGAACCTGCTTCATGCGGCGGTCTTGCGATTCAAATTTAACTTCTCTTATCATAGCTTTTATTCTTTACGGGGGTCAATATACTTAGGTGCGTTCTCAAAACGTCCGTAGTGGCCTTTTGCACCCTCCAAAGCCTCTTCGGGAGTCATTCCCTTCTTCAGCGCATCGGTAAACTTGCCGAGGCTCAAGAATTCATAACCAATCACTTCGTTGTTCTCGTCAAGGGCCATGCGAGTGCAGTAGCCTTCGGTCATTTCCAGATAGCGAACGCCCTTGGCACGGGTTCCGTACATTGTACCCACCTGGCTGCGCAGACCCTTGCCCAGGTCTTCGAGTCCGGCACCCACTACCAGACCACCTTCGCTGAATGCGCTCTGAGTGCGGCCATACACAATCTGCAAGAAGAGTTCACGCATAGCGGTGTTGATGGCATCGCACACGAGGTCGGTGTTCAGAGCCTCGAGAATGGTCTTGCCGGGCAGAATTTCGGCTGCCATAGCTGCCGAGTGAGTCATACCCGAGCAGCCGATGGTCTCAACGAGGCATTCCTCGATGATACCTTCCTTCACATTCAGCGAGAGCTTGCATGCGCCTTGTTGAGGAGCACACCAGCCAATGCCGTGCGTGAAGCCCGACACATCTTTGATTTCTTTCGATCTAACCCACTTTCCTTCTTCAGGAATCGGTGCTGACGGGTGGTTAGCGCCCTTGGTTACGCAGCACATGTTTTGTACTTCATGAGAATAAACCATGTCAAAAATCTTTTTATATAAACCTATTAGATAATAATAATTCGCTTAATTGTGAAAATCACTGAGCCGAAGCCGAAGCTTGCTCGCCAGGAGCGTTTGCGGGCTCAGCAGGAGTGGCCTTCTTGCGGCCAAATGCAGTTACCTTGCCGTCGGCTGCAGTGAGGGTCAGCGAGTCGCCGGCAAACTTCATGCCGTAGGCCACTTCCTGATCGGGAGTTGTTGTTCCCTTCACAGTCACATCGGCAATAAAAGTGATGGTATCGTTGGCCTCGTTCACGCTCCAGCCTTTAGCTGCAAAGCCTTCCCAGCCATTCAGCGTGGCCTCACCGCTCTCGTCGAGTGTGAGTTCCACCGGAGTCTCGGCATCGGTATTCACCCACTCGCCAATGATGGTGTTTTGTTCTTGTTCCACGGCGCGCATGGTATCGGCATTGTCGGCACGGCCATTGCTGCTGCCGCACGATGAATAGGCACAAGTCAGTCCCACGAAGGCAACTGCTACAAGTAATAATTTCTTCATAACTTTAAAGTCGATTAGATATTGGTTTTATAACTACAAGACTGCAAAGTTACAAAAAATCATCGAGAAATCCTAAGTAATTGCCGTTATCCACGAAAAAAGCATGCAAACCTTTGCATCAACCTATGGCCCGCAACAGCACATGCATCAAACTGCTGATAATCGCGTACCGCATCAGCAAATATTTTACAACCATGCCTGGCACCATCCTGAACACCAAAAAGGAGAGAATCGCCAATAGCACATTTTCTACAAAATTCTTCATAAACCAATCTGTTGAATACTTATCACCACGGAATTAGGTACTGCGCGCCATCGTGCGGCTGAGTACTGGCAGGGGCAGGCATTGAAGGGCCCAGGCCAGCAAGCGACAGTGAGGGGCGACGCACCGCAAGCGACATCACCACGCGCCAGCCCTGCGTCTTGTTGCGGATGGTGAGTTTGCCCAACCCTGCAAACTTGCCGGCGAGCGACATCACAAAGCGCACAACATCATCGACACTGGCAAAATTGCGTTTTTGCACACTGGCAACAATTCCCCCTTGTGCTTCGAGGGTTGCCATCATCTCGTCGTCACGGTTTACTTGCTTCAAAGTGTTCATAGTTTTCAATTCTAATGAGTTCAACTTTCTTTTTACACTGCAAAGTTCGGTTGAAATAGTGCCACCATATTGCACACATGCTAAAATTCAAGTTAAATCAATGTCAAAAACAAATAATTTTGATTTTCACGGCATTTTAATGTAACTTTGCTTGCCTAAAACAACATTGAAACCCCATGAACAAGAAACAACGCGTGGTGATGATAGGTTCGGGCAATGTGGCTACTGCCGTGGCCATGGCTGCCGCCCCCGAATGCGAAATCGTACAGATCTACAGCCGCACGCTGGCGCATGCACGGCAACTGGCCGAACGCGTGAACTGCCCCTGTGTGACCGACCAGCTGCTACACCTTGCCAGCGATGCCGACATCTATGTGATAGCCGTGGCCGACGACGCCATCGAGCCGGTCATCGCTCAGAGCCAGCTTAAAAGCGGACTGTGGATTCATACCTCGGGTTCCAAGCCCATCGATGTGTTCAAGGGCAAGCGCAAGCACTGCGGCGTGATGTGGCCTATGCAGTCGTTCAGCAAGCAGCTGCAGGTCGAGTTTGGCGAAGTGCCCCTCTTCATCGAGGCATCTTCGCCCGAAGCCCACAAAGCGTTGCTCCGCTTTGCCTCTACCCTGAGCCACACGGTGATGGAAGCCGACAGCCACCGACGCGCACGGCTGCACCTGGCCTCGGTCTTCGCCTGCAACTTCAGCAATCACATGTATGCTCTTGCCAAGGAAGTGCTCGACGAAGAAGGGCTGCCCTTTGATGTGCTCAAGCCTCTTATCCGCACCACGGTCGAGAAACTCGAGCACCTCTCCCCTGCCGACTCACAGACGGGCCCCGCCGCACGTGCCGACCACAAGGTGATGGAGCGCCAGGCCGCAATGCTCAGTGGCGACAAGCAAGCCATCTATCGCCTGCTCTCCCAGAGCATCATGGACCACCATCAGCACGACAAATAAAATTGAAGCATCATGATAGAATATGACCTGACCAAGATAAAGGGCATCGTCTTCGACGTCGACGGCGTGCTGTCGCCCTCCACCATTCCCCTGTCGCCCACAGGCGAGCCCTTGCGCATGGTGAGCGTGAAAGACGGCTACGCCATTCAGCATGCCGTGAAGCACGGACTGCGCATCGCCATCTTGAGCGGTGCCGACACGCAGGCCATCAGAGTCAGGTTCTCGGGGCTGGGCGTACAGGACCTGATGCTGGCTGCCGCACGCAAGTTACCGGTGTTTGAGCAATGGCTTGCCGACAACAAACTGGAGCGTGAAGAGGTGATTTTCGTGGGCGACGACATCCCCGACCTGCCCGTGATGCGCGCTGCCGGTCTTGCGGTGGCTCCCGCCGATGCTGCTCCCGAGATTCTGGAAGCAGCACACTACATTTCGCCCTGCAACGGCGGCTATGGCGTGGGCCGCGATGTGCTCGAACAGGTGTTGCGTGCTCAAGGACGATGGCTCGACGATGTGCACGCATTCGGATGGTAACAACACACATTTATTATATATATCACACACACGACTATGCTCGACAACCTCAAAAAATATGATGTGGTGTTGGCAAGCGCCTCGCCACGACGCCGCGAACTGCTGGCTGGCCTGGGCATCGACTTCAGGATCGAAGTCATCAAAGGCATCGAAGAAACCTACCCCGACAGCCTGCCTACCGACAAGATTCCCGAATACCTGTCACAACTCAAGGCCCATGCCTACAAACTCACGCCAGGCGAACTCCTTATCACCGCCGACACCGTAGTGATTCTCGACGGCGAGGTTATCGGCAAGCCCTGCGACGAGGCCGATGCCTGCGCTATGCTGCGCAAACTGGCGGGCAACACCCACACGGTGATTACGGGCGTGACGGTGAGCACCCTGGAGCGCACAGTGTCGTTCAGCAGTCACTCGCAGGTGGAGTTCGCGCCGCTCACCGACGACGAAATCTCCTACTATGTAACCCACTATCACCCGCTCGACAAAGCGGGCTCTTATGGCATTCAAGAATGGATTGGCTATGCTGCCGTGAAAGGCATTACCGGCAGTTTCTACAATGTGATGGGACTACCCATCCAGCGCCTCTACACCATCCTCAAATCATTCTAAATCAACAATTTCCTTTAAAACAAAGCTCGAGTATTCGGTTATTCGAGCATTCGATTGTTCGAGCTTTCGCCTAATCGACATCGAGCACGGCGGCAAACTTCGTCACTCCCTCAATCACGGGGGTGAGATACAGCCGTCCGCTACACAATTTCCCCTCACTAATCTGCGGCTCCAGCCCTTGTCGCACAATGCCTTGTGGCGCAAACTCGGTGGTGTAGCGCCCCACGCTGCCCGGTGCCAGCACTCGTTCGCCAAGCACCCAAGCCACCATGCCCATGGTGCGTCGCAGATTCACCTCCACACACGGTGCCACACGCTCCACACTATCCTTGTCGCGATAGAGCATCATGTCCACGCCCAGCACACCCTCGTAGTGCGGCGCAATGAGTTGCCCCACTGCCTCCACCAGCCGCTGCTCCACGACATCTAAACTGGGGCACCGTGCCAGCAACCACTGGTGCAATGCATCGTGCGGCATCACCAGCGAGCCACCAAACTGATGATGCTCGTCGGTCGAGAACACCGAGTAGCCGGTCACCGCCACCTGGCCCGCTACAATCTCCATTTCTATGGCAAAGTCGAGCGTGCGGTCAAGAGCACGCTCACACATCACCGCACCTTGACGCTTGATGATGCCCGATATTACCGATGCAAAGTCGGCCACCGAGCCGGCGGTCACATGAAACACGCCCCTGCCGCTCCCCGACCATGGCGCTTTCACAAAGCACTCGCCATGCTCGCACACATAGGCCCGTACCTGCTCCAGCGCGGTCATCTCCTGCGGACAGGTTCCCACATCTTCGGGTTCGCCCATGGCGGCAAGCAACTGCGTCGTGAGCCTGCGGTGCGCCAGGCCACGCCAGCATGCCAGCTGTGCCTCGGTGGGCAGCACATGTTCGTCCATGCCCCATAGCGCCAGGCGGTGACGCACGCTCAGGTCCCAGCCCCACGGCTCCACGCGGCACGGTTTTCCCTGCTTGAGCAACTGTGCCAGCTCTGGCTGCAACATCAGGCGGCGCTCCCAGCCATCGCCAAGCAAGGCGGTGCACTGCTCGTGCCACAACGCATCGGCAGGCGGCACTTCGGTCGTCAGCACCCGCCAGTCTTGGGGTGCATACCACAGCGGCAGCCACTGCAAGTCGTGCAGCAGTTGCGATACCTGAGCACTGGGCACATAGTTGATTCGTCCGTGAGCCAGAGCCAGGTCGTGCTGGGCATTAAACAGCGATATTCGGGTCATAACACCACAAAATTACAAATAATTTGAAAAAATTTCGCATTTTTGCTTGCCACATCAAAAAAATGCATTACCTTTGCATCGCATTTGAGAATTGTCCTGTGGTGTAATGGTAGCACATCGGATTCTGGTTCCGCTTGCGAGGGTTCGAGTCCTTCCAGGACAACTAAGTGAAAGTGACCCGTCAAAAAGGTCACTTTTATTATGTAAAAACTTTTTTAACTAACAAATTTAAACTAATTCTATTAAGTATGGCAACTAAAATTAGACTGCAACGTCATGGTCACAAAGACTACGCGTTCTATCCCATTGTCATCGCCGATAGCAGGGCACCACGAGATGGTAGATTTATTGAAAGGATTGGTTCTTATAACCCAAACACTAATCCTGCTACAATAAGTTTAAATTTCGAGAGAGCTCTCTACTGGTTGAACTGTGGAGCTATCCCCACCGACACCGTCCGTAACATCCTGTCCCGCGAGGGCGTGCTCATGATGAAGCACCTCCAGGGTGGCGTGAAGAAGGGCGCTTTCTCTCAAGAAGAAGCTCAAAAGCGTTTCGATGCTTGGAAGGCTGAGAAAGATGCTAAGATCGAGGCTGTTCGCAACGAAGTTCGCGAGAACAAGAAGGCCGCTAACAAAGAGCGTCTTGCCGAAGAAGCCAAGAAGAACGAAGCCAAGGCCGAGGCCGTGGCTAAGAAGAAAGCTGAAATCGCTGCCGCAAAGGCTAAGGCTGAGGCCGAAGCTGCTGCTGCCGCTGCTCCCGCCGAAGAGGCTCCCGCCGCTGAGGAAGCTGCCGAGGCTCCTGCCGAAGAGGCTCCCGCTGCTGAAGCATAATTTCAAGCTCGCTTCTTGAAAGCATAACCGAAGGGCACCACAATCGTGGTGCCCTTCTCTTTTTATCTACCCCTTTTGAAGCTTTTATTTCTTAACGATTAATTTTTCATTATAAATTGATTTAACCTTTTTCTCAAAGTCATAAAGCTGCTGAAACTCCTCTGATGAGTAGGAACCGCTTCTCATCTGCAGCGCAGTGTGAATGGTCACCTGCCTGTCTTTTACAGCCACCTTCACACGCACCGAACCAAAAGGCTTTTCCAGAATGAAATCCGGCTGAACGCCTTCAATCGAGTAACCTTCAGGTATCGATATACTAATAATCTCTTCGTCGCGATAACCCTGTCTGATACACACTATGCCATCTCTTTGGGGTCTGGACAGCACAGCATAGTATCTCTTGTGTATGGGGTTTACGGGAATGACTAATCGTTCCCCGGTTGAGTTGGCATATCGGGAAATGGACAATTGTGCATCCACTTCAAGGCCTGGTGTTGTATAAGGAGTTTTGTTCTCACTAATTTCCAACGATTTAACCGTAGCCCGCGGAATACTTAACGATTCCAGCAGATAGTCACTTTTCTGTCGTTCTGTCGCATCAACAAGTTGTGATTTCACTCTATATTGATGATTGGTCGACTTTTGTTTGATTTGCAGGTCTGCATTTCCATCTTCATCTACTGTAATATCAACGATGCTCAACTGCAAGTTCGCTGAGTCGGGATATTGAGGCAATGTGACATACTTGCCGCCTTCAGATGTCACAACTATTGCATTGTGCCCGGCTATATGGTCATGAACATAACCAAGCGGGAGTGAGGGATTTGTGCATTCTATCCATAGTGTATCGTTGCTCAAAGGCACCTGCAGAATGGCATGATTGCACTGATTGACTGAAGCAAAGTCACCATACAAGTGCCTGTTATCTGTGCTGATAATCGTGTAGTTGGAGTTTATACCAACTTCTTTGAGCATTGCCTGCATGAAATTGGTAAGTCCCTTGCAGTCACCAAAACCACTGTGTTGCACTTCTTGTGCTGTGGCAGCTTGGAAGCCCCCTATGCCTAACTGAATGCTCACATATCGTGTGGTTTCTTTGAGCAACTGGTACAGTACAGCTATTTTCGACTTGTCGGTCGAACAGGTATCGGTGAGAGCATGCAGTTTGTTTTTAAACTCGCTGCTCAGTTCGTCTCTGTTGGCATTCAGAGCATATAGCCACTGCCCAAGATCTTGCCAATTGGAGAAACCGCCCTGCGAACCCATATAATCAAACTGGTCGGGGGAGAAAAACACCAGTGGCAATCGTTCAACCAGAGGCAACGAATAGTCTTCGCGCTCAATAGGAGCCAAATCATTCATCTCCACTGTAATTTCGGTGCCGTTTTTCTCGGTAGTGCGCTCAGTAACTTGTGGCTGGGCATTGACAGCTTTGTACCTGCAAGTCATGCCACTTGATAATGAAAGAGAATATGTGGCATGCGTCACTTTTGTGCGATACGCTGTAACAGGTGAAAAGGTGGGAAAGGAGATAAATCCATTCGACACACTCATTTTCCATTCATAGGTGATTGTGATGGGATAACGTGGGGGCGTGTAATCAAAATACTGGTGATAATAGTCCGATGCCAACTCTGTTGAATAATCACTTCTGACAAGTTCTGATTTGCCCACTTTGCGCACCACTTTTCCATCTCGGTCTGTTATAGTGCCGGCAAAACTGACCACCTTGTTCCATTTGTTGCAAACGATATCGAGACTTGCAAGATCTTTACCATTCTCATTGAGTATGGTAACAACCCTTTTTTCTGATATGGTTGCATTCTTCAAGTCCTTACAAACCACATTAGTTGATGATTCGTCGACTATTGCATCGTAGTTCTGTTGAGCCTGGGCCACACAAATAGCCAAGCAAAATATAATGATGATGAGAGAGTAGCGTTTCATGGCACACTATTATCAGTTCTTTTGAATAACTACTATATCTTCCGACTTTTTAATGATTGTATCAAAGAATTCCTTAAGTTGCGCATAATTCTGTGCCGAGAACAACACCTTATTGCATTGCATTTGGCAGTGAGTGTTAATGATGTTGTCTTCAACGCCTATTATCATCACAAAACTCATGCTGCCATCTGGCATTTTAAGCGAAATTGGGTCTGGTATTTTTTCAACACTATAGCCATCTGGAATAGTGAATGATGTGCTGGTGTTAGTAATTGACAAACAGGGAAACTCTATGGGCAGTTTCCTCTCAGGTGACGTGAACGGGGCTTCTTCAAACAGTTTGTACAGCAGGGGCATGAGCAATAACTTGCCGCCTACGGTGCTGCAAGAAGACTTGAATATGATACTCTCGCCAACATTTTTCGTGAAATCTTTATGACCCTCAAGCCGGTAAGATTCGATTTCAGAGTTTTCAAACTCAGGAAGCTTTCTCATGAAATCGATACTGTCATTGGCAAGTCTGAACTTCTCCCTCATCTGGGCGGCGGCCCTTCCTGAATATCGGCTTGTCCTTTCGGCTTGAATGGTGCCATCGGCCGAGATTGCTCCCACGATTGAGGTGTTTACTCTACTTACACTTGCTTTTGTCAAGTCTATCCACTCTCCTGGCACGTTCTTTTCAACACTGCGTGCCGATTCCACTATCATTATGTCGGGCAACACATTCAAGTATCCGTCAACCGACGAGCCGTCGATATACCACACATTGCTGCCATTCGACACTTTCACGATCATTGAAGTAAGGTTCTCGTAGGTGGGGTGAGCGATTGGCATGATGCCATCGTTTCGGGTGCGTAAAACCACAGGAACAGCTTTTAGTCCCGCATCATTCAACATATTGATGAGAATGAAATTAATATCGGCATTGGAGCCTGTTCCTTCTTTAAGCACCTTGCTCGCCGACTCGGCAAAACAAGAGGTTTTATCGTTCCATTTCACAAGACTTCTCAGCAGTTTGCATGTGGCGGCTATTCTTTCTTCATCATCTGTGATGTTGTAGATGCCTGCTTCAGTCATCTGCTTTTTGAGTGGATTCTTGCCAAGCCTTCCGCCAAAATCATCATCGTTAAGAAGCATCTGGTCAATATCCTCCCATGTTGTTGTAAAATTCTTGTAGTAGGATCCTGGTATGCTTATCTCGCTCAGCTCAATTCCAACTTTGGTTCCATAAGACAGTTCGTTGTAAACATATTTCTCTTTTTTGAGTGCCGGCAGATTCTCGCCGATGAAAGTATAATCGGCACCTTCACATGAAATTCCCTCACCATTTCCCAACGAAAATCTCATAGGTGTGGTGTTTGTTTTGTGAGTAAGCGATTCAAAACCGGTTTCCGAGACATTGAATTTGAAGTATTCAGGTATTCTAATATGATAGCTGGTGTAACGCACAGGGATTGACGCTTGCGCATTCCAGTCTTTAATATTAAAGGGAAAATCGCTGATGATGGTAAACTCATATTCAATGACTGTGCCTTGTTTCACCTGGGGAACAGAAAACTTGAGTAGCCGTGTCTTCTTGCTGACATCCTCATAGAAAACCATGCTATTGTCCATCTTGGTTTTCACCAGTTTACCGTTTTCAATATTATAGGCTGTGGCCTTCACTTTGCTCACAATCTCGCAATTATCTAATTTTCGATTGTTATAATGAAATGGAACTGTCACGTTGGCACATTCCTTGCCTGCATCTTTCAATACTTTTACTCGGCATTTAATATCATAATTAACTTTGAATTTATTCACGACATAATCATACATCACATCTGTTGTTTTGCATAAAACCACAGCATCGGCTTCAGGGTCTTGCGCATACGATGTCATATTCAATTCTTCGTCAGTGGGTTTCCCCCACTTCATGTTCAGTTCTTGGGCAAAACCTGATGCGCCAACAACCAATAGAAAAGCTGATAATAAGAATGTTTTCATATCATTAATGTTTATGGTACTTTATCTAAAAAAACCGCTTTTTTATATAAAAAATTTTTGTGTTTTACTATGTTTAGTCGGCTCTTTCATTTTACGCCTAGGATGATGTTGATAAGGGCGGTCACATCTGAGACATTCACCTTGCCATCGCCATTGATGTCGGCAACCTGCTCATCCTTGGCCACAACACCCAGAATCATGTTCACCAGCGTGGTCACATCGCTCACGTTCACATTCTCATCACCATTAACATCACCGGGAACCATCGGCACCTCTAGATCTTCAATGATGATATAGAACTGATTCCAATAATCAGCATCTCTATAGCTTTGATAACAACCAGCCAGCACGTGAAGTTCACACACATTTTTGTTGATTTCAAAAAAAGTGTTGCTCGCTATTGATGGCACTTTTGATGGATAGCATGAAATCTTGGTTACGCCCACACACCCAGCAAATGCATTTTAGCCTATAACATTAACTGTTTTTCCAATCACAATGTCGGTCAATTCAGCACAACCAGCAAATGCACTCTCGCCCACAGTGGTGACGGAGTTGGGAAGAATCACATTTGTTATTAACGAACCATCTAAAAAATAATCAGGTATTTTCTTTACTTTTGAGCCTATGGTGACCCTATTTATCGCATTCTTGGGAATGTTTCTATTATAAAAGCGACAATCAATGGCGTTCCAAGTTAATTCGGCTAGATTTGAACAACCCGAAAATGCCTCATCATCAATAGAATTAACCGATTCCCCAATAGTAAGGCGGGTCAATTTCGAACATCCAGAAAAGGCCTCACTTCCTATCACAGACACTGCGTTACCTATAACTACATCGGTCAATTCGCCACAATCTGCAAATGCACAACTTTGGATTGAGATAACAGAGTTGGGAACAGTCAAACTAGTTATTTTTGATCCACTCAAAAAATTATAAGGTATTACTTCAACTTTTGGACCAATTGACAAAGAAGAAATGTTTTCTTTAGGGAAATCGCCCATATCAAAACAATTAACGGGGTTCCATATCAGTTCAGTCAAACCAGTACACCCTTTGAAGACTCCATTAATTGCACTCACTTTAGAACCAATGGATAGTTTTTTCAGGCCGATACATCCCTCAAAGGAATAAGAACCAAGGCCTATCACATTATCTGGAATAACTATTTCTGTTAAATTCTGACAGAATGAAAAGGAATGTGATCGGATGTATTCAATAGTTTCTGGAATATCCACGCCAGTCAGACCAGTACAACCATTGAAAGCATAATCACCTATTGCAGTAACTTTATAGGTCTTTTTATTGTATTTGACTGTTGAGGGAATACTTACCACACCATATAAATTGGGGTAATTTGTTGAAGCCGTAGTATCGCAGGTCACACTCACCGATTTGCCATCGCTGTTGATATTATAGGCAAGCCCATCGACCTTAAAGTCGTAGGCTGTGGCACTGAGTGGCAGAGCGTTCAGCAGCAGAGCCAGCAAATAGCATTTGAGCAATTGAGAAAGTTTCATGATGCGTATAGTTTTTATGTCTTTGCACAACGCAAATTTATAAATAATAAAAGAACACACCAAATTTAAGAGTTCATTTAACACTCTGTAATCTTCTAATAATCAACAAAAAGCATTTTTCTTCAATTCATCTTGTTTTTTGTTGGTAAAAAAGCGCCCCAATTTTGTGTCCGGAATTTATTTGTTGAAACATTACCACATAAAAAATAACCGCGCCCCGCGCAGCCTTGTGTCGAGCTCAGTGAGATGATGAACCTTTCGTCCGCATTGAAAAAACAACCGGCGCCAGCCGGCTTTGTGTGCCACCCGCTTTGTGAGAGGATTAACCCCTCGCCAGCATTGCAAAATAACCGCGCACCGCGCGGCTTTTTGAGGCTCCTTTTTGTGCTTTTTGCGAGAGAAAAACATCGACGCCGAGGGGATATACCATCAAATACTCGTTTACTATTCCACTAAACTGTGTTATCACCATTCTCACTGCCCTCTCAATCCCCTATCTTTGCCCTCACGCCCACCCGCGCAAGCGCTCTTTGATATATTACTCCCTCCCCCACAAATAACAGAATGCGGTATGAAATGACTCAATTGCAAATCAATGTTTGCTGGTGATGATCTTAAGAGAAAAAGGAACGATGAAGGCGTCGTGATTATTGTACGCCTCAAGTCCGTATGGGTTGTCGTGAATTTTGTGCGGCTCAAGTTCGACCTC
>JAEEGI010018859.1_pt1 | contig 13979 bp, 11 predicted proteins | sample 8958751 | NCBI WGS metagenome assembly JAEEGI01 (sample SAMN16246545, study PRJNA631951) | gut metagenome | biome: gut microbiome; feature: rumen; material: KS-attached | host: Bos | place: Iran: Karaj | collected 2018-10
CTCGAACATGTTATCAAACAAGTCCGTATCGGTCTTAACCGCACTTACACGCACGATCGACTTCTTTGCGGTATTGGCTATCTCGGTAAGTTTCTGGTAAAGCTTCTGATAATCGTTAACGGAGAACTCCACCATACTCATTGCCTTTTCGATCTCTTCTTCGGAAAGAGAGGCAAATTCGCTCAGATCGATCACCGGATCGGATGTTATGAGCATATCCTCGGGATTGATCTCCTCTTCGAGAGGCTCGTTTGGAAAGATAACCTGAGGTCTCGGTTTTTCTTCCTCTTCGTCTTTCTCAAAATAACCGCTCACGACAGGTGCCAAAGAAAAGAACGCAATGCACGCAACAAGGCCGAAAACAAGCGCCGATACTGCTGATATAAGCGTACTTTTGGCAAGTTTTCCCTTGTTCACCGGACGCGATTTTATCTTCTCGCGTATTATCCTGACATCACGGTTTTCCCCTTCTTCGGACTTTATCTCTTCGGTTGATTTTTTTTCTTCATCCATATATCATTCCTCCGACAGCGGAAGTGAGAATATAAATTCGGTTCCCACACCTTCGGTACTGATCACGTTAATATGCTCGTTATGAGCATTTATGATCTCTTTTGTTATGGCAAGGCCGAGTCCCGTTCCCTTCTTGTCCTTACCTCTTGAAATATCGGACTTGTAGAATCGGTCAAACACAAATTTAAGATCGTCCTTTGGAATGCCGATTCCCGAATCTTTTACCGATACGAATACTTTATTGTGTTTCTCGGTAGTTTCTATTTTGATTGAAGAATCGTGATGCGAGAACTTGATCGCATTGTCAAGAAGGTTATAAAGCACCTGCCCTATCTTCATCTCGTCTGCGTGAACATAAAGGCTTTCGTCAAAAAGAACAAGATCGATCGAGATACCTTTCTTTTGACATGTTCCTTCAAATGATGCCGCAGTCTGGCGAATAACTTCGTTTATGTCAAAATCCGAATAATCCAGCACAACACCCTTCATGTTCAGATTGTTAAGTGCCAGAAGACCGTTCGTCAGTTTTGTAAGGCGCTCAGTCTCGCTCAACACGATCCCCAGATATTTTTCGTGCATCTCGGGCGGAATGGTGCCGTCTATCATCGCCTCAAGATATCCTCTGATCGAAGTCAACGGTGATCTGAAATCATGAGATACGTTCGCGATGAACTTCTTCTGATTGTCCTCGCCTCTGGCTATTTCGGAAGCCATATAAGAAAGAGTGGCCGCCAGATATCCCATCTCATCGTCCGAATCTACGCTGAACTCATAGTGAAGGTTTCCGGAAGCATATTGCTCCGTTGCTTCCGTTATCTTTTTAAGCGGAAAATAAACCATCTCCGTAAAGAAAAACAGGATGATAAGAGAGATAACAAATAAGATCACCAGAAGAAGGTATGAAATTGCCAGAAAGTCGTCACTTTGTTTTTCGATCGAATCCATCGAGCAATGTATGACAACATAACCGTTTACTTTAAACTCTGCCACGATAGGTGCAAAAACACTTAACTGATCATCCGAAAAACTGTCAAAGAATGTACCTATGGTGTACTTTTCTTCACCGATTATCGTAGGGTCGAAGCCTTGAACTATGATCGGATTCTCAACATCGATCGGCTTGTCGGTTGCCATGATCATTCTTCCCGAAGGGTTTATGATCCAGATCGTTGCAGGCATAAATGAAGCCAGAAGATCCATCTGCTCTTTCACATCCGAAAGTGCCCTGTCTTTTGTGTAAAGATCCACAGCATAAGTGTTTGCGATCAGATTGGCTTCGCGATAAAGAGCCGACGCCTTTTCTTTTACCAAACGATTGTATGTCGTCTGCGAAACAAAGGAGCTGACTATTATAAAACCAAACACACCGAATATAAGATATGCCAGCAAAAATTTTAGATAAAGTGTTCTTTTCATTGTTTATCTGTTTTGGTCTCGAACTTGTAACCTATTCCCCATATGGTCGAGATCTTCCACTGCTCGTGATCGTTTATCTTCTCGCGGAGACGCTTGATGTGAACGTCAACGGTACGCGTGTCACCGACGTAATCGTAGCCCCAGATCTTGTCCAAAAGCTGCTCTCTTGTGAAAGCATGGTTGGGCTGCGATGCAAGAAAATACAAAAGTTCGATCTCCTTTGGCGGCATCTCGACCGTCTCGTTGTTGTATGTAACGGAATAATCGATAAGATTTATCAAAAGATCCGGGTATCTTACGATCTTTTCACCTGTCGTTTCAGCGGCCGGAGCGCTCTGTTTTGTACGCCTTAACACCGCTTTGACTCTGGCCACAAGCTCTTTTGAATCGAAAGGTTTTTCGATATAGTCGTCTGCACCGAGCTCAAGTCCCAAAACTTTATCAAACACTTCGCCTTTTGCCGAAAGCATGATGACGGGAGTCTGCGACTTGGTACGGATCGTTCTGCACACCTGATATCCGTCTATGCCCGGAAGCATAAGATCGAGTAACACGAGGCTTGGCTCGTACGAATCGAATATCTCGAGTGCCGACTCGCCGTCGTTGCAGATCTTGGTATCAAAGCATTCTTTGATAAGGTACAAAGAAACCAGTTCCGCAATATTGTTGTCATCATCTACGATCAGTATCTTCTGTCTGTTGACCATTTAGTCCCCCTTTGAATGCTACTTAAAAGTAACTATTGTGACTCCGGCATCACCTTCTCCGTGCTCGCCGGCTCTGTATGATTTAACGTAACTTAACTTCTTTAAATGGCTTTGTACCGCATTTCTTAAAGCACCGGTGCCTTTACCGTGAACTATTCGCACACTCTCCATATGAGAAAGATATGCATCGTCCAGATATTTGTCCAATACTGCCAACGCCTCATCAACAGTCTTCCCGATGAGATTGCATTCATACGAGATGCTCATCGCTTTGGACATCTTCATACCCGAAGAAAAGCTCTTTCCCTTTGAAAGTCCGGGCGCTGTTATCTCCTGCTCCATTACGAGAACAAGATCTTTTATGTTTGTCTGTGAACGGATGATACCGCATTGCACATACAGATTTCCCTTTGAATCGGGGAGCGTACTCACCGTTCCTTTAAGACCCATCGAAACTATCTTTACGCTGTCACCGATCTTGATATCCTTGGCATTAAGTCCGCTTGCTTCGTCAGGTTTTGCCTTAACCGCAAGCTTTCCCGATCGGTCTTCCATCTTTGTTCGAATGTTCTGACGTCTGTGCTCGAGCTCTTTCATTGAAATATTTGAGCCCGCTTTTTGCATTATGCGGATAGTCTCGTCGGCATAATCTTTTGCATCTTTTAAAATGTCACGTGCTTCTTCGTTGGCTTCTCTGAGTATCCGGTCTCTTGATTCGTTTAACTTCTCGAGTTTCTCGTCAAGATATTTCCTGTCGGCTTCGATCTTGAGTCGTTCTTCGTTAAGCTCGTCTCTGTCACGTTCCATCTTTACGCGCTTACTCTCCAGATCCGATATAACATCTTCAAATCTTTCTGAGTCTTCTGATATCTGCGCTTTCGCACTTTCGATAATGTCATTTGAAAGACCGAGCTTTGAAGAAATGGCAAATGCATTCGACTTGCCGGGAATACCGATGAGAAGACGGTATGTAGGGCTTAATGTTTCAACATCAAACTCACAGCACGCATTCTCCACAAAATCCGTTGAAAGAGCAAACAGTTTAAGCTCGCTGTAATGAGTCGTAGCCATCGTTCGGATACCGCGGTCATGCAAAAATGAAAGAATCGCTATCGCAAGAGCTGCTCCTTCCGTAGGATCCGTGCCCGCACCGAGTTCATCGAAAAGGCAGAGCGACCTTTCATCTGCGTTTTTAAGTATATGAACAATACTCTTCATGTGCGAAGAAAACGTAGATAAACTCTGCTCTATACTCTGCTCGTCTCCAATATCCGCAAACACCTCATCAAATACGGAAAGTTTCGAGCGATCTCCCGCCGGAATGTGAAGTCCGGCCTGTCCCATTAATGTAAACAGTCCAACGGTCTTTAATGTGACCGTCTTACCGCCCGTATTGGGTCCCGTAATGACCAAAAGATCAAAATTTTCGCCAAGGGAAACATCTATGGGTACAACTTTGTTTTTATCTAGAAGCGGGTGTCTTCCCCTTCTGATGCTTATTACACGATCCTCGTTAAATACCGGCCGAGTCGCATTTTGCTCGAGTGCCAGACCTGCTTTTGCAAATATGAAATCAAGCTTTATCATAAAATCCGCATCGGTCTTAAGCTCAACCGTGTGCTCGGAAAGCTGTGCGGAGAGATCTGCAAGTATGACTGCGATCTCTTTTTCTTCGTCCAGTTCCAGCTGTCTTATCTTATTGTTCAGTTCAACGACTGCCTGAGGCTCCACAAATATGGTCGCACCCGTGGAAGACTGATCGTGGATCATACCCGAAACCTGGCTTCTGTGCTCGGCTTTTACAGGCACGCAGTAGCGGTCGTTTCTCATCGTAACAACATGGTCCTGAAGGTACGAAGAAAGACTTCCGTTCACGAGTCTGTTAAGTTCGGCATGTATCTTGTCGTTGGTCTGCTGAAGGCTTTTCCTGATCGACTTAAGGGTGGGGCTTGCGTCGTCCGCCATATGACCTTCTTCGTCGAGAATACATTTGTTGATCTCGTCTGCCGTACGCGTCAAAGGCTCCAACAGATTGAAATAGTCATCCAAAGAATCGGTGGTCTCATCACCTTCGTCGCGCTTTCCCCATGATTTGACTCTGTTTACGTTTGAGAGAAATCGGGCGAAAGAAAGCAGTTCCGCTGCCGTAAGCGAACTTCCTATCTCAAGACTTTTGAGTGAAAACCCAAAATCCTTTACCGAGCCGAAAGAAATACTGCCTTTTTTGATAAGACGTGTAAGCGCATCCGAAGTTTCCTGCTGGGCTTCTTCGATAAGTCTTATATCGGTCATGGGTTTAAGCTCCCGGCAAAGTTTCTTACCCGGAGCTGAGCCCGCTTTTTCTTCCAGCAGGTGTATCACATTTGTATATTCAAGAGTGTTTAATACTTTTTCGTTCATCTTCTTTTTCTTTTGTGCATAGTTTTAATAATTTTAGCACAATCTACGGGCTTTTTCCACAACCGGTCATACTTAAACGACTGGAATAGGATATGAAGATATGATATGATTTTTAAGACGATCCAATAAAGGAATAGAGTGAAAAATGAACAAAAAAACCTTTTACGATACAATCAAAGAACTGTTTTCTTTTAACAAAAATAAACTTCTTATCTCGCTCATATTCGGATTTTTGACAGGTCTTTCATACGTACTGGGATATCAGCTCGAAAAATACGGAATGACGCTTCCGGGGATTTCCGGAAAAGGAAAGATTGTTCTTTTATCTTTACTTATCATGATACCTGCAGGTTTCATAACATATATATGTCTTGGATTGACGGAAAAATTCTTTACCGAAAAGTCTTGCACGATCGATCACAAAAAGACATTCTTTATAAGTTTTGTCTTCATGATCGTTCTTCGTATCCCCGTTTTTTTGGCTTATTACCCCGCAGTAATGAGCTATGATTTTGGTCGTCAGTTAAGCGAAGCCATCAACGGGCATAAATACTTCTGGGATTATCAGCCTCTCATCCACACCGAACTTATAAGGATTTTTTATCTTATAGGCAAAGCGGCGGGCAATCTTTCACTCGGAATGGCGCTCCTTTCGATCTTCCAGTGTACCGTTTTATCTTTGATACTCGCCTACTCGATATCGATCATATACAGAGTCACCAAAAGGCTTTGGATCGCGATCATGCTCACGGCGATCTATTCGCTTCTTCCCGTCCATACCCTGATCAGTGTCATCATGACAAAAGATGTCCTTTTCTCGGGATTTATGGTGCTGTTTATTTGCCTTATCTATGAGCGCAGTCTCAAAAAATCGTTGCTCATTGATACAGCTTTGGTATTAACCGCCGTCTTAAACATCACATTTCGTAAAAATGCCGCCTACGCTCTGGTTTTCCTGATAATAGGCTATTTGATCTACGAAAAGACGCTTAAAGAAAAACTTCTTTCCGCTTTGCTGGTCGTTATATGCATAGGCGCCGGCATAGGAGTACAAAATGCCATGATCTACGGCTTTGATGTTATCCGTGGGAATAATTCCGAAATGTACAGTGTTCCGATGGTCCAGTTCATGAGGGTCTATGTTAATCAGACCGAAAATCTGACAGACGAACAATACGATATGATATACAAAGTTCTTCCTCTGGAGATCGACGGCTTAAGCTACAATCCTTATTTTGCCGATACCGTCAAAAACTTTACGGATTACCGCGATGATATATGGTCGGGAAGTCCCAAAGCATTTTCGAAAGAATGGCTGGCTCTCGCAAAAGCATATCCAAATGATTTCTTAGATGCATTTTTGTCATTAAACAAAGGTTACTGGTATCTTCCGGACCATGTATTTGCCGATGTTTTGGGTGTCGGAGCCGATGTCGGAAAAGGCGTTTTACATACTTATAACTGTACTTACGCAATAGTGGAAGGCGGAATAGAAAATGTGGATCTTTGCCCGATCGCAAAGCACTTTATCGAAAAGAGCATAAATGAAAACGGCTTTTTCAAATGGCCCGTTCTCAATCTTTTATTCAGGCCCGCGTTTTACTTTATTCTTTTGATGTTTACGACTTTTGCGGCTATATACAAAAAGAAAAAGATCGGATTTATCATGATCACGTATCCGTTATTATATATGGGAACACTCTTCTTCGGACCGCTTGTATACTTCAGGTACATCTATCCGATCATACTCACCGTTCCCGTTCTTATAGCGGTCGTACTGTTTGACAAGGTTAAAGAATAAATGGAAAAAGAGCTTTTCGATCCGATAAAAAAATATTTCCAGGCCTTGGGCTATGTCTGTGACGGTGAAGTCGGAGACATAGATCTTTACATGGAAAAAGACGGTATGTCCGTGGCGATCGAACTTAAACAGACTCTTGATTTTAAGTCGATCCAGCAGGCCGCTCTCAGGCAAAAGATAGTCGATGACGTCTATATCGGGGTCTTTAAGCCCAAAGACTTATACTCAAAGTCATATAAAGACAAGATATATCTTTTAAAGCGTCTCGGAATAGGACTCATAGTGGTCGGAAAAAGGATCCGAACCGTTGATATCGTATCCGAACCTGTAGTCAGCGATCTTAAAAAAATAAGATCTCAGAACAAACGCAAAAGAACGGCTCTCGAAACAGAGTTCAGTCACAGAAGAGTCAGATCCAATACCGGCGGAGTTACCGGCACAAAGATAATGACTGCCTACAGAGAAGATGCGCTTTTGGTGCTTGACGCTCTGGCAGAGCTTGGCGGAGAAGCGGCGCCCAAAGACGTAAAAGCGATCTCGGGCGTAGAAAAAGCCGCAGGGATACTCCGAGGCAATCACTACGGCTGGTTTGAAAACTATGAAAAAGGTAAATATCGCATCCTCGAAAAAGGCTACGAAGCGCTTGAAGAATTTGAGGATGCTTTGAAAGTTTTAAAAGGATACCATACCGAAAAATAAAGGCATATCAAAGATATGATGACGGATATGATCTTCACGACGGTAGGTTTATACACTACATTTACGATCCCGGCCTCACGTCCGGGATTTTCTATGCTCAAAAGTCCCTTCTTACTCTTATGAACGGGAAGCGAAAGTTTAACACCGTCTTCATCGGTAAGGTATGCTTTGTAGCCTTTGTAATACACCAACGGCAGCGTATATTTTGCCATACCGCCCTCGCTGTCTTCGAAGCTGTATCTGTTGTATCCCGCAGTGCAAAGCTGCCATCCCGAAGGTATTTCAAAATCCGTCGAAGAATCATCATTCGAAGACCCGCCTATCACTGTTTTGATCTCTTTATTTGCAAACGAAGACGTATCGGCTTCTATGGGAAGCCATTCGGTTCCCATCCCGACATAATATGTGCCCTCAGTATCCAAAAACTCTTCGCCGAATGATAAAGATAATTCCGATGCGACAACGCCTCTGTTTTCATTGATGGCAAACACTACGGATAAAAAGGCCATAAAGGCAAAAGAAACAGCCTTTACCGTCCGATTTTGCATAGATACGGCAAGTACAGCTCCCAATACGATAAAGCATATCGCAAAAGGAAAGAGTCTGAATGAAAACTGAAGGCTGTTAACGGGAGTATTGTTAAATATCCTCCACGGAAAAATGTCTGTGATCGATAAAGATATCATTATGCCGATAATGCTTAACACCGCTGCCGCGATCTTCTTTTTCCATAAAGAAAAACAAACAGTCGCAGCCGCAGCTATCCAAAGAACGACTCCGAGGCCTATGTTCGCGTTATATTCTTCCATATAAGCTCTGAGTCCGAAAAGAGATTTAAACGGCACCACAAAATCACCGATGTATACAAGAGGGTTTTCGTAGCAAAAATGACCTGATCTCATCTGCTCGATCATCGGAAACAGATAGAATGCCGATAACCCAACTGTCAGTCCGGCATATGAAACAAGACGCTTTATTGATGAAAAATTCCAAATGATCTTCCTGAATCGGGGAATAAACGATAAAACCGCAAATACGATGACCGTTATCACCAAAGCAGTTACCGCGGTCATTATATGTGAAAGGGCCATACCGAGAAACGCGATCGTAAAAAGAAAGGTCTTTTTGCCGCATTTCTCTTTATCGTTTACAAAATCCCAAACAGCATATGCAAGAACGGGTATAAACGATGAAGCGATGTACGAGCTTATTCCCGCTCTGTACACTATCTCCCATATGAAATAGATTGACGTGGTGCTGACGATCGCCGCCAAAAGACCCGTAACACGATCTTTCGATATTCCTTTGTAACATAGATACGATATCGTAAACGACATCGATACGATCAAAGCCATAAACAGTTTAAAACTCTGAGTGGGCGAAAGCCCGATCAGCCTTAAAATGGCAGCGGGCACAAAGAAAAAATCCGAATAGAACAAGGGTGTTCCGTAGCCGCAGCCTTCAAAAAATCTCGGATAAACACTTGCAAAAACATCTCCGTGCTTAAGAGCATCTTTTAATCCTTCTATACGCTCAAGTGAATAAATAAGATCTATTATATGTCCGGGAATACCGTTTTTTACGTACGGAAAAAGACATACCGCCACACAGACGATAAGCGAAGCGATAAATCCCGCTATGCTCAATATCTTTTCCTTTCCCGAAACCTTTTCTTTCACAGTATGTTACTTTAGCTCCATTGTGATCTCAAAATCATTTCCGCTTGCATTAACTTTTCCGTAAGCTCCCGAAATGAACGGGATCTGCGGAGATAAATGGCCCAGATCGATATCGTATACTATCGGAACATTATACTTTTCAAGCAATCCCGTATATGCTTCGTAGGGCTTAAATCCCAAAAAGTCATCGTCATGCTGAAGAGGTCTTCCGATAAGGAATCCCTTTACATATTTGAACCATCCCGCCTGTTCAAGATTAAACAGCGCGCGCCTCATGCTCATGACATTAAGATCGCAGCTTTCCAGAAACCATATGATCCCGTCTTCTTTGTACCTTTCGTTAAAATCGGAAACTCTGTCAAAGCGTGTACCCGTAAGATTTACAAGACAATCAAGGCATCCGCCTATAAGACGGCCCTCAAACACCGCTTTATCCGCTTTATGAATGGTCTGAGAGTAAGGCTCCGTACAGGTGTAAGGTCTTAAAGGTTCTTCGTCACTTCCGTCCCACTCTTTTTCCCACTTGTCGTAATTCGTAAACTTTAACTTCTTACCCGTAAGCACGCCAAAAGCATCCTCTATCGACTTATGCCACGGCTCCATTCCGAAATCCGATGCGCACGGCCCGTACACTGCCGCCATATCACACAAAGTCGGAAGCAAAAATGTGAGGTTTGTGTTGTCGGAATAGCCAAGAAACCATTTCGGATCGGAGGTTTTTATACCCTCAAAATCAACGAAGGGAATATCTTCGCACATAAGCTCCCCGCCCCCGCACGAAATGATCGCATCACATTTATCATGCATAAAGAAATCGTTTATCTCTTTTGCACATTCCTCGTCGGTATTGCTCTTTCCGGGTGCGAGGCTCACTCTGGCATTGGGACCTTCCACGGTCTTATAGCCCATGTTTTTAAAGGTCTTTATCGCATTGTCAAAGCGGGCAGAGTAAGGCATCGTCGCACATCCGAATGACGGTGCTATAAATCCTATCTTACCGTTTTCTTTTAAAAACTCAGGGTATCTCACTTCTCATCCTCCCATTTGAGTCTGTGCAGTTCTCCCTCAAACTCCATTCCCTTAAAACCGGTCTGCCTTAATGCTTCATAAAGCACTATCGCAACGGAATTGGACAGATTGAGAGAGCGGATCTTTTCTCCCATAGGTATGCGGATACAGTTTTCTTCGTTCTTAACCAGTATCTCCTCCGGAATGCCCGCCGATTCTTTTCCGAACATGATAAAGTCATTTTCCGAAAAAGAAACATCGGTATAACATTTCTTTGCTTTGGTGGTGGCATACCAGATCTTCGCTCCGGGATTTTTGCTTAAAAAATCCTCATAATTTACGTATCTTTTCAGATCCAGATGTTCCCAGTAATCCATGCCGGCACGTTTTATCGATTTCTCGTTCAACAAAAATCCGAGAGGCTCAATTAAATGAAGGGGCGTATCCGTTGCTACGCAGGTACGCCCTATATTTCCCGTATTGGCCGGAATCTCCGGCTCCATCAATACAATATTCATCAGTTCTTTTTCTCTTCTCTTAACTTTGTGACAAATCGCTCGAGTCTTTCCATAGCAAGACGCAGTCTGTCGAGTGAATATGCGTAAGATATTCTAAGGAAGCCTTCTCCCGAATCACCGAATGCCGTACCGGGAACCGCTGCAACTTTTTCTTCCTCAAGGAATCGCGTTGCAAACTCCTCACTTGTCATTCCGAATTCCTTTATGCAAGGAAATACATAAAATGCACCGAAGGGTTCAAAACACTCAAGACCCATCTTCTTAAATGCGTCAAGAAGAAAACGACGTCTCTGATCGTATGAATCACGCATCTTTTTGACATCATCGTCACCGTTTTTAAGTGCTTCGATAGCAGCGTACTGGCTTGTGGTCGGAGCACACATGATGCAGAACTGGTGGATCTTTGTCATCTGCTGGATGATCTCCTTGGGTCCGCATGCATATCCGAGTCTCCAGCCTGTCATCGCAAACGCTTTTGAAAAGCCGTTGATCAGAATGGTACGCTCTTTCATGCCGGGAAGAGAAGCTATTGAAACATGCTTATCTTTATAAGTGAGCTCTGCATAAATCTCATCCGACATGACAAAGATGTCTTTTTCAACGCACACCTTTGCGATCGCTATAAGATCCTTTTCTTCCATGATCGCTCCGGTAGGATTGTTGGGGAAAGGAAGTATCAATACTTTTGTTTTGTCGGTTATGGCATTTATCAGTTCTTCGGCGGTAAGTCTGAACTCATTTTCAGCCTTTAAGTCGATTATGACAGGTTTGCCGCCGGCAAGTATGGTACAGGGCTCGTAGGAAACGTAACTGGGCTGAGGAATGAGCACCTCATCGCCGGGATTTAACATTGCGCGAAGCCCTATATCTATAGCTTCCGAACCGCCGACCGTAACGATCACTTCGCTGTTCCACGCATATGATACGTTGTATTTTCTTTCTACATAACGGCATATCTCTTCTCTTAATTCTTTAATACCCGAGTTCGATGTGTAGAAAGTCTTTCCTTTTTCGAGGGAATAAATGCCCTCGTCTCTTATATGCCAGGGAGTATCAAAATCGGGCTCGCCGACTCCCAAAGAAATGGCATCCTTCATTTCGGATACGATATCGAAAAATTTACGTATCCCTGAAGGCTTTATCTTGATCACTTCATCGGATAACGGATTTCTCATAATACAAATGTCTCTCTTTCGTCAGTTTTAGGTTTAGCCATAACAGTGCCGTGCTCTTTGTATTTCTTTAAAATGAAATGAGTCGATGTGCTTAAAACCGACTCAAGCGTAGAAAGCTTGTCGGATACAAAAAGCGATATCTCTTTTAAGCTCTTTCCTTCGAGTGAGACCAAAAGGTCAAAACCACCGGAAATGAGATATACCGAATTAACTTCGGGATACTGATATATTCTTTCGGCGATGTTGTCAAAGCCCTGGCCTCTTTGAGGGGTAACTCTTACTTCGATGATGGCGCCTACGGATTCGATCGAGGTCTTTTCCCAATCGATGAGCGTGTGATATCCGCATATTATTCCTTCTTCTTCCATTGCCTTAAGTTCGTTGGCAACGGCAAGCTCATCCATGCCCAGTATTACGGCAAGTTCTCTGATATCTATTCTTGAATCTTTTTCAATAACGGAAAGTATTTTTTCTCTCATATCTTTCTCCTTTATAAATCGTATATTTTAGTAAGTTCGTCCGACCTGAAAGGTTCCAAAAACCTTTTTGAGTCGCCGTTTATGACCACTTTGTCATTTGAATCGGTTATCTTACCGACACAAACGGCTTCGATCCCTTCTTCGCCCAGATCTCTTACCAGTTTTTCTCCGTCGTCCGTCGTCATTACCATGGCACCGGAACTGTCAAGGCTGTAAGGATTAAGGTCAAAGAAGTTGCATATCTCGATCGTTTCCTGTTTGATCGGTATCCTCTTCAAATCTACCGAAAGTCCGACATGACTTGCCTCTGCGATCTCCCAGAGCGCGGTAAAGATTCCGCCTCTTGAAGCATCGTGCATGGCGCTCACACCGGACTTAACGGCGGGTGCGGCCTCATAGACCACAGTCAGGTATTTTTTAAACTGCAAAGCCGATAAGATCATGCTCGCAGGAAATTTTTCTTTAAGTTTCTCTTCGTATTTTCGGGCCAAAAGATAGGTTCCTTTAAGTCCGGCCCACTTACTTATCACTATGTCGTCGCCGGGCTTTGCACCGTTTGATCCGACATACCCGGTCTTTTTTGCTTTAGCAAATACGCTTATTCCAACAACGGGACGGCTTACGCTGTCCGAAAATGATGTATCTCCGCCGATTATCTCGACATTAGACTCTTTACATGCCGCTTCTATGTCTTTTATAAGGCTTTTAAGAGAGTTTTCTTCGTACCTAATGGGCAAAAGGAGCATCACCCCGATACCGACCGGTTCGGCTCCGTTACTGCAGACATTATTGAAGATATCTTCAAAGATAAAACCGTCTTTGTCGGTAAGAAGTTTCTCGCTGACGACTGCGACTTCATCTTCTTTAAGGTCCAAAACAGCGCAGTCTTCCCCAAAGGATGCCCCTGTAAGGACTTCACTGCGCCGTGCTTTTACATTCTTAAGTATTGATCTTTTAAAGATATTTTCAGGTGTCTTTCCCGTGTTCATGATACCTCTGAGTTCGTTGTCTTACATAGTTAATGATGATACAATGGGAATGACCATGGCGACTACCAAAATGATGACAACGATCAGAGTAAATATCCTTTTGTTCTTTTTGTTATAAATGTTAAACATGTCTTTACCTTTACTTAGTATTCATTGAAAGGAATTATAGTCTATGTATTGGAAAATAGCAAGTTTGCTAATATTCGCAATGTTCTGTCTGTGGGTCTATTATGAATCCCACCGGACCGTAAATAAAGCAAAAAAGGAAGAAGAAGCTTTCTGGGAACGGGAGGAAAAAGCCAATTCCACCAGACGTAAGCCCATCGACCACCTTGATTATATAAAGATTCCCGACGACCTCCCCTTCGGACTTAAAGAAGATAACGTAAACATTTCTTCTTACAATAAGATCGTTTCCGAACTTAAGGACCAGAAGATATTAAACCTCACAGGCTACACCAACACGGATCTTAAGCTTGAGTACGGTGCTCCCAACATAACGGAGCTCTCAAGATACGATCAAAACTATACGACCCTGGTCACAACCCTTCAAAAATGGGCCGATGAATTGAGCAACCTTAACGAAGAAGATGCC
>JAEEGI010018861.1_pt1 | contig 13977 bp, 10 predicted proteins | sample 8958751 | NCBI WGS metagenome assembly JAEEGI01 (sample SAMN16246545, study PRJNA631951) | gut metagenome | biome: gut microbiome; feature: rumen; material: KS-attached | host: Bos | place: Iran: Karaj | collected 2018-10
AGCAGACAGCTACATGGGACGAAGCAGAAGCTAAGAAGATCGTTGAATCCGTTATCAACAGCGGTGATGACTTCAACGTAATCTACGCAGAGAACGACGGTATGGCTAAAGGTGCTGTAGCAGCTCTCGACGAAGCAGGTATCTCTCATGGTGTTAACGGCAAAGTTGTTGTTATGGGCTTTGACTGCAACAAGTGGGCTTTAAGAGAATTAAAGGCCGGCAACTGGAACTATGACGGACAGTGCTCACCTTTCCAGGCACAGATCATCAGCGATATTATCCAGGGCAAGAAGACAGTTACATCCAAGAAGATTATCAACGAAGAAAAAGGTTTCGATGCTAAGACTCTTACAGATGATGACATCAACACATACGGTTTAGGCGAATAATATTTGAACCTACCTAAATGGCGCGGCTGGGCTGTGAAACAATCAGCCCGACTGCGCCATATAAATTTAACGGAGGAACGGTTATGCAGGAAATAGAATTACTGCAGATGCGACATATAAATAAAGTTTTTCCGGGCGTTAAAGCCTTAAGCGATGTGGATTTTACTTTAAGAAAAGGTGAAATCCATGCTTTGATGGGAGAAAACGGAGCCGGAAAATCCACGCTCATAAAAATTCTTACGGGCGTTTACGGAATGGATGGCGGTGAAATAACCGTTGAAGGAATGAATGTATCGATTCATTCACCGCAGGATGCACAAAACAAGGGTATCAGTACGGTTTATCAGGAGATTACGCTCTGTCCGAATCTTACGGTTGCCGAGAACATGTTTATCGGTCGTGGAGATGGTGCAGTTGTATTTCACAGAGAAAACGAAAATCGTGCCAATGAAATCCTTAAAAAATTGGGAATCCCCGCAAGGGCATCACAGCAGCTTGGAAGCTGTTCGCTTGCCGTCCAGCAGATGGTAGCGATTGCACGTGCGGTTGATATGGAATGTAAGGTTCTGATTTTGGACGAACCTACATCTTCTTTGGACGACAAAGAAGTTAATATGCTTTTTGATCTTATGAGAGATCTGAAAAAACAGGGTGTCGGAATTATATTTGTTACTCACTTCCTCGAGCAGGTTTACGAAGTATGTGACCGTATCACGGTTTTAAGAAACGGCGAACTCGTCGGTGAGTATTTGACAGAAGAACTTCCACAGGTTGAACTGGTTGCCAAGATGATCGGTAAAGAACTTGACGAACTTTCAAACCTTGGAGAAACAGAAGAAAAAAAGGTTGAAAACAAAGAAATATTTTATGAAGCCGAGTCTCTTTCAAGTAATGAAGCCATGCCTTTCGATTTTTGCATTCACAAAGGCGAGGTTAACGGTTTTACCGGGCTTCTTGGTTCGGGACGAAGCGAGTGTGTAAGAGCAATCTTCGGTGCCGACAAGGTTAACGGCGGCAACGTAAAAATAAAGGGCGAAGACGTAAAGATTACAAAACCCATTGATGCCATGAAGCACGGTATCGGTTATCTGGCAGAAGACAGAAAGAGAGACGGTATTATTGCGGAGCTTTCCGTTCGTGAGAATATCATTCTTGCTCTCCAAGTAATGAAGGGATTCTTTAAGCCCATTTCCAGAAGCGAAGCGGAAGCATTTGCGGATGAATACATAAAAGTTCTTAACATAAAAACAGCCAGCAGGGAAACTCCCGTCGGATCGTTAAGCGGCGGTAACCAGCAGAAGGTTATTTTAGCGAGATGGCTTTTAACCCATCCCGATTATCTTATACTGGATGAACCTACCAGAGGTATTGACGTAGGTACCAAACTTGAAATCCAGAAACTGGTTCTTAAACTGGCTGAGGACGGAGTAAGTGTTACATTTATTTCATCCGAAGTAGAAGAGATGCTTCGTACATGTTCGCGTCTTATTGTTATGAGAGACAGACATATCGTCGGAGAATTAACAGGCTCCGATTTAAATCAGGCTCAGGTTATGAAGACCATAGCCGGAGGGGAGGCTGTAAATGAAGGATAAATTCAGAAGATTTTTTAAGGGCGGGCTCGGCCAGCTTACAATTCCCATTATCGCCATTCTCTTTTTGGTAGGTTTTAACCTGGTCAGAGATCCGTCATTCTTCTCAATTGAGATTACACAGAACAACAACGGAAACATGGTACTTGCAGGCAACCTGATCAGTATTATAAACGGCGCAAGCGAACTGGCTGTTCTTGCAATGGGCATGACCCTTGTTACCGCAGCCTGCGGCGGACAGGATATCAGTGTCGGTGCAGCAGCAGCCATAGCCGGCAGTGCCTTTGTAAAAATACTTAAAATATCTCCCAATATTACGGGAGTAACCGTTGCTGCAGCATTTCTTTTCGCATGTGTGGTTGCAATGATATTCGGTGCATTTAACGGAACTCTTGTATCGGTGTTTAAGATACAACCGATGATAGCGACGCTGATTTTGTACACGTGCGGACGTTCGATAGCATACTGGATTAACGGCGGTGCAACACCTACGGTTTCAAGCCCGATTATTACCGCAATAGGCGGATTTATTCCGGGCATTCCGGTTCCCACACCGGTGCTTATCGTTATCACAGTAGCAATTATTTTCGTACTTGTATTCCACTTTACCTCACTTGAACTCTTTACACAGTCGGTAGGTATCAACGGAAGCGCTGCACGTCTTAACGGTATCAATTCAACATTCATAAAACTTTTGTCTTTTATCATTTTAGGACTTTGCGTGGCAGTTGCAGGTACTATCGGTGTCAGCCGTCTCGGCCTTATCAACCACGAGACACTTTTGCTTGATATCGAAATGGATGCCATCCTTGCGGTTGCCATCGGCGGTAACAACTTAGGCGGAGGTAAGTTTAAGATAAGCGGAAGTATTATCGGTGCTTATGTTATTCAGATGCTTACCATTACTCTTTATGCAATGAAGGTTCCTTCAACGGATGTAAAAGCTTACAAGGCTATAGTTATCATCCTCCTCGTTGTAATCGGATCTCCGGTTATTAAGAGTAAATTCCAAAAGACTGTGTCCAGGGTAAAAAGCAATAAACAAAGAGTATCAATGAAAGGAGCGGAATAATTATGAGAGATAACAACAAATTTCGCAGAGAACCGCTTACAGATACTCAGCTTTTAATGACGATCACAATCTGTATATTCGTTGCAATGTACCTGCTTGCAATGGCAATCCTTCAAGGCGGTTTCCTTCATGCGCAGCAGATTTTCGATATGCTTAACGACAATGCGAGTCTTATTATCGTATCCTGCGGTCTGACAATCGTAATGATCGGCGGCGGTATCGATATTAGCGTAGGTGCTGTAACGTCACTGGTTGTAATGAGCTGCATAATTTATTTAAACAACGGCGGAAATATATTTGTATCAATCCTTCTTGCACTCGGTATCGGAGTTGCTTTCGGACTGGTTCACGGATTCCTTGTAAGCTATCTGGAAATACAGCCCTTCATAGTAACACTTGCCGGTATGTTTTTCGCAAGAGGCTTTACGACAATACTTTCGGTTAATCCTCAGAAGATTGACCATGAAGGTTTTGCTAAACTTCGTGATGTAAAAATAGAGATACCCTGGCTCGGTTATGTTGCCAAGAACGGTAATAAAGTTCCGGCCCGTATAGAGTTCGGCGTAGTAGTTGCATTTGTATGCGTATTACTGATTTTCGTATTACTCAAATACTTCAAACTCGGCCGTAACTTCTATGCGATGGGCGGTAACCAGCAGAGTGCTTTGATGCTTGGTATCAACGTAAAAAGAACCCGCTTTATAAGCTATGTTTTAAGCGGACTCTTAAGCGGTGTTTCGGGATTTGTATTTATGATGCATACGGGTGCCGGAAATGCAACGAATGCTGCAGGTATGGAAATGAATGCGATTGCATCTTCGATTATCGGAGGCACGCTTCTTACCGGCGGTGTAGGAAATGTTGTAGGTACTCTTTTCGGGACCCTTACACTTACAACTATTAAAAAGATAGTTGTTTCCAGCGGACTTAACGATCCCTGGTGGCAGAGTATTACCACCGGCGGAATGTTGTGCTTCTTTATCCTCCTGCAGAGTGTGGTACTTGCAAGGAGAGCAAAGAAGAGGTCATAAGTTTTTCAAATTTTCATTTCCTCAATACTCCACCCTAATAAGGCAAAGGGCATTGGCCGGGGCGCAAGCTCCGGCTTTTGCTCGCTCTTTTGCTTCTATCAAAGCAGGGATTGACGAGGCTTCACGTTTTCCTTCTCCGACTTCCAGGAGAGTACCGGTCATGATCCTTACCATGTGCTGTAAGAAGCCTGAACCGTGATATGTAAATGTTAGGTAATCACCGTTTTTCTCTATTATTATCGAATCCACTTTTCTGACGGTGGATTTTTTCATTTTGGGATTTGAACAAAAAGAAGAGTAATCATGTTCGCCCATCAGATATTTTGCCGCTTTTCTCATTTCTTCGATATCGGGTTTAAAATCAAGCGAATAAACATATTTTCTGTCAAATACGGGTTTTGTATCACCAATGTAGCATGTGTATCTGTAGGTCTTACCGACTGCATTGTATCTTGCGTGGAATCTGTCGCTTGCAATCACACATGAATCAACGCAGATATTGTCGGGGAGATATCTGTTTAAATAATCCCTAACTGCCTCGGGCTTCTCGTCCGTTTTAAGATGTGCATTGCACACATAACCTCTTGCGCTTACGCCCGCATCGGTACGGCCGCACCCAATCACTTCCACGTCTTCGTTCAGCATTCTTGAAAGAACGCTTTCCATCTTTCCCTGGATTGTTTCCTCGACTTTGGGCTGATGCTCCCAGCCGTAATATTTCGTTCCGTCATATGTAAGAATAAATTTGAAATTTGGCATTTTTACGGTCCTTTTATGATTTCTTTTATGAGCGTTCATTTAGAGTATATACGAGAATGAAGGGCACTAGCAAGAAAAAGTATCGCTCATAAAAGAAAAAAGACCCGAAAAGAGACGCAAAAAAAGCAGGATTTTTGATGGACAAATGAGGCTTAAATAATCCGTGTTTTTCTTGACATTCGGCCTTAAAAAATATATGATATAAGAGATTAGGTTTATGCTTGTGGGAGGGCATTTTAATGGCAAAATATGAATGTAAAATATGTGGTTATGTTTTTGACGAACAGCAGGCCGGTGAGACCTTTGATAATTTATACAGTTGTCCCATATGTGATGCTGACAAATCCTCTTTCGAATTAATCGAAGCAGATGAGAACAAAGAAGACGAATTCGATGACGGAGACGATTTTGTTTTCGAGGAAGCTGATGAAGAAACAGCCGAACTGAATTCGGAAGAAAAAGAAGAAACAGAAGAAGTTAAGTCTGAGGCAGGTGACGAAGGCCCTAATTTTGAAAGCTTGTTTACAAGAGCAAGCGAGTTTTCGTCTGCCGAAGAAAAGAAAATACCCGAAAAGAACGAATCGGATGATGAAAATCTTGTTTTCGCAAGTCTCTTCTCAAAGGCAAGCGAGTTTTCTTCTGATGAAGAAAAACCCGATGCAGAGAAGCCTGAAAGCGAGAGTGCAACATCCGATTTTACTAATTTATTCAGCAAAGCAGAAGGATTCTCATCCGAGGAAGAAAAGCCCAATGTAGAAAAGCCCGAGTCAGATAACGAAGGCCCTGATTTTGCAAGCCTTTTCTCCAAGGCTGAGAGCTTTACATCCGAAGAAGAAAAGCCCAAGAGCGAGCATAAAGATTTCATAGACGAAATCCTTGAAGAGAATGCAAAGGAAGAAGAAGCTGCCGAAGAAAAGGCAGAAGAAGGTACAGAAGAAAGTGCTTCTGCCGGAGGATTCGTAATCGAGAAGCGCCAGGAATTTTGGAAAAAAGAAGACGACAGTGAGAAGGCTGAAGAGAAGGAAGAAAAGCCTGCATTCTCGTTCAGTCATGTCGGCAGTGTTCAGAGAGTTATCGGCGGAGAAAACTCTGACTACGAAACTTCAAGCGAAACAAAGGTTGAAGAAAAAGACGAAAGAATTGACAACGGTATTATTTCAACATTCTATTCAGGCAAGCCCGTAAAGACTGAAGAAGAACTTAAGGCTGAAGAAGAAGCAAAGAACAAAGAAAACAACAAAGAATTCGCTCCTTACTATGGTGACGGACTCGGAACCATCAAGAAGGTGGTAGGCGCAGAACCCAAGAAGGAAGAAGAGGAAGAAGAGGACGAGGAAGTTGTAATTCCCAACGATGACGAAGCTCTTTCTTTCGAAGAAACTCCCGAAGCGGCCGAAGAAGAAGTAAGCGAAGAAGCAGTTGAAGAAAACGAAGAAACAGCTGAAGTTGCAGAAGAAGCTGAAGAAAATGAAGAAGCAGCTGATTTTGAGGAGACTGAAGAAACTGAAGAAACTGCAGAAACAGAAGAAACAGATAATCTTTTTGAAGAAGCTGAAGATAATGCAGAAGAATCAGCTGAAGAAGCTGTAGAAGAATCATCCGAAGAAACTGCAGAAGAGACTGTTGAAGAAGCAGGCAAAGAAGAAGCAGATGAAGCCGGAGATCTTTTCGAAGAAGCATCCGAAGAAACTGCAGAAGAAACCTCCGAAGAAGAAACTGAAACAACAGAAGAAATAACTGAAGAAGAGGTATCGGAAGAAGCAGAAGATTTCTTCAACGAAGCAGATGCAGACAATGCTGAAGTAACAGCAGAAAACGAAGAGGCATTCGAAGAAAATACAGAAGAAGCGGACGAAGAAGAGTTCGCATTTGAAGAAGCAGGAGAATCTGCTGAAGAAACAGCTGAAGGAAATGAAGAAACTGCAGAAGAAACTGCAGAAGAAATACCAGAAGAGGCTGAGGAAACTGTAGAAGATACAGAAGAATCTGAAGAGACAGCCGGCGAAATCGAAGACGAAGATGAAGGAGTAGTATTCCTTGACTTCGATAACGATGAAGAAAATTCTGCAGACAACTCTGAAGAAGCAGATAATACAGAAGAAGCATTAACCGAAGATACTGAAGAAGTTTTCGATGAAACTGAAGAAACAGTAGAAACAGCTGAAGATACAGAAGCATCAGACGAAGCAGAAACTGCTGAAGAAGATAACGAAGAACCTTTCGAATTCGAAGAAGCTTCAGAAGAAACTGCAGATGAAGTTGCAGAAGAAACTGCAGACGAAGAATCAGCAGAAAGCGAAGAAGCCGAAGCGACAGAGGAAGAAGCCGAATCGGCAGAAAACGAAGAAGTTGCAGAAGAAGCAGAAAGCGAAGAAGCAGAGGCAACAGAAGAAGCAGCAGAAAGTGAAGAAGCTGAAGAGACTTCAGAAGAAACTGACGAAGCAGAAGATTTATTCGAAGAAGCAGCTGAAGAGGCAGAAGATGCAGCAGAAGCTTCGGAAGAAACAATAGAAGACGCAGCAGAAGAAGTTGCTGAAACAACCGAAGAAGCAGCAGAAGAAATTGCCGAGACATCCGAAGAAACAGCTGAAGATATATTTGATACAGCAGAAGAACTTGCAGAAGATGCAACAGAAACAATTGCTGAAGAAGAAGGTGAAGGTCTTGGAACTTCAGCAGCTTTTGCAGGTGTTGCCGGTGCGGCAGCGGTAGCAGGTATGGCAGCAGCATTCGCCGGTGACGAAGAAGCTGAAGAAGAAACCGAAGCAGAAGATACTGCAGAGTCAGAAGAGACAGCAGAACCTGAAGCAGAGCCTGAGGCTGAAGCTGAGACAGAAGAAGATTTCTTCACCGAGCCTGAAAGCGAAAAAGAAGACGAAGAAAGAGATTATATAAGTCTTGACGAAAACGTAGCCAATCCTGACGAATCATCCGTAGAATATTCTGTTCTTAAGAGAGATCCCAAGTATACGGTTATTTATGATTCCAATGCGAAGAAACTGTTTGAAGATTACCGCTTTGCAGACCACAACAATGCATACGGTCTTGAAAATATTATTCTTCTTCCCGCTCAGTGCAATCCTCTTCCTTTGGACAGAGAAGCTGAAGTTGAAACAAGAACCGTACTCGGTGCACGTACGGCAAGTCCTGTAGAAGTATTGCAGCCTTTCTGCTTCTCAAAACTCTTTATCTGGGGAGAACATATTCCCAACAACACCAAGGCTGAGAATTACACAAATCAGGCACTGGTTCTTGTAAAGGGTGAAGACGGACATATTCCTAATCTTTCCAGCAAGGAAGAACTTAAGGAAGAAGTTGAAATTGCAAGAGCAAGATACAATGGCGTACCCATCGGTATCGATCTTGTTGCCGGAAGAATCGAAGACGATTTGGAAGCATGCGTTTTTGCAAAACTTGATTACGTTATCTTAAATGATATTTCATTGAGAATTCTTCCTTACGCATTAAGAAGAGCAAGAAATTATCTTAACAGAGTTAATTCAAAACTTGAGATTTTAGTACGTGTTGAATCATTGAAGGATGCAAAAGAACTTGCAAAGATTCTTGCACTCGGAGCTAACTTCGTACTTGTTGAAAAAGGCTTTGACATCGATATGGCCAACAGTATGACCGAAGATTTGATGGATATCTGCAGAAGCACAGGCCACAATAATGTTCACGACCTCAACTTAAATGACATCTGCACCATTGACATGGATCTCGCAATGTTTACGGATATCAGTCACGTTTAATTAAATTGATAATATGTTTGTTTAAACATATAAATTTTTACCAATCCGGAGGGAAAAAGATATGGATAACAACAATTTAAACGAGACACCCGTTCAGGATGTACAGGAAACAGTAGAACAGGCAGAACAGGTTACTTACAGCTATGCTGCAGATGCAGAAGAAGCCGTTGCTGAAGGCGGTTCAAAAGGCCTTTCAATTGCAGGCCTTATCGTAGGTATCGCATCACTTCTTTGCTGCGCATTCCCCTGCCTTAACTGCATTTTAGGTATTGTTGGTTTGGTTTTAAGTATTATCGCCAAAAAGAAAAAAGCAGGCGGTCCTGCTACGGGCGGTTTAATTACAAGTATTATCGGTATTGTAGCTGCATTTATCGTTATTATCGTTTGGCTTGTAATCATTATCATCAACATCGCAAATGCAAGATAATATGAGCGAACGCTTATTTAAAGATGATCTTACCGATACATGGTTTAAGCTCGGAATAGTGTTTGGCATACTGACGATTCCGGCCATAGTAGTGTTTTTCGTACTTGGAGATTATCTTATCGACGGCGGTATTAAATGTGCGGTATACAGTTTAATCCACATATACTGTCCGGGATGTGGCGGAACCAGAAGTTTTTATCATATGATACACGGTCATTTACTTAAGAGTATTCTGATGAATCCTTTCGTACCGTATACATATGCCGATTATCTGGTATTTATGATCAATACAATACTGGTGAAAACCACAAAGAAACTTGGATTTCAGGGCTTCCCCGTAACGGTAACAATCCTCGTGGGAATAGGCATTTTGCTTGGGCAGTGGGTATTAAGAAACATATTACTTTTGGCATTTCATATCACATGTTTATAAAAGCAGTCTTCGGACTGCTTTTTCTCTTTTAGGAGGACTTGATTTTGTTGTATTTAATGTAAAAAAGAGTTAAAATATATAGTGTGTGCTTATGCGCAAAAATCAATAATTGTAAAGGAGCAAATACTATGGATTACAGGGAACAGTTCAATTTCTGGCTTGAAGACGATTATTTTGACGAAGAAACTAAAAAAGAATTACTTGCAATCAGAAATGATGACAAGGAAGTAGAAGATAGATTTTACAAAGAACTCGAATTTGGTACGGGCGGTTTAAGAGGTGTTATCGGTGCGGGAACCAACAGAATGAATCTTTATACCGTCAGAAAGGCTACACAGGGTCTTGCAAATTATATTCTTGCCCAGGGTACTGAAGACAAGGGTATTTCAATTGCATACGATTCAAGACGTATGTCTCCCGAATTTGCGGATGAAGCTGCGCTCTGTATGGCAGCTAACGGAATCAAGGCATATGTTTTTGATGCTTTAAGACCCACACCCGAATTATCATTCTCGGTAAGATATTTAGGATGTACCGCAGGTATCGTAATTACAGCAAGCCACAATCCTCCCGAATACAACGGATACAAGGTTTACTGGGAAGACGGCGCTCAGGTTACCAGCCCCAGAGATAAAGACATCATTACATACGTTAAAAACGTAACCGATTATCATACAGTTAAGACAATGGATAAGGCAGAGGCAATAAGCAAAGGCCTTTATATTCAGACAGGCAAGGAAATAGATGATGCTTTTATGGCTGAATTAAAGAAGCAGATTATCCATCCCGAAGTTATAAAAGAAATGGGCAAGGAATTAAAGATTGTTTATACTCCTTTCAACGGAACGGGTAATGTACCTGCCAGAAGAATCTTAAAAGAACTCGGATTCGAAAATGTTATCGTAGTTCCCGAACAGGAAATGCCGGATCCCAACTTTACCACACTTGAATATCCCAACCCCGAAGATCCCAAGGCATTTACACTTGCACTTAAGCTTGCAAAAGAGGTTAAAGCAGATGTTGTTCTTGCTACAGACCCCGATGCCGACAGACTCGGTATTTACGCATACGATACAAAATCAGGCGAATACGTTCCTTTTACGGGGAATATGTCAGGTATGCTTATCGCAGAATATATTTTGAGAGAGCGTACTAAATTGGGCCTTATGCCTGAGAACCCTGCGCTTGTTAAGACAATTGTTACCACCAACATGGCAGACGTTATCTGCAAGACATACAACGTAAAAGGAGTTGAAGTCCTTACAGGATTCAAATATATCGGCGAGCAGATTAAGTGGTTCATCGAAAAAGGTACAAACAATTATGTATTCGGTCTCGAGGAAAGCTACGGATGTCTCGCAGGTACACATGCAAGAGACAAGGACGCAATCGTTGCTGTTATGTGTCTTTGCGAAGTTGCAGCATACTGCAAGAAGCAGGGCATCACTGTATGGGATATGATGCTTGATATGTATGAGAAGTACGGATACTACAAAGAAGATCTTTATACAATCACTATGAAAGGAAAAGAAGGCAGCGAACAGATTGCAGCCATCATGGAGAACTTAAGAGCCAATCCTCCCAAAGAATTCGGTGCATGGAAAGTTCTCGCCATGAGAGATTATACAAAGGATGAAAGAATAGATCTTGCTACCGGAGAAAAGAGCTCAACAGGACTTCCTTCTTCGAACGTTCTTTACTTTGAACTTTCGGATGACGGATGGTGCTGCGCAAGACCGTCGGGCACAGAACCCAAGATTAAGTTCTACATGGGTGTAAAGGGCGAGAGCCTTGAAGACGCAAAGAAGAAAGTAGCAGAATTAACAGAGGCACTTAAGAGTAAACTTGCATAATAACGGAGACTGGAAATGGCCAAGGCAAACGAATTGTACGGAAAAGCAAACAGATATTTAAGAAGAAACGGAATTGAGAAGACAGCTGTAGCCGTGGCGGATACGGCGCTTAGCAAACCTCCTAAAAGCTTCAGATATCAGCTTGCCACAACTGAAGAATTAAAAGCACAGAAAGCATGGAGCAGCAGATTTTCTTCAAGCATCAAGTTTTCTTTGGTTGTTCCTGCGTTCGAAACCGATATTATGTATTTCGATGAAATGATTGCCAGCGTTCTCGGACAGACATACAACAACTGGGAGTTCATCGTGGTTGACGGTTCGAGAAACAGAAGACTCATGGATGAAATCGAAAACATGACCGGAGTGGTCAACGGAGACAGACCTGCGGGAAGAGCTTTAAGTGCTGAAGATGTAAAAAGCATTCACAGGCTTTCTGCAGACACAGATGTATCTTACGATTACGACGGATGCCTTATCAGATATATCCATCTTACTTCAAACGGAGGAATCTCAGCGAACATTAATAAAGGCGTAAAGGTTGCCACAGGCGACTATGTCGGAGTACTCGATCACGACGATCTTTTAACTCCCGATGCGCTTTACTATATGTCCAAAGCGCTTGTAACAAACGAATACAGGGCTAAACTTGTTTATTCGGACGAAGACAAGACGGACGCTAAAGGAAAATCTTTCTTTGAGCCGAACAGAAAGCCAAATTTCAATCTGGATATGTTTTTGACAAACAACTATATCTGTCATCTTACATTCCTGGAGAGAAACCTGATTCAGGATCTTTTGTTCCGTCCCGAATATGACGGCGCTCAGGATTACGATATTTTCTTAAGAGCGGTAAAAAGTATGGACGACCCTGAGGAGAGAATTCTTCACGTGCCCAAGATTTTATATCACTGGAGATGTCATGCAAATTCAACCGCGGGTAATACGGACGCCAAAGAATATGCATACGAAGCAGGACGTCGTGCAGTGGATGATTTCTGCAAGACAATGGGCTGGGCCGTTACGGTAAGCCATACATCTCATTTGGGATTTTATCATATTGAATATAAAAACCTTCTTTTCACGACGAGACCCGAACTCGGAATGGTATGCGGACCTATTTATAAATTCGGCAAGCTTTCCGGAGGAGCTATGAGAGAAGACGGAACCGTATTGTACCGCGGACTTGCCAAGGGCATGGGCGGATATATGCACAGAGGTTCTCTCATACAGCAGGTTGAGGCCGGCGATGTAAGAAACATGAGAATAAATCCGGCTCTTGAAAAACTCTATGATGAGATGGTAGAATCGAAACTTGCGAAAAATGCTCCCGATTATGTGGATATAAGCCTTGCTTTCTGCAAGAAGGTAAGAGAACTTGGGTATAAGATTTTATACGATCCCGAGCGCAAGCGGGAGTAATTAACCTTATGAAGTTAAGTGTAGTAATACCCAATTACAACGGAATAATGTATCTGGAAAAATGTCTGGCGGCACTTGATAAGCAGGACTTTACGGATTATGACATTATTGTTGTCGATGATGCTTCCACAATGGAAGGAATAGAAGAGACAGTTTCGGCATATCCGAGAGCAAGGTTTATAAAGCACAGTGAAAACCGCGGATTTGCGGCTTCGGTAAATGACGGAATAAAAGCATCCGATGCAGAGTATATATTTCTTTTAAACAATGATGCGTATGTGGATGACGGCTGCTTAAGCATTCTCGTAAAAGCTATGGATGATGAAGGCAATGGCACATTTTCCATTCAGTGCAAAATGCTCTCGGCTTTCAATCATGCGCTGATTGATAATGCCGGAGATTTCTATAATATATTAGGATGGGCCAGAACCAGGGGCAAGGACAAGCTTGCCGACAGCCACGATAAACCTACGGAAATCTTTTCATCATGTGCCGGAGCGGCTATCTACAGGAAGAGCATTTTAGAAGAACTCGGACTCTTTGATGAAAATCATATTTCCTATCTGGAGGATGTGGATATCGGATACAGGGCACGCATTTACGGATATACCAACAAGTATGAACCTTCGGCCAAGGTATTCCATGAGGGAAGTGCATCCAGCGGTTCAAGGTACAACGAATACAAGGTAAAACTTGCGGCAAGAAACTCCATTTTGGTCAGATATAAAAACCAGACGGTTTTACAAAAGATAGTAAATTTCCCCGCGATGGAAGCGGGCGTAATAATAAAACAGTTTTTCTTTATAAAAAAAGGTTTGGGCAAAGTTTACAGAGCCGGAATCAAAGAAGGAAGAAAAGTTAAGAAGAGCGAGAGCGAGAGAGCAAGGAAAATTGTTTTTGACTCTGCCAAGCGAAAAAGAGCCTTAAAGATAGAGTTTGACATGATAAAGAACATAATTTATTAGGCTTGAAAAAAACAATTTCGTATTGTATCATTATAATTCGAGGGCGTCTGAGTAAACGGACGCAAGTTGCTTATGATTAAGGACAATCAAACATTTTTTAACAGATTGCATGTTGTGCTTGATTTTCTAGTAACGGCTTTAGCATATTTTCTGGCATGGTACGGCAGAATGGTGATTTTCACACCGGTAGACCAGGGTGTCTTACCGATGAAAACTTACTTTTTTGCCCTATATTTCATTATTCCGGGATACCTTGCCATATTTGCAACACTAAACCTTTACAAA
>JAEEGI010018864.1_pt1 | contig 13976 bp, 16 predicted proteins | sample 8958751 | NCBI WGS metagenome assembly JAEEGI01 (sample SAMN16246545, study PRJNA631951) | gut metagenome | biome: gut microbiome; feature: rumen; material: KS-attached | host: Bos | place: Iran: Karaj | collected 2018-10
TCATTGGCCAGGACGCAGCCCAGTTCTTCACACCAGTTGACCGGCATCTCGATCAGCTTGGCATAACCATCCAGGAAGAGCTGCTTGAAGATCCATTGCGTCCATTTATAGTAATCCGGATCAGAAGTAGAAACGACCTTTGACCAGTCATAGGAAAAACCGAGGCCCTTCAGCTGCTCCGTGAAATGCTCGATATTCTTTTGTGTGAAACCGGCAGGATGATTGCCCGTCTGAATGGCATATTGCTCAGCTGGCAAGCCGAAGGAGTCGAAACCCATCGGATGCAGGACATTGAAACCCTTCATCCTCTTGTAGCGGCTCACCACATCTGTCGCCGTGTATCCTTCAGGATGTCCGGCATGAAGACCGACACCGGAAGGATAAGGGAACATGTCCAAGGCATAGAACTTTGGCTTTGAAAAGTCTCTGATGTCCGTCTTGAAAGTCTCATTTTCTTCCCAGAACTTCTGCCATTTCTTTTCGATCGTCTTATAATCAAACACACTCATATAGCTGACCTCCAACAAAATAAAAAGGTGATCACAAGGGCGCTATTTTGCGCGGTACCACCTTAATTTTTCACTTTCTGTCCTTAACGCGGACCCACGATCAATCACGACATGAGGCGAGTTCACCAGTCTCCGCGTCCGCTTTGCACCAGACAGCGGCTCTCTTTTTCGTTTCAACTGACTACTATTCTCAAAGATTACTATTTAATCTTAATATTTTAGTTCCTGAATTTCAACCGGAAAGTTCCATTTCAAAGACCGCGTCTTCGATCAGACAATAGGCGTGTTTGCCTTCCTCAAACAGCGACAGGATACCTCTTACGGTGATCATCTCTCCCTCTTCAGGAAAATCATCAGGAAAACGCAGTTTTTCCTGAGGCAGGAATTCGATACCCTGGGCACAGCACTGGGTATTGTCCTGTATCGTGACGGTGTAGTGGTACTGATGCGAAAAGCCGTTGAACGGCGCTGTGAAGATCCCGGTCAGGATGATCGTCTTTCCCAGATAGTCCTGAGGTTCCTTGATGATATTGATCAGCTGAGAATAAGCCATCGTATCAGAAAGATCTGTCAGATCAAGTTCCGGCATTTTCTGACTTTCTTTCCCGCTGCAGCCGCACAGCATAAGAAAAAGGATCAAAACGATGAGCTGTCTTCTCATACTTATCAGTATACCTTACATGTCGCATCTTTCAGATATACGTACTCGTATTTGCCCTCCATATAGGTGTCCAGAACGCCTTCCAGAATGATCTCCCTTCCCACAGCGGGATAGGCATCCTCATCCAGCAGTTTGAATTCCAGACCCGCCGAACAGCAGGCGGTCGCATCAGTCACCATGCAGACATGATAATAGGCATCCGTCTCCTCGATATAGAATTTCTGATAGGTCCCGATCAGCTTGATCCTCTTGCCCATATATCCTTCCGGATCATCGGTGATGTTGATCACGGAAGCATAGATGACAGTATCGGAATTCAGAGACAGATCGACATCTACTTCCTCTTTCTCTGTGATCGGATCCGTTTCAGGAACTGCGACCTCTTCTTTTTTAGCTGCAGAGCAGCCGCTGATCAGCAGCAGGAGCAGCATCAGTATACATATTTTTCTCATTTTCTTCCCACCACCCGGCAGATCGCAAGACCGATCACATCGACAGCCACGATCGTTGAACCGACCGGCGTCGAAAGAAGGATCGATGCAATGATGCCTATCAGCGCACAGCACACAGACAAGACCGCCGAAAAGATGCTGACAGCCTTGAAACTGGCAAAGACTGACATTGCCGAAAGGACCGGAAAGATCAGCAGAGCCGAGATCAGCAGAGAACCGACCAGGTTCATGGCCAGCACGACGACAATGGCAATGATGATGGCGATCAGCAGATTGTATCTTTCCGTATCGATGCCCGAAGCTCTGGAAAAATCTTCGTCAAAAGTGATCGAGAAGATCCTGTTGTAGAAAAGTACATAGACAGTCATCACCAAAATAGAAAGGATGATGGAAAGCCAGACATCCGACTTGCTGAGAGTCAGGATCGACGTCGAACCAAAGAGCGTCGTGCACACATCCCCGGAAATATTGCCAGAAGAAGGAAAGACGTTCATCAGCAGGTATCCGAAAGCCAGAGCCGCTGTCGAAATCATGGCGATCGCGGCATCTCCCTTGATCATCCCCCTGCTGCTTTTCAGAAGTACGACAGCTGCGATGATCGTGACAGGCAGCACGACATTCATGTCGTTTTTGATACCCAGAACGCTCGCAACAGCCATTGCGCCGAAAGCGACATGCGAAAGACCATCTCCCAGATAAGAGAAACGGCGCAAGACCAGTATGACTCCCAGAAGAGATGAAGACAGAGCGATCAGGACCGAAACGATCAGCGCATATCTCACGAAAGGAAACTGCAGATACATGATCAGATCGCTAAGCATGGTAGTCCTCCCTCATCTTCTTCAGATAAGTCTTTTTGTCATAGAAAGAATTGTGTTTCCCGATATGCAGGATGTGGGTCGCATCATCCAGGACATCTTCAAGATCATGCGTGATCATGATGATGGTCGTCCCGTCCTTGTGAAGTTCCCTGATCAGCTGATACATCATCTGTGAAGAAGCGCTGTCCAGTCCCGCGACCGGTTCATCCAACAAGAGGACTTTATCAGCGGCACAGAGCGCCCTTGCCAGGAGGACCCGCTGCTGCTGTCCTCCGGAAAGTTTTGAGAAAGAGGAAAGGGAAAGATCAGCGATCCCCATCCTCTTCATATTCTCCATAGCCTGGGCTTTCTGTGAGCTGCTGTAGAACGGTCTCATCCCATTCCTGGATGCAAAACCGGACATCACGATCTCAAAAACGGTAGAAGGGAATTCGCGATGCGCACTGTTCTGCTGAGGAAGATAACCGACTTCGTTTTTCTTCAGGCCTCCCGAAAAGACGATCGAACCTTTCAATGGTTCATTCAACGACAACAATGTCTTCATCAGTGTCGTCTTCCCGGAACCGTTCTCACCGATGATACACAGATAATCTCCTTCACTGATACGAAAACTCAGATCGCTGACAACGACCTGTTTCTCGTAACCGAGGTCCGCATTTTTCACTTCTATACCGATCATGATCTCACTCCGCTTCCAAAGCCATCCTTAGGACGTCCAGGTTTTTCTCCATTATCGTGATATAAGACTCTCCTGTTTTGATCTCTGACTGCATGGAATCCATCTGCAGGATCTTCTGATCCTTATTTGCCGTATTCTCTATGACGGTCTGAGCGATCCTGGTATCGGAGCCCTCCAGACAAATCAGCGCAGAAAGAGACAACTCATCAGTCTTCTGTGCCAGAAGTCTGATCGTCTCAAAAGAAGCCTCCGTCTCCGCTGAACAGCCCTTGAAAGCCGCATAGTGGCCGATGCCGTAATCATCACACAGATAGATGAAAGGAAATCGATCCGCAAACAACAAGACGTCTTTCTTTCCTTTTGAAACTGTATCCATGTAGCGCTCATCGAGATCCCTGAGTTCTTTCAGATAAGAATCCAGATTGCCGCTGAACAGGTCTTTTTCATCTTCATCTATCTCAGAGATCTTCTCGCAGATCTCTTCACAGACGATCATCGCATTCTTCACAGAAAGCCAGACATGTTCATCGGATTCAGGCTCCTGCTCCTCTTCTTCCTCTCCGAATATGCCTTCAGAGCTCTCCTCTTTCACCCGATCTTTCAGGACATCCAGCAGATCGATCACGACCATATCGCTGTTTCCGACCTGCTTCAGGGCATCTTCCACCCATTCATCGGACTCTCCTCCGATATATATGAAGACATCGCAGTCTGAAATGCTGACGATATCCGCTGCACTCGGCTGATAATTATGGAGATCCGTACTGCCATCGATCAGATACGCAGTATCAATATTCCCGGAACCGGAGACGATGTTCTGAGCCCAGTCATAGAGCGGAAAGATCGTCGTCAGGATCCTGATCCTGTCGCCCTTTGTCTCTTCAAGATCTTTTTCAGCCCCGCAGGCACTCAGAAGAAACAAAGCGGTCAGCAGAAAAACTGTTTTGATCAATTGTTTCATATTTATATTTCCTCCTGATATTTTTCTAAAACAAAAAAATACCGGATCATCAATTATTCATCCTGATCCTATCCAAAGCACAGCCTTCATCCTTTCTGATGAAAGAAGGGATCGAAAGATCCTTCGAAATGCACAGGAAGGCCATGACAGATAAGACCGCAAAAGAAACAGATAAAGTCTGTTTTTCCCATTTATCCATACAGAAAGAAACAGAGCGGCAGATCGCGCAGTCCTCATGATCACAGTCATGATCCGCCTGTCTGGCTGCATAGGCAAACGAAAAGATCGCCATGATCGTCATCAGACAGACACAGAGGATGATCCGTGCCTTGTTTCTTCTGCAGGATTTTTTCATATTATCTATCATAACAGATTCGCCTGAAACTTTCTTTCACGATACAAAAAAACGGAACAGCTCAGCCATTCCGTCATCTGTCAGTTTTCGATGATCTCCAGTGCCTTTTGGAACTGGGTGTCCTTTTCCCTGTTGTTGGACAGTTCTCTTCTGGTCTCTGAAACGATGCTGTTGAAAGTCTGCTGATCGAGGATCTCATCCTCCGGCAGACCGCGATCGGCCTTATAAGTCCTCAGCGCATCCGCCAGCGAACGGTCAAAGTAGCCATCGCTTCTTTCGACCTCGTAGCCCAGATAATCCAGAGCCTTCTGGGTCACCAGGACCGTATTGGATACGGAGTCATATTCATAGATCTCGTCATCATCCATCTCAAAATACGTCTGATAATAGATATCCGGCATCAGTACTTCCACATCCGGCTCTATCCCGGTCTTGTCGATCGAGACTCCATTCGGAGAATACCAGTAATATGACGTCAGTTTCAAAACGCCGCCGTTTCTCAATATCCTGTTGGTCTGAATGACCCCTTTGCCGTAAGTCGTCTCACCGACGATCGTCACATCAGGACACTTTTCCTTCAGAGCGATCGTGAACACTTCAGCTGCTGAAGCCGTATCCTTTGATACCAGCAGAACGATCTTCTTCAGATTCTCAAAATAGCGCGAATCCTTCGGTGTGACATCGACCGATTCGACACCATCTATCCCCTTCTGGCGCAGATAGACCTGATCAGGACCTATGAAAAGACCGCAGATATCTCTGACAGAACCCTGGTAACCACCACCATTCCCTCTCAGATCGATGATGATTCGGTCCTTATCCGGATAGGCATCCAGGTATTTGATGCACTCTTCGCAAGTCGTCGCGCCAAAACTGTTGAGTTCCATGAAGATGTAATCGTCTTGCGCATAAGCGAAGACCGTTGAATTGACGACACCGCGGGTGACAGGGACATCAAAGACCTCGGCCCCTCTCTCGATCGTCAGGACCACGTCCGTTCCCTCTTCGCCCAGGACCAGTCCGCGGATCCCTTCGGTATCCAGACCGCTGACATCCGTTCCATCGATACCGATGATGGCATCACCGGCTTGCAGTCCGGCCTTTTCAGCCGGCGAAGAATAGAAGACCTTCATGATCAGCGCTTTGTTGTTGACGTATGAGTATTCCACGCCGATGCCGACGTAGTTGCCGTTGATGCTGTCAGAAAAAGAATTCATCTCCTCTGCCGACATATAGGAAGTGTATGGATCGAAATCAAAAGCCGTCATGCCATATAAGGCTTTATCCTCGAGCTCCTGATCGAGATCCTCATACTGATCACCATAGAGCCAGTAACGGTTCATGATCTGCCTGATCTCCTGATAAGCAGTCACATCGTTGTTTCCTTTGTCGGGAATGCTGGAAAGTGCCCTGGCAATGAAGAAGCCCAGTCCAACGCAGAGAAGACAGCACAAAAAGAAGACGAGACCGATGGCTCTTCTCTTTCTTCTCTCTCTTCTTTCTGATCTGAGCGGGACCTTCTTCAGGTCATAGACGACTGTATTGTTCTCTTCCATTGTTTATCAACCCGGTAAGTATAATTCAGGATTCAGGATGCAAGGAGAAGGCGTACCGATCTCACAGCGGTTATTGTAGGCCGTCCGGCCTCTGCCGACTGAGAAAGTCGCATTCCAGCTCATATCCAGATACTCAGACAAAGTACCGCTTCCCAGACGGTACATTTCAATGTGGCAGTGCGGCCCGGTCGAAGAACCGGAATTGCCGACTGTGCCGATGACGTCGTCCTGGAAGACGAGATCACCGTAAGATACGTAGATATCCTGCAGGTGGAAGAAGATGAAACTGTACACCACGCCGCTGACTTCGCACATCATATAGACCTGGTTCCCGCCACCACTAATCGGTTCCCCATCATAGCAGCCCAGATATCCGTTGCCATAGCCGCCATTGGCTCTGATGATGACACCGCTCGCCGGTGCATGGATGTTCGTGCCCCTGGAAGCCGCGTAATCAACGCCCAGGTGCCATGCGCCGGACAGGAAGGTCGGATCATAGTTCCAGACGGTTGCGCTGATCCAGGAATTGTGGACAGCAGCGACGAATTCAGTATTGATGCCCAGGGAATTGACGACCTCCTTGAGTTCTGAGAACGACTGTTCGATATCCTCTTTCTGATTGTTCAGTTCATCGATCTGATACTGGATCTCCGCTTCCTTGGATTCGTAGTATTCCTGTATCTCGATCAGTTCAGCCTGCTTGACGACGATCTCCTCATAACTGACATCGAGCTCCGCTTTGGCTGCCTCCAGTTCGATCCTGTCGGCATTCAGCTGTTCGATGACCGCCAGAAGCGTCTGTCTGTCAGACTTGTCCTTGGAAATGATCGCTTCCACGCCATAGACTCTGCTCAGCATGTCGGAAAAAGATTTGGAACCGAGTATGAATTCCAGATATCCATTGAAATGCATCGACTTCTGCGTTTCGACCATCCTGTTGAGCACCCTGGCATTCAGAGCCTCGACCTTGGCCTCGTTCTCTATGATCTGATTCTGCAGATCCTCGATCCTCGTCTTCAGATCGTCGATCTGTATCTTCAGCGTATCGATCTCGACCTGAAGCGCCTGAGCCTTCTGCGAGTATTCCGCGACCAGAGCGGAGATCTTCTCCATCTGGCCTTCGCTCTCCTTGATCTGAGATTCGATCTCCTTGAGGGCCTTGCTTTCTTCGCCCTTGATCTGCTTGTAAACGATACGGCAGGCATCCTTGTCCCTGTCTTCCACACACTTGTCATAGTCGCTCTTTTCTTCATAGTGATCATCGTCATCTTCCGCATAAACAAAACTTGTCCTACCGCTTAAGGGTAAGACGATGAAGACGATCAGGATCAAAGTAAAGAGCTTTCTGAAGATCATCTGGTCAACCTCAGATACTTGCACACAGAAATATAGGAACCCATGAAACCGACGAAAACGCCTATCACCAGCAATGCCGCAGCGACATAGACGACAAAAGGCATCACCGGGACCAGTGTGATGACACCGGCCAAAACACCGCCGGTCATTTCATAGAGCTTATAGTAGCCATAGACGATCAGAGCGATCGGCAGGATGGAACCGATGATCGAAATGATGATGCCTTCGACCAGGAAAGGAGCTCTGATATAAGAGTTCTTCGCGCCGACATTGCGCATGATCCAGATCTCATCCTTTCTCGTCGCGATCGTGATCTTGATCGTGTTGTAGATCAGATAGACGGCCAGAGCGACCAGAGCCAGGATCAGGATGCCACCGGCATTCCTGACTGAATGCAGGATATTGATCAGCGTATAGGTGTTGTTGCCGCCATCCTGTACGGAATCGATGCCATCCATCCTCTCCACATTGAGCTTGACGTTGCCCATATCGGAACCGTCAGCCACATAGATCAGGAAAGCATCGTGGAACGGGTTATCAGAACGGTAATACTCGGAGAATTCCACCATCTCCGGATACTCCTTGTTATAGAAATCGAACTCCTCATCCTTTGTCCGATAGATGACGCGGTCGACTTCTTTCATCGCCTCGATCTTCGTTTTCATGTTCGTGATGACGCTCGGATCATTGACCTTGTAATCGATCAGAGCGACCAGAGAGATCGACTGTTCGATCTCCTGCGTCAGATAGGCCATGTTGATCGCAAAGACACCGAAAACTCCTACCAGAAGCAGGGTGATCGTGACTGCCGAAGACGCCGAAAAAGCCATACCGAAATGGCGTCTGACACCTACGAAGCCTTCTCTGAGATGTCTGAAGAAACGACGGAAAAAGATCATTCTCCCCTGTCTCCTTCCTTCATCTGCTGGATGGCATCCAGCTGCATCGTGATCTCATTGATCACATGATCCTGAGCTTCACTCTCGGTCATCTTATCTTTTGAAACAGGAGCTTCCATTTCGATCGTCGCTTCCGGGACCGCTTCCTTCTCCTCTTTCTTCTCTTCTTCCTTGTTCGTCCTGATGCCGCTCAAGCCCTGCTTATAGAAAAGCTCTCCTCTTGTACCGTCGTTGACGATGTGACCTGACTCGATCCTGATCGTGCGTTTTGGATGATACTCGACCATGACATCATTATGGGTGACGACCAGAAGCGTCGTCTTCTCTTCGCGGTTGATCTTTTCCAGCAACGTGATCATTTCATCCGTCATGGAAGGATCCAGGTTGCCGGTAGGCTCGTCAGCGATCAGAATCGCCGGACGCTTGGCGATCGCCCTTGCGATCGCAACTCTCTGCTGCTGACCGCCGGAAAGCTCTCTTGGCTTGGCGTTTGACTTGTCAGCCAGATCGACCAGCTTCAGAACTTCTCTGGTGCGCTTTTTGATCTTGTCGCCAGGCATATCCAGGACTTCCAGCGCATAAGCGACATTTTCAAAGACCGTCTTTTCAGGCAAAAGACGATAATCCTGGAAAACGACGCCGATCTTGCGCCTGTACAGGTAGACCTTTGATTTTCTCAAACGGCCAACATTGACATTGTTGACGATGACGCTGCCTCCGGTCGGAACTTCCTCTCCATCCAGCAGTTTGATCATCGTTGATTTACCGGAACCGGTCGGTCCCATGATATAGACAAACTCGCCATCTTCGACTTTGAGATTGACATTCTCCAAAGCGTGTGTGCCGTTCTTGTACTTCTTTGAAACGTTCTTGAATTCTATCATCCTATACATTGTATCACTATTACACAGATGCCTCAAACCGACACATATCGATTTTTCCCCCAAATCTGTTTTTAATGATAGAATAATACTTAAGAGGAGGCAGAGAAATGAAACTTATTCTAGCTATTATCTCGACAGATGATACTAAAGCTTGTATCTCCGCATTGAACAAAGCATCCTATCATGTAACACGTCTGGCAACGACCGGCGGCTTCCTTTCTTCAGGCAATACGACCTTGCTGATCGGCTGTGAAGACCGGGAAGTTGAAAAGGCTATCGAGATCATCGGCAGCGAATCTCAGAGAAGAAAAGAAGCTGTGCCGACGACGATGACGACCGACGTCTCATCTCTCGTCTCATATCCGATAGAAGTTGAAGTCGGAGGTGCTACAGTCTTCGTTCTCAATGTAGAAGAATTCAAGAAACTCTAAGAACTAGCAGCAACTAGTTCTTTTTAAAAACATGAAACAGTTCGCAAAAGGATTCAGGATCGGCATACCCATTGGACTAGGCTACTTCGCGGTCGCTTTTTCGCTTGGCATCGCCGCCGCAAATGCGGGACTGAATCCATTCCAGGGTTTTCTGACCTCTGCGCTGGTCCACGCTTCGGCCGGAGAGAACGCCGCATTCACCGCGATCAAAGAAGGCGTTCCCTACATCCAGATGGTCCTGGTATCCCTTGTGGCGAACATGCGCTACATCCTGATGTCTTTCGCTCTCTCACAGAAGATCGCTCCCAAAACAGGAATGATACACAGGCTCCTGCTTGGTTTCTTTCTGACTGATGAATTCTTCGCTCTGGCGATCACACAGGACCCCTATTGCGATCCTTATTATTCCTACGGTGCGATCAGTTTCGCGGTCCCCTGCTGGGCCTTGGGCTGTGCATTCGGCATCATGATGGGCAACATCCTTCCCGCAAGGATCGTTTCCGCCCTGTCTGTCGCCCTCTTTGGCATGTTCCTGGCGATCTTCATTCCGCCTGCCAAAAAGTCACGTCCCATCAGCATCCTGATCATCCTGAGCTTTTTGCTGAGCTATATCCTGTCCCGCTTCTTCGCCCTGTCTGAAAGCGCCGTCACGATCATCCTGACGATCGCCATATCGGCACTTGGCGCGTTCCTCTTTCCAAGCAAAGAAGGAGGTGAAAGATGAGCAGGAACATCTACATCTATATCCTGACTGTCACAGTGACGGTCTTTGCGATCAGGGTCCTTCCTCTGACCATCATCCGCAGGCCGATCCAAAACCGCTTCATCCGCGACTTCCTTTACTATGTCCCCTATGTGACGCTGTCTGTCATGACTTTCCCGGCCATCATCGATGTCACTGCCAGCCCGGTCGCCGGCCTGATCAGCCTTCTGATCGGCATCTACGCCGCCTACAGAGAGATGGGGCTCTTCAAAGTCACTCTGATCTGCTGCTTCAGCGTCCTCATCCTTGAAACATTCCTATGATATTTCACTCAATTTTCCTGAAGCTCATCTATAATGAGATTAAGGAGAATTTTTAATTATGGAAATCACTAATTCGATCAAATATGTCGGCGTCAACGACCACAGGATCGACCTTTTTGAAGGGCAGTACAAAGTGCCTAATGGTATGTCCTACAATTCCTATGTGATCATTGACGACAAGATCGCCGTCATGGACACCGTTGACCAGAACTTCACGCACGAGTGGCTGGACAACATCGAGAACGTCCTGAACGGGAAAAAGCCTGACTATCTCATCGTTCAGCATATGGAACCTGACCACTCCGCCAATATCGCCAACTTCATGAAGATCTACGACAGTGCCTGCATCGTTTCATCCGACAAGGCCTTCGCCATGATGCAGAACTACTTCGGAACGCAGTTTGAAGACAGACACCTGATCATCAAGGAAGGCGATACGCTGGAACTCGGAAAGCACACCCTCCACTTTGTCGCCGCACCGATGGTCCACTGGCCGGAAGTCATGATGACCTACGACGCCTATGAAAGAGCGCTCTTCTCAGCTGACGGATTCGGCAAATTCGGTGCCCTCGATGTCAGTGAAGACTGGGTCGACGAGGCAAGACGCTACTATATCGGCATCGTCGGCAAGTACGGCAGACAGGTGCAGGCCGTCCTGAAGAAAGCTGCCGGTCTGGACATCTCCATGATCCTGCCTCTGCACGGTCCGTTCCTTTACAAAAACCTTCCATACTATCTCAATCTCTACAACACCTGGTCAAGCTACGAGCCGGAAAAAGACGGCATCGTTCTGTGCTACACCTCTGTGTATGGGCACACGAAGGTCGCTGTCGAGAAGATGGCGCAGAAGCTGAAGGAGTACAATGCACCGGAAGTCAAAGTCTATGATCTGGCAAGATGCGACATGTCTGAAGCGGTCGCAGATGCTTTCGCCTATGGCAAACTGATCCTGGCGACCACGACCTACAACGCCGATATCTATCCGTTCATGAAAGAATTCATCAACCACCTCACGGAAAGGAATTTCCAGAACCGCAAGGTCGGATTCATCGAGAACGGATCCTGGGCTCCTCTGGCAGCCAAGACGATGAAAGAAATGCTGTCGAAGTCACAGAACCTGACTTTTGTCGAGCCGGTCGTCCATATCAAGTCGGCCATGAACGACACCAATGCTCAGGAGATCGATGATCTGGCGAAAGCCATCTGCGTCGACTACCTGGCAAGAGACGAAAAGAAAGCCAACAAGAGCGACATGAAAGCTCTCTTCTCCATCGGCTATGGTCTCTATGTCGTCACCTCCAACGACGGAAAGAAGGACAACGGTCTCATCGTCAATACGGTCGCCCAGCTCACGGACAACCCATTCAGAGTCATGGTCTCCATCAACAAGGCCAACTACTCGCACCATGTCATCAGTCAGACCGGCATCATGAACGTCAACTGTCTCAACATCGAAGCACCGTTCAAGGTCTTCCAGCAGTTCGGCTTCCAGTCAGGCAGGAATACAGACAAGTTCAAGGATGAAAAAGAGATCCTGAGATCCGACAACGGACTCATCTTCCTTCCGCGCTACATCAATGCCTTCTTCTCACTGAAAGTGGAAGACTATGTCGACCTTGGAACACACGGCATGTTCATCTGCTCAGTCAGTGAAGCCCGCGTCATCAACAACGTCGAAACGATGACCTACACCTACTACCAGAAGAACGTCAAACCTAAACCGGAGACACAGGGCAGGAAAGGCTTCGTCTGCAAAGTCTGCGGTTATGTCTATGAAGGCGACACGCTGCCGGATGACTTTATCTGTCCGCTCTGCAAGCATGGTGCAGCCGATTTCGAACCGATACAATGAAAAGAGCTCTGATGAGCTCTTTTTTTCGATTAGAATAGAAGTATGAAGAGGTATTACATCATCTATCAAGGCATCGTTCAAGGCGTTGGCTTCCGCTGGCGCATCATACAGATCGCCCGGAAATACGGATTGAGCGGCTATGTCCGCAACTGCGACAACGGCACCGTCGCCTGTGAAGTGCAGGGCGAACAGACCGACGCCTTCCTGGAAGAATCCCTGAGACCGGACCGCTTCGCCCGTGTCTATGATCACTCCATCAAAGAGATCCCTCTTAAATCGGGAGAAGACGGATTCACAGTCAGATTCTGAACTGATACATGATGATGGAAGCAGCCATCCCCACATTGAGCGAATCGATGTTGCGCATGTCGATCTTCATCACCTCATCGCAGATGTCCATCAGTTCAAGACGGACACCGCTTCCTTCGTTTCCAAGGATGAAAGCCATCTTCTCTGAAGCAGCTACCTCATGCATCTCTTTGGTGTCGTTGCTCAGACCCGTGGCATAGACCTTGTATCCCATATCCTGCAGGCGCTTTGTCTCTTCAAGCAGATCGCGCTGCGACAGTTCCAGTGTATAGATGCCTCCTTTGCAGTTAGCGAGGCATTTTTCATTATAGATATCGGCACAGCCCTCTGACAGGACGACAGAACCGAAGCCGAAAAGTCTGGCCGCCTCCATGATCCTGCCGATATTCAGGGGATCCTGCAGGTGGTCCAGCATGATGATCCTGTCGCTTTTCGCCTGAACATCTTCTATCATTCCGGAGACGCCGACATGATGGAGACCTTCCCGGTCCGCGATCTTGTTCAGGACCTCCTGGGAGACTTCCAGAACATCATCGTGTTCAAAAGGCGCTTCACCGCAGCAGATGAGCTTCCGCAAGAGGCCTTTTTGCTTGGCAAGAAGGATCATATCCTCATCCAGAAGCAGAAAACGATCCTCACGATACTTCTTCTGATGAAGCTTCCTCAGTTCCTTGACTGTCCTGTTATCCAGCGAAGTGATCATGATCCCCGCCTCTGCTTTCTCAACAGGGTCGCTGTCACATCCAAAGCTGCGCAGGCATTCAACGCATTGCGGAAATCGGAACCATAGGAGATGTAGAGATAGTCGTCGCAGAGTTCCAGAAGTTCCGCCGAAATGCCCCTCTTCTCTCCTCCCAGCAGGATCAGAGCCGGTTCACAGAAAGAAACATCAAAGATATCTTTGGAATCCTGCCCTCTGTACAGACCATAGAGATGATAGCCCTTTTCCTTATATGATCCGATCTCCTGCAGGGGATCCTTTGCGACACGGACATTCAACATATCATAAGCTCCGGCTGAAGACTTCAGAAGCTGGCTCTCCATGGAAGAGTAATCCCTGCTTGATAAAAGGACATTGCGGACTCCGAAAGCGCAGAGGGTGCGCATCGAATAGCCCAGATTAAAAGGATCTTCGATCCCATCGAGATAGAAGATATCTCCTTCATCAAAATGATCATCCACCCTGTTTCCGGTCTGCGCCGCAATGCCTCCGTGGCTTTTCCCG
>JAEEGI010018865.1_pt1 | contig 13975 bp, 8 predicted proteins | sample 8958751 | NCBI WGS metagenome assembly JAEEGI01 (sample SAMN16246545, study PRJNA631951) | gut metagenome | biome: gut microbiome; feature: rumen; material: KS-attached | host: Bos | place: Iran: Karaj | collected 2018-10
GGCGGTCATACACCTTGATGTCCTTCACCGTGTAGTACGGCAGGTTCTCCATCAGCACCTTCTTGTTGCCCTTCATGAACGAGCGCGAGCCGAGCATCAGTTCGTCCACCATGCGCCCGTTGACGAAGATCTGCCCCGCCTCGTTCAGCGTCACGCCCGGCATCTGGCGGATGAGGTCGTCGAGCATCGACCCCTTCGGCAGTTTGAATGCCGTGGCATCATAGACGATGGTGTCGCCGCGGTAGAACATTTTGATGCGCGTGGACTTCACCACCACTTCGTTCAGTTCCAGTTCCCGCATCTTGCGCATTTCTATCATTGGCACCTCCACCTCCGATTGTTTGCCGATGCTCACCCGCTGCCACACGTCGTCGTAGCCCTTCAGTTGGGCGTGAACCAGCAGCACTTTCGCGTCGGTCGTCACCTTCGCCGTGTACTTGGCAAACAGCGGTTTCAAGTCACGGTTGTAGGCCGTGAACATCGCCGCCGAATCCACCAGCACACTGCTGTCGGCCTTGCAGATGGATACTTTGGCGTGGCTCAGCGGTATCTTCAGGAATCCGTCTTCCACGTTGCCCGATAGTTCTATTTCTCTCTGAGTCTGCGCCTCTGCCGTCAAGGCGGCGAGGGCGAGGATGATGGTGATGATGTTTCGTTTCATATTTTATTTCAATTCCAGGGGTTGATACACATGCGCCTCCGTCAGCAGGGGACGGCCATTGGCAAAGACGAGCTGCTGGCCATCGTGGTTGAGCACATCCATATTGTTGATACTTCCGCCGAGGTCGGGCACATAGTAGGTGGGATTCGTGGCATACTGACGGTTGCCGTATATCTCGTTGCGGTGCTTTAGCAGTTTGGCGTACTTCATCCGCTGCACGTCGGGGCGATGCTCCGGGGCGGTGATGGATGATGCCTCTTTTCTCAGTTCCGTGAGGCAGAACGTGTGCGCCTCGCTCTCGGCCTTTACTATCAGTCCCGGCAGACCACGCAACCGCCACGGCCCTGCTGATGATGGAATCTCCTCGGTATAGCACACCGTCCACGCCACACCTCGATGCGTCGCCGTGGCCTGCTGGCAGAGGTAGCCGCCGACGGTCAGCGTGTCATCGGTGAGCGTCCACACAATGTCGGGTGTCGACTCATAGCCCTCATAGTCGTGCGGGAAGATGAACTCGCGTACAGTGGTCTGTCCTTCCGGGTAGCCCGTCCACACCGTCGGCATGTGTAGCATCGCCTCCTGAAATTCCATTGCAGCGTCCGCAGAAGTAATCTCGTCAGTCCGTTGATAAGCGGATAACGGCATCGACTTCGTCACCGTCCGTCCCACCTGCACCACAACCTGCATCCTGTCCGTGACGGGTGTCCCCTCGTCGTTCTGCGTTCTGCACTCGTAGTCATACACGGCCACGAACTGCGCCGTGTCAACCATTTCCGTCTGTCCCTGCGTTGCTATCGTCAGCGTGAAGGCCATCATGGTCATAAGAATCTTTTTCATCATTTTAATTCTAAGGGTTTATACTGTCGGGGATTAGCGACGATAACTACCCCTGCAACGCTGCTTATGTTATCGCCTGCCGGGTTGAAACTATTCTCCACATACCCGAAGGCCGTCATGGGGTCTGGGGCATAGTAGGTAGGATTCTTCACATAGCGACTGTTACCCAGCACTTTCTTCTTGTAGGCCAAGAATGTCGAGGCTTTCATCTTCTGATAGTCCACTCGCTGGCTGGCGAACTTGCCATGACCGTCAGGGACAATCCAAGTGACGTACTCAGTAAACACAATTGGCTGTTCCTCTTTCAACAATCCGTAAAGCGTGAAAGCATGAACGCCCTTTGCATCGGTGGCTTTCGTGATGAGACCCGGCAAGCCTCCCAGTTTCCATGGTCCGATGCTGGCAGGCACTTCCTCTGTGTATAAGACATTCCAAGTCATGCCATGATATTTGGCTGTAGCCGACTGGCAGGCGTAGCCGCAGACGCTGTCCTGCCCATCAGTCAGTGTCCAATTCTGCTTTTCCAGAGCCTCGTCTGTCATGTAGCGATACGGATAGAGCATCTCTTGCGTTGTGATTTTTCCTTCGGGGTAGTTCGTGAAGATAGTACCCATGTGCATCTGGGCAGCCATGTAGCCGTCGGCTATGCGCGAGCCTCCCTTCTTCTGCCTGTCATACTCGTCGTAAGGGAAACTCTTTGTGATGCCGCCCGATGTCTGCACGGCAATGTACATCGAGTCGGTTACCGGCTGTCCGTCAGCATCAGCGGTTTTACACTCATAGCGATAAATCGCCGTGAACTTCGACACGCCAATCGTGTCTCTCTGCGCCTGCGCTGCTATCGTCAGCGCAAGGGCCGTCATGGTCATAAGAATCTTTTTCATACTTCTTTTTTGATTAGTGAACTTGTTGACTTAAGAGTATAGCATTGGCTCGACAACGGACGGAAAATGTCTGTTGCCAACTTTTTTAACTATGAACTCTTAACTACGAACTATATTTATTGCAGCCTGTAGTAGAGCGGAAGGGTGACGCGTGCCCGCACCGTGCGCCCCTGCTGACGGGCGGGTATCCAGCGAGGCATCTGGCTCACCAGCTGCTCGGCGGATGCTACCCAACTGCTCCTCAGCCTGTCACGGACAGCAGTCGGTGGCGCAGCGGCACCCTCGCGCCGATAACCGGTGACGACAACTTCCGTCCCCTCCGCTGTGTCACCCGCAAAGGCTGCGTGAATGTCGGAAAGCGAGCCGTCGGTCTCGACAATGAACGTAACGTCTATGCGCCCTTGCAGGCGGGCTCGTTGCACGTCGGACGGATAACGCATGTGCTGGCTGAGGTACTGCCTCATGGCCGCTTCGCCGCCGGGGAACTCGGGCATCTCCTCGGCGATTAGGAATACAGCGTGGTCGTCGGCAACGGGCGGGGCTTTCGTTTCGAAGATGACGGCGCCGCCGCGAGCCCGCTCGCCATAGACAGCCTTAGCACTCACGCCTTTGAGCACTGTAATGTGGTCTATGCTCTCCTTTGGCAGTTGCAGCACGCGTTCGGCACCGACTTCCTCGCCATTGAGGAAGAGCAGCGGCTCGATGACAGGCGCGGCGGAGAGGACGAGCGTGAACAGCAGGAGCGGCACCATGTAGAGCACCTTGCCGCGCATCCACGGACTGGAGGGCGGGCGCTTCATCATAGCGATGCGCTTAGCGACGTGACTCCGGTTGAAGTTGTTGGCAAAGGCGAACGATGTGTCTGCTACGGCCTTTCGGACGAGCAGCATCCGGTAGTCAGCCAGCGAGACGCCTTGGCGCAGCACATGGTCGTCCGCCTCATATTCGTGGACGTCGCGCAGGCTCTGGCCCAACCTATAGACAAAGGGATTCCACCATTGTACCACTTCGACGAGGGTAAGCAGCAGGATATCGAGCGAGTGGCAACAATGGATGTGTGCCCGTTCATGCAGCAAAATGGCACGGCCGTTTTGCTCGTAATCGGTCTCACAGATGTAGATGCTGCGCATCCAACTGAAAGGAGCGCCGTCGCCCACGTGGCAATAGACGGTGACACCGTCATCTTCGCGCTGCTGCCATAGGCAACCGCGGCGCATGGCGCGGTGTATCTGCACCAGCTGACACACACGGAGACAGAGGACCGTGAGGACACCCATCACGTAGGCCAGACAGGCAATCCGTCGCCAATCTATCCCGTGAGGGAGGGGAGCCTCGGCACCGACGATGACAGCCTCGGTATGCCAAATTACCTCCTGCGTGTCGGCTATCACAGGCATTTGCGTGAGGGTGTCGGGTACTTTCACGTGACACAGCGGCAGCACCAGCACCGCAAGCAGTACCGTCAGCAGCGTCAGACGGTTCAGACGAAAGAAACGTTCGTGCCGCAACATCAGCGTGTAGGGCACGTAGAGCAGCGTCAGCACCAGGGCCGACTTCAACGTATAGACAAGGAGTGCGGACAGCATAAAAATGGATAATTGATAATGGATAATTTAGTCAACTGCTTCAATCTCCCCCAGTAGTGTCTGAACATCCTCGGCGGTGAGGTTTTCCTCGCGGACGAAGAAGCAAAGCATCTTCTTGATGCTATCGCCGAAGAGGCTCCGTTTCACCTCCTGCATGGCTTGACGTGTATATTCCGCCCGAGTCACCTTGACCATGTAGCGGTGTGCCTTCCCCTCGCCTTTGTGCCTGAAACAGTCAACGAAGCCTTTTTCGCGCAGCACTTTTAAGTGGGTGGCCACGGTGGTATAAGCGGGTTTCGGCTCGTCCATACGTTCTAGAATATCCCAAGCGCAGGCCGATTGGTTGATGTCCCACAGGGCACTCATTACTTGGAACTCCACCTTTGTCAGTGTGTACGGTTTTCTTTTCATACAGCTGTCATTTTCGTTTTTCTGTTTGCAAAGGTAGTCGCGCCGAAATATTCCGTCCAACCTATGGCATCGGAAAATGGCGAAACAGACACGTTTTTAACCTTTATTCATAGAAATGAAACATTTGTTAGCAATTCCCAACCATTCCGTAACGCGTGACGGGTTGCGAATTTCCCATTTCTATATAAAAGTGTCATCTGCTGGGCGGTTTGGTTTTTGGGTCGTCATTCGCTATTCCGAAAATGCACTGCGTCTGTGTTTGAATGCACTGCGTCCGTGTCAGAACGCACTGCGTCTATCCACGCGCGCACTGCGTTCGCGTACAAACGCAGTGCGTCGTGCACTCAGACCAAGGGGCTGACGTCACAGCCCAAGCATCTGACGGCGCAGAATCAGCTTCTGACGAAATAGAAGCTGATTCTATTGGAAAAAAGGCTACAATCCGTAAGTCCTTAACGCAAAAACCTCCCGACCGAATGACAACCCAAAAAGGTAACCGCTCAGCGGACGGCACTTCTATAGTGGAAAAGGGGGTACGGAGGTTGTCAGCCGCAACGGGGCAATGACATGCCCCGCACGGAGCAGTTACGTTCTTCTATCTTTGTATAACTCAAAAAACCCATGAAGAAGTGTCCATAACTTTGTTCGTGCGGGGCGGGAGATTAACGTGTCTTTGGATTATGATTGAAATGCCAGACGAGGTGGAGCATGACGTAACGGGGCAACGAACGGTACCACGTCTCGGTGCGGCCCTGGGCGTTGACCTCGTACTGTGTGGCGGTGAGCTGGTGTAGCAGGTCGAAAGCTTCGAGGCGGGCGATGAACTTACCCTTGAAGAAAGGCTGGCTCAGGGAAGCATTGAGCAGAAAATTGTCGCGGTTCAGCTCGGCACTACCGTAGCCTCGGCGGCTGTACATGGTGGCGTCGGCGGCCAGCGTGGTGCTCACACGCGGCAGCGTGTAGCGGGCAGTGAGGCCATAACGGTAGTCGAGGACATTAAGCACGGTGAAGTCGTACATGCGTCCATGGCTGTGCCGCCAGCTGACATCGCCGTTGGCGCGGAGGTTAAGGGCGCCGCGCTCGTACTGCAGGTAGGCACCGTCGTGGAGGGTGAAAGTGTTGACGGTGGTGACATGACTCTCAGTCTCGCCCGCCAGCATGGCGTGGTCCTTGTCGTGGTGCAGCGTGGCGTCGGCGTTGGTCTGCACGGTCCAGTAGCGTTTTTCGCCGAGGGTGGTAGTGAAGTCGAAGGTGGTGCGGGCGGTGTAGGCACCACCGACGTTCATGGGCTGGTAGGTGAAGACGCCGGTCTGCGGGGCATAGGTGACGGCCTGCGCCACGTCGCGGTGGCGATAGTCGAACGAGGCGCCAAGGTGATAGCGCTGCTGGTGGCTGCCAGTGTAGCCGTCATAGAAGTCGGCGGTGAGTTTCGTCGTGACACGCCCTTTGAGGTCGGGGTTGCCGAGCTTGACAACGAGGGGGCGGCTGTCGTCGCGGTAGGTGATGCGGTCCATCAGCATGGGTGCGCTGCGGTCGTGGCTGGCGCTGAAGCGGATGTCGCGGAGTCCGTCGGGGCTCATGTGGCGATAGCTTGCCGAGGTATTAAGGTAGAGGGTAGTCTGGGTAGCCAGCGTGTCGAGCGCGCCGCGCCGATAGTCGAGCCACTCGCGACAGACGGGGACGCTGAAACCGGCGGAGAACCGTTGGTACGAGATGGTGAAAGGGCTGTCGTCGCTGTAGCGATAGGTGTCCGTTTTCCAGAAGCTTGCGCCTACGGAGCTTTGGGCGGTCTGGCGGTGACTGTCGTAGGAGTTGCGGGTGTCGGTGATAGCGGCGAGGGCGTCAATCTGCGAGGCGAGCAGCAGCGTATCGGGATGGTAGAGGTAGTCGTGGCTGCGCTCGGACAGGTATCGGAGGAGCTCACCGCCGAACTGCATGTTGTAGTTCCCGCCCAGTTCCTTTTGGTAGGAGAGGTTTGCCAGCGCAAAGGTGGTCTGGTTGCTGATGTCGTCGGCGTTGACCTGCGTGGAGGGGCTTTGGCTGTAGGCAGCGGACTGCCAGGACTGGTTTTTATTGTGGTCGCCAAAGACGTAGAAGGTCATGCGCTGTCCCTCGCCGACGTTGAAGGCTCCCTGCACGTCGGCGTGGCCGCTCAGGGACGTGCCGCGGCTCAGGCCGACGGTGCGCAGGGCGACTGTCAGCGTATCGTCCCACTGCTCGAAGGCGGAATGGGACGTGCCGTCGCGACGGGCATAGACGAGTTGTGCCGTTGTGTAAATCCATGTGGGCTTCTTCAGCGTAAGGCTATTTCGGACGATGAGCTGTCCGCTGCCTTGCTGGTTAAAGGCATCGGTGAGCGACGTGGGCGTGCTGCCGACGAGGAACTGCTCGCGGCGCTGGCGCATGGTCTGCTCGTCGGTCGCGGAGGTGTATTCAGCGTGGAACTCATCTTTCAGTTTGTCGCCTTTGGAGTAGTAGGAGATTTCGGCGGCGGCGCTGCGGGTGGTGAGCTGCGAGCGTGGCATACTGGCGGGTGTCCAATGGTCTGTCTGGCCGATGTGGCGCGTCTCGTTGACGTTGTTGGCGTTAGCCAGCAAGGTGAAGCGCATCCTGTCGGTGAAGCCGAGGGCAAAGGCGCGACCAAGCCAGCGCCCTTCGGTGCCAGCGGTGGCCTCCACGTTGGCGATGTAGCCACGTTTGTACTCCTCCTTCAGGTTGACGTCCATGACGTAACGGCGCGGCTCCACATCGTAACCCAGCGCCTCGCTCATGTCGGTCTGCTTCTCATAGACCTTCAGGTGCTTGACGGTGTAGTAGGGAAGGTTCTGCATGAGCACCTTCTTGTTGCCTCCGAAGAAGGTGTGCGAGCCCAGCAGCAGCTCATCGACCTTGCGGCCGTTGACGAATATCTCGCCGTCGTCGTTCATCGTCACGCCGGGAAGCTGGCGAATGAGATCGTCGAGCATCGAGCCCTCGGGCATACGGAAGGCGGTGGCATCATAGATGAGCGTGTCGCCGCGATAGAAGAATTTTACCTTAGTGGCCGTGATGGTGACTTCATCCAAATCGACTTTCCTCATGCGGAACATCTGGAGCGTGGGCACCTCCACCTCGTCTTTCATGGGGTTGGTGACGGCGACGCGCTGCCAGACGTCGTCGTAGCCGTCGAGCCGGGCGCGGAAGAGGTATTCCTTCCGCACGGGTTTGACGTTGGCTACGAAGTCGGCATGAATTATCCGCATGCCCGCGCCGTATATTTTTGTTATGGGCACGGAGTCGATGATGACGGTGCTGTCGGTGGCGTGCATGGAAACAAGGGCTTCGGGCAAGGCCATCTCGAGAAAGCCGTCCCTCACCTCGCCCACCAGCCTGATACTCGCGGGCAGCTGCAACCGTTTCTTGGTAGCCTGCACGGTGATGGTCTGTCCCTGCACCGTCACCTTCACGGGCTGTCGCTTGCAGACTTGACGGACAGCAACGGGGACGGGCTGACTTTTCACGTAGGCGGTAGTGGTGAGGTCGTCGAGACCGTCGGCAAGGATGTCGATGGTGTAGTCGGTCTGCTGGCGGCTGATGGCCTGCAGGGCTTCGATAAGCGGGGTGTTATGGAAGTCGTGAGTGACGGTTTGCTGCGCCGAGGCGTGCAAGACGGATAGAAATGAAGAATGAAAAACGAAAAATAAAAAACAAATAGCTCGACGTTTCATGTTCATTCTTCATTCTTCATTTCAACAAAAAGGGTATCGTGCTGCATGGTTAGCAGTAGGCCGTCGAAGGCGTTTAGACGGCGCACGAAGTCACTGAGTGGGTCTGCGGGATTCCATGTCATGATGAGCTGCATCTGGCGCGGCTCTTCATCGCGGAAGACGACGGTCTGCCCATAGTGCAGGGCGACGACGGTGAGGATACTGTCGAGGCTGACATTTGCGAAGTTGACGGGCGTGGTTTTGACCTGCGGAGGCTGTGCAGGGCGGTTTTGTGCGTGGTGTATGGTCGCTGCGGTGATGCCGGCCGCAAGGATAACACCCGCGAAGATGGCTGCAGCTTTGAACTTCGTTCGAGCCTGCTCTCGCTCACTCGCAGCCTTCGTCCAGCGGCGGGAGGCGGCTGGCTTTTGCAGATTCTGTAATGGCGAGTGCCTGGGGCGCAACCTGTCTGCCACACTCGCTAACTCCTCGTAGCAGTTTCTGCACGCTTCACAATTGTCCATGTGACGCTGCAATCTGGCTTGCGTCTTCGGGCTGACCTTCTTATCGAAAAGGTCGGCCACTTGGGTTCTAAACGTTTTGCAATCCATAGTTGTTTTGATAATTGATAATCCCTAATTCCTCATTCCTATTTTTTTCATTTTTTCCAAGCCATAGGTGAATCGTGACTTGGCTGTGGTGAGCGGTACGCCCAAAATGTCGGCAATCTCCCTAAAGCTTTTGTCGCCATAGAACCGGAGGCGGATAACCTCGGCCTGCTCCTCGGGTATCTCGCCCAGAAGTAGGCTGACACGGCGATACTCCTGTTCGAAATCTTCGACTTCTGAGTCGGCAGGCTCCGGCAACGCTTCCAAAGATATTTTTGTACGGCCAGCTGATTCTTTCAGACGAGTAGAACAGAGATTGGAGAGCATGCGATAGAGATAGGCCACGGGGTTCCTCACCTCCGCTTTAACCCGCGAAAGCAGATTTAGGCAGACATCCTGGACGGCATCCTCTGCCTCATCCACATCGCCTAGACGGTAGCAGGCATATTGGAGCAGACTTGCCCGTTCGGCCTTAATGAGCCGTTCCGTCTCTTTGTCCCAAAGGACAGGCCGTGCGTCGTGCACCTCGTCGTCGGATGGTTTCGTCATCATCTTTTTCATTGCATCTCGGTTGTATGACGCAAAATTAACAAAAAAGACGTAAACGGGGGATAAAAATTGAAGATTGAAAATTGAAGATTATAATTTAGTGATTAGTGAAATAGTGATTAGTGAAAAGATAATACCTTCGGATGCAGGACATTCATCTAATCACCAATCACTTAAATCAATCTTCAATTTTAGTAATGTGACTTGCGGTGGCGGAGAATCAGGATGGCGGCGGCAAGGGCGGCGATGCTGGCGGCAGCGACGAGAAGGATACACCGCCCACTGAAGCGTTCGTCCTCGCCCTCGGCGGAGGAGAGGTCGAGGTACGTGCCGTCGGCGATGAGCTGGAGGGTGCGGTCGAGGATGTAGTCACCCTCATAGTGGAACTCCTCCTCAGTCATGGGGATGTCGCAGTCGGGGATGACGCCGCGGCGGGCGGGCAGGCGGTCGCTGACAGTTTCGTCGATTACCACGCGCACCATGGGGATGGAAGCCTGGAACTCGCTGTTCGGAAGATATATGTTGGCAAACTTGATGCAGGTTTCGCAGTGGTAGGCGCTCATGGTCTCGCGTCCGACTACGTAGCCGCGATAGTTGCGCTTGACAGCTCCCGCCAGGAAGGCAGAGGCGGAGGCGGAACGGCTGTCGGTGAGGACATATAGGCGACCGTTGTAGCCCAGCGAGTCGATGGAGGAGAGGGTGGCATTGTCCTCCTCTTCCTGCATCTGGTAAAACCCCTTCCGTCCTTCGACGGGAGCGAAGCCGTGGAAGATGGTGTCGCCCTCGGGCCAGTTCAGAGTGCCGCTCTTGAAGAGTGGGGCGTTGACTTTCTGGTGGCCGGTGTGGGGATGGTCGGGGGTGCGGCCCAGCAGGGCGCGGGTGATGCGGGCCTGGACACCGGCGTCGCCACCGAAGTTGTTGCGGACGTCGAAGATGAGGTAGGGCACGCTGTCGCGTTCCGCCGCATGGATGGCATCGACGATGCTGTCCGTGTCGATCTGACTGAGGCTAAAGGTGCTGATGCCGATGTAGAGGACGCTGTCGTTCTCCCGTCGCACCTCGAAGGGGCCGCGCTGGCGGCGGTTGACCTGCTGATGGCGGGCCCATTTTGCGGTCGGGTAGTCTTTCGGCGTGTAGCTGGGCACCATGGGCAGTTCCAACCGCTCGCCGTCGGTAAACTCATAGACGACGGTCTTACCCACGGGCTGGGGGCCGAGCTCGAGGCCGTAGTCGATGGCGTTCCAGTAGCAGGCGTTGTAGTCACCCACGGAGGTGACGCCGGCATCGTAGCCGGTGGAGTTGCGGCGGGTGATGGATATCAGCTCCGTGGCGGGGCGGCCGTCGATGCGGGCGATGTGGCGCCCGACGTAGGCGGCATGGGTGCTGTCGGCCATCAGCACCACGCAGGCCATCGTACCCAAAGAGTCGCCGGTAGCCACCTGCCCGAAGAAGAGCGACGGAAAGGCGTAGCGCAGGCCGCGGCTCCGCTCCTTCGGGTCGGCAGGCACGGGGCAGCTGATGTAGAAGTGCGAGTCGTGGATGGCGGCGTTGTAGTCCTTCATAAGGGCGGCGAAGTCCTTCAGCGCGATGCCGTCGGCGGGGATGCGCGCCAGCTGCTCCTCCACGAAGGCGTCGTACTCCTCCTCGGTCATGAGGTCGTCGAGCGAAGGATAGATTTCCTTCACGCTGCCGGCCAGCTGGCGGTAGTCGGCCTCGGCCTCGTCGCGGGTGAGGTGGAGCTTGCGCGGCTTCGGCTCGGGGCGGCGGAAGGTGGTGCGCAGGCCGAAGGGCGTCATGGGGTCGTCGGCCTTTGAGCGGACGGAGACGGAGAGGTCGATGTGCGGCTCGGGGATGGCGTGGTAGGCCCACGCCACCGTGCCGAGCACGTCGCCGCGCTCCACCTTCGTGCCTGAAGGAAGAACGTTGTCGCGCCGCAGACCGTGTATCCAGAGGGTCTTGTCGCCTATCTTGAGGCCGACAGTGAGCGTGAGGTAGCGGATGTCCCATCCCTTGCGGCGGAAGTACTCCTTCTGCTCGGCGATGAATTCGTCGTAGGGCTTGTCGTCGGGGCCCCAGCCGACAGAGTTGGTGAGCGAGGTGTAGTAGGTGTAGTCGCATCTGGTGACCACGGCGTCGGCGGGACAGAGGACGTTCGTCCCCTCCGGCGCGGCAATGAAGAGGCCATCGAAGTTCAGTTCCTTCTCAATGTTGTCCTGCGGACGGTAGAGTATGCCGTCGCCGGCCCGCTGCCCCTCGATGGGCCATAGCCAGGCTTCTTCGGCAGCGAAGAGCGTAAGACCAATGGTGGCGAATAGGGCCAGGGCGAAGGCGCGGTGGAGGATGGTGCGTTTCATTTTCTTGTATTGTTTTTCATTATTATTCATGTTTGCAGGGGCAAATATAGCTTTTTTGGGCGTTCCGGCCATGATGTCGGCAGAGTTTTTTCTGTTCGAATGGGGAGTTTAACCTTTTTTCTTAGTCGCAGAAAAGGGTTTATTAGTTGTTAACTATTTTCACCAGAGCGGGGAATGGGAAGCGGCAGGCTTGGAATTTACTTCTTCTATTGTACAACTCTGGAAAACCCATGAAGAATGGCCTCCCCTGCCACTTCCCTGAATATTGTACATCTTTATGACGCGGAACATTACAAAAAAGACGTAATAATTTACAACAACTTGAACCGTGCAGTAAGAATCACGTTCCGCGGACGGAGGCGGGCGGTGGTGGCGTAGATGTCGAGGGCGGAGTAGTGAACCTGGGTGTAGGTCTGCTGATTTAGGAGGTTGTTAAGCTCCAGTTGCCAATCGACGTGCTTCGTCTTGAGCTTGGCAGAGACGTCGCCAAACCAGGCATGGCGATTCGTTTCCGTTAGATTGGCTTTGCCTTCGTCCGTCGCGACTCGGCCATCTAAGCAAGCTTGATGGCTCTCGCTGCTCCGTCCGTTTGTGTAGTTATCCTCGGCGGTGGCCGTGAGGGTGAGCCGGCGAGTGATGAAGACGTTCATCTTCAGCCGCCCGGTAGCGCTCTGCACGGCCCGCGGCGTCTGTTCCGTTTGTGGAGACAATGTGGAAGCATAGCTGATGGAAGTGCCGCCGCTGACAACGAAGTTGAGCCAGGGTAGCGGGGTGATGGTGCCGCCCGCACCGGCGCTGACGCCGCACGAACGGAAGGGCCAGACGGTGCCGCCGATGAGCCGTTCGCTGGACGAACTGCTATAGCTGCTGAAAAGGCGGAAGGACGACTGCAGCCAGTCGAAGCCTTTGCTGAAGTCGGCGCCGACGCTATAGCCGTCCGCAGCGGTGGGACGCGCTACAGCCTCGACGACGCTGGTGGCACCGCGATAGTCGTAGCCATAGGTCTGATTGTCGCGAGTGTGGGTATAGCTGGCGGTGAGGTTGAAAAAGGTGGCGGTGAGGGCGCTGCGGTAGGAGAGGCTTACGTTGGCGCCCATGCGGTCGGTCTCCGACAGCTGCTCGACGTACGAGCGCTGGAACGCGCGGTAGTTCGTCATGATGTAGCCCGCGTAGATGCCGCCCGGGTCGCCGACGGTGCGGCTGTAGGAGGCGCCGACGCCGCCCGTCCAGTCACGCCATTCGTAGCGGAGGTTGAACGTGGGCGTGACAAGCAGATGGACGTAGCTATGGCGGTCGTCACGGACGTGGTCGGCAAGCGTCTGCGTATAGAGGTCGAGCGGACAGCCCAGCCTCACCCGCAGGCCCGCCCGGTCGTACGTATAGCTCTGACCAAAGGTAAGCTCGTAGGTGTTGTACCAGAGGTCGTTCCGTAAGTCGGAGTCGTCATAGGCTGCTGACGGCACGAAGCCGTCGAGGTCTGTGGCGATGCCGTGGAGGCTGGCGTTGGCGACGATACCATAGGCCATCGTGAAGGGGCCACGGCGGAGGTTGTAGTTCGTATGGAAGTTGCCTGCGATGTGGCGCGAATTGATATCCTGCTCGTAGGCCGTAGATGTGCCTTGCAGCAGGGAATCGACGCCCACGCTGAGCGTATTAGGCCGCTCGGAGTAGCCGACGGAGAAATGCAGGTCGAGGGTGTTCCGGCCAAAGGTGCCAATGGTATTGAACGTGTTGGAGACCGTCAGCTGCGGACGGCGGAAGTGCTGGCGGACACGTTCGTCGCCGTAGCGGAGCGGCTGTATGCCTGTGCGCTTTGTTGATAGCAACCCTTCCACGTCGTCGCTGTTCCAGCCGGCGTCGAATTTCAGCACGTCGGTCATGAAGCCGCTCTCGGCGTTGTAGAAGTAGCGTCCCTGCACGTTCAGGTTGTTCGTCGTAGTCTGGCTGGCCAGCGTCTCGGAGGTCAGCAGGCGCAGGCCATCGCTGATGAAACGGTCACTCGTCGTCGTGCCCTCGCGGCGCACAAGGTCGTGATAGTAGGCGACATTCATCGTCACCTCTGTGTCTTTGCCCGCCTTTTCCAAGTGGTTCACGGTGGCAATGTGGCTGCGGTTGTCGAACGTCCGCTTCTGCGGCAGCCCCGACGTGGGGGGCATGACGGTACCCGTGGGACAGAAGGGATAGAGCCCAACGCTGTTGATGGACGAATAGTGCTGCGTGAGCTCGCGGCTGACGTCGTCGCCCGTGTTATTACCCTTGTAGAGCGACATGTTCTGCCGCTGCTTCGAGAAGTACATGCCCACGGCCTCGGCTGTCCAGAGGGGATTGCTGCCGATGGCACCTCCTGGCTGCTGCACGCCCCCGCCCAGCCTGCTGTTGGCGGCAACGGTGTCCTTTGC
>JAEEGI010018868.1_pt1 | contig 13972 bp, 9 predicted proteins | sample 8958751 | NCBI WGS metagenome assembly JAEEGI01 (sample SAMN16246545, study PRJNA631951) | gut metagenome | biome: gut microbiome; feature: rumen; material: KS-attached | host: Bos | place: Iran: Karaj | collected 2018-10
CTTCCTCGAGAACCGGGGAAAGGTGTTTTCACGTGAGCAGTTGCTCTCGGCCGTGTGGCCTGACGATGTCATTGTCTTGCCCCGCACGGTGGATGTGAACATTACACGCATCCGTAAGAAGATAGGCTCGTATGGAGAAGCTCTTGTTGCCAAGGCCGGGTTCGGGTATTCTTTTCAGGAATAACTCCGAATCGATGGCATGAGGAAATTAGAGCATTAAATTCCAATTTATCGGTCTCTTGCTCTATCAAGAGTTAGGAGCTCCACCGCAAAGAAGATGTGGTTAGAGCTCCCAGGGGGCTCCTGACAAGAGGTTCAGGGACATAAAGCAAGTATTGCGAATGTAGCCGTTAAAAACGACTCCCGCAAGGCTTATGGCCTCAATTTGATGAACTTCTTCTCCGGGTCTTCCGGTATCTTTTTTCTCTCCTTTTGTGCCACGACATACGTCGGCGGACGCTGGTCAAAGCACTTTTTCTGAAAAGCTTTCTCTACCACATCGGCTACTTCCCGTGCTACATCATCCTTGGTGATAGATAGCTCCGTGTTGCTGGCGAAAAAGTTCAGAGCATAGTTCTTCGCGAATTCATCCACAACCTGAACGCCTTCGCTCGGGTGGTCTCTTTGGGATTAAGATCCTGATGAATATAAAAAAACCGCCGAGTTTATCTCGGCGGAGTTGAAGTCTCTAATGATTATTTCTCTTTCGGATGCAGTTTTTTGTAGAGCTTGAGTGAGCCGAGAAGGCTACTGAAGTCGTTCTTGCCGATATGGGTGGCGCGCACGAGAGTCACGTCAGCCGTGGTAGGGAGGCTGAACTCCATAACTTTGGTAACAAACTGCCTTCTTGTGACTTTTACAGGGATGATCTCCTTGGAAGGATATGCCACAGCGAAGCAACCCTCAAGCTCCATGGTCGATTTTCTGGGAGCCTTGTAGAAGTCCTTGATTTCCTGCATCTTGGCGATAGCCTCTTCAAGAGTGCCTCCGAGGGGGATGAACAACTCATAAACGGGGTCGAATTGGAGCTGGATAATGTCAGTGCCGATTCCAAGATGTCCTAGGGAGAGGTAATACATGCGGGGAGTCTCATCATTCATGTAGAAAACTTCCAACTCGGTGGTGAAGGCCTCGTCTATTTCAGTCTCCACTTCCGCTAGCTCAATTCTGGGACGAAGAATTTTGTTCTGCCCGAAGGCAAGAACAGTCACGCACACAAGGGCGAGAGTAAGAATGATCTTTTTCATATTAATGATTAATTATTTATTCAAAACATAAAAATACAAAAAATGCTTATATTTATCCAAATTAATAACTTAATACAATGAATATCATTCTCACTTTGCTCTTTGGAGCCATCGCGGGCTGGCTTGCCGGTTTCTTTGTGATCAAAGATAAGGGCGGCCTCATCTGGAACATCATCATTGGTCTTCTCGGAGGCTTTGTAGGCGGCTGGCTGCTTGGCCTTATTGGCGCGGACGGATCCTTCTGGTCACAGTGGTATGGCCAGATCATCAGCGCTGTCATCGGAGCCGTGGTCCTTTTGTGGGCCTGGAACGCGATCAAGAAGCTCCTGAAGTAAGCGTTCAGCAGGCCGGGAAGGCCTAATGTTACTCTTTCTTGAGTTTAACCGCCGGATTCGTCTTGGCGGCTTTTAGGGTTTGCCAAAGTACTGACAATAAGGAGATTCCAAGAGTGACGACAACCGCCGCCACGAATATCCACCAATAGCCCTCCAGCCTGTAAATGAAATCTTTAAGATATTCCTGGGCGGCATAGACGGCTATCGGGATTCCGATGACGCAGGCGATGCCAACCAGGACCATATAGTCCCGGATCGTGCGCCAAGCCTCGGAGTCAACAGTACCTCCGAAGACCTTCCGGACGGCAATGTCGCGGGATTTCTCGTCTGCGTAATAAGTGCTCATAGCCAGCAGGCCCAGCAGAGAGATAATGATTGAAAGCAGCATGAAGATTTCCACGAGGCGCATGTTGTTCCGAGCCGGCTTCCAGGCCTCGGCGATGGTCTCGTCAATCCAGGAAGGGTAATTCAGAATCACTTCACGATCCTTTGCGAATTCCTCATAAGTCTCCATGATCTTGGAATATGCCTCCTTCCTGTCTCCCGTGGTCTCAATCAGATAGCTGCCCACCCAAATGTCTTCCGGCCGGACAACGGATACCACGGCATATTCCTCTTCTCCCATATTGGCGTTATTGATAGGAAAAGCTTTGAATACACCAGCTAGATTCGCGCAACTGCTGTTTCGCTGGGACAGCACGGTGATATCATGATAGTCATCGTCAAAACCGGTGGCGGAAAAGCTCGCGTCAGAGAACCACACACTGTTGAACAAAGGGGCATTATAATCCTTAAGTATCTCAAAATTGAACATCTGGAAGGCTGTGCTGTCCATACTGTACAGACGGTACATGATATCCTGACCGTCCCTTGTCTTGCTGTACTGCCCTCCGGTGCCGATGCCGGGTGTGCCGGAGCATCTGCCAACGCGTTTAACGAAAGGAAGGCGCTCCAGAGCGTCTTTCAGGGGCGTTTGATCTTCCCTCGTGATGAAAGACAGACTGAACTTGTCTTTTATGTCAATATGCATCGGCCTGCTCTGCGTCTTACGCATCTGCGCCTCCATCGTGATGGCAAGAGCGATCAAGATCACCGCCAGAGCGTTCTGCAGGACAATGAATACCTTGCTGAAAACCATCTTGCTCTTGCGCCGATAGTCTCCTTTCATCACCTCCAACGGATTGTATTTTCCGGCCATCACGGCAGGGACGACGCCGCAAATGGCACCGACTACCAGGACGATTCCCACATAAGCGAGGAGATAACCAGGCGACCAGGCAACTCTGATAGGTATATCCGGATTGCTCAGCAACCGGTTCATCATAGGGCTGAAGGCCTCGGCCAACAACAGGCCTGCCGCGAAACATATTGCCGTGAATAATATGGATTCGGCTATATATTTGCCCACGACACGTCTTTTCAAGGCCCCAATCAGTTGTCTTACAGCCATTTCCTTCGCCCTTTTGCCCGTAAGAGCGACGGAGAGATTGACATAATTGAATATGGCGGAAAGCAGCAGGAGAAGTCCCACCAGAAGAAGCGTCCGAATGGTTTTCAGGTCCCCATGCAGGAATTGGTTTCCCGTGTCCTTGAAAAACAGCTCATCATAACGGGATAGTTCCAAATGATCGAAAAACGCGTGTCCGTACATCTCCGGATACACCTTTTTGCAAACAGCCTCCAGCTTGTCGTACAGCGTTTGCCGGTCCGTGCCGGGAAGAACCTTGATGAAACAGATGGTACTGCCGAAGTTGTCAAAAGGTTGCCAATAGTCCTTGTAATTCTCGACAGGAAGAAAAGCCTCGTCCACCTTCATGACCGTTCCATGGGAGTCCTCGACAATGGCCGCGACGGTATATTCCTCTCCATTAAGATCCAGCCTGTCCCCGAGCGAAAGATCCTTTTTCCTGGCGAAGGATTCCGTCACAATGATATTCGAAGGAGAGGACAGCACATCGGGGCTTCCTTCCACAAATCGATAGTTGGGGAACAAATCGAAGAATTGACGATCAACGGCCCCGCCCCATAACACTTCATTTTTCCCATAGGTTGGAGCGACGGCGCAATACCGGGAAACAACCTCTATTTCAGGTATTTCTGTAATGACATCCGGGAACGCGTAGGTTAGCGAGGGATAATTGGGTAGCCCGGGAACATAAATACTTTCCCTGTACGGATTCTCACGTGTCACAGCGAACTGTTGCCACACATAGCTTCCGATTATGATCACGAACGCCAGGCTCACGGCCAGACCCACCGCCTCAATAGCCGTGTACAGTTTGTTTCTACTTAAGAATTTCAGGTAGCTTCTCATTGTTGGGGAAAATGTTATATTTGTATTGTTATTGTCTAAACTTTTTGATTATGAAAGACGAAATAATTCTTGTTCAAGACCTTATCCATGAAATCCGTGGGAAGAAAATCATGCTGGACTTCGATCTGGCAAAGTTGTACCAAGTGGAGACAAAAGCCTTGAAGCAGGCGGTGCGTAGGAATCTGGATCGATTTCCAGATGATTTTATGTTCACGTTATCTGAGGAAGAGTATAAGTCATTGAAAACCAGTTTAAGGTCACAATTTGTGACCTTAAACGAGTCTTCGAAAGGCAAGTACCCTAAATATCCACCTTTCGCTTTCACTGAACAAGGTGTAGCGATGCTTTCATCGGTATTAAGAAGTGAAGTGGCAATAAAAGCCAATATCGCCATTATGCGCGCTTTTGTCAGGGTCCGGGAATATTTGTTGGCAGCTTCTTCGGTTACATTGGAATTGAAAGAGCTTAGGGCCAGAGTTGACCTGCTGAAACAAGAACAGGAGGAAAACTTGGAAGCAATGAACGATCTGTCTGAAGATCTAAGACAAGACATTGACAACCTATACTTGGCAATAGGCGAGATCTCTTCAAAGATTGAGGAGAAGAAGAATGAGCCGAGGCCACGTATAGGTTTCAAATAATATGTCATTCTGAGCGTAGTTGTCATCCTGAGCGTTAGCGAAGGATCTATTCCTTTTTCAATTCTGTGGCGGGGTTGGTGCGGGCTGCTTTGAGGGTCTGCCAGAGGACGGAAAGCAGGGCGATGAGGGCGGCGGCGATGACCGCGACGATGAAGACCCAACTATAGCCCGAAATCCTGTAGGAATATTGCTCCAGCAGCTTTCCAGCCAGCCAGACCGCTACAGGCACGGCGATAACGGTAGCAATCGCCATCAATACGAGATATTCAAAAACAGTCTTCTTGACCTCTCCTTCAACGGTGCTGCCGAACACCTTACGCACCGCGATGTCACGGGAATTCTCGTCGGCATAATAGCCACTCATCGCGATCAGGCCGAGAGCCGAAAGAAGCAGGCTCAGCAACATAAACAGTCGTACCAGCGACAGCCTGTCCCTCACTTCTGACAGCTGCTCGGAAATGATTGAAGGAATGTAATCGAACATGTAAGGCTTGTCCTCAATCCCGATACGCTCGACGCAAAGATCCCTGTAAAGTCCATAAAGGCTCTTCCGTGCCTCCTTTTTGTCGCCTGTAGTCTCGATCAACAAGCCGTACTGTTCCTCGGAATGTCCTATGATAACGTAACTACCGGTTCCGGAGTCGTACCTCAGCACATCGTTCGGGGCGAAATCCCCGATGATTCCTCCGATAGAGCGGCCCATGATGTGATGTTGCCCGAGATCCTCCGTGTTCCTGTCCACACCGAAGCGTGTCATCTCCTTCTCCGAGATCCACACCGTACCCACAGCTGGCTCCTCAAACTTCTCCTTGATGTCAAACCCGAACATGCCAAATGCCGTGGCGTCGCAATTGAGAACCGCCAAGGTAAGGAGCTTGCCTTCACTGTCCTCGGTGACCATTTCCTCGACCAACCCGGGGAAATAGGTGCTGTGTCCGATCCTGCTGACGCAGGGCAGTGACGCCGCTTTTTCCTCGAAAGCATTGGCAAGTCCCGGATCATCCAGTTGGACATAAAAATCATTGTCCACATTGGCTCCGAACGGGCGGTTAACCATATGTGACACTTGCAGCCCCATCACGACGGCCAACGCCAGAAGGATGATGGAGAACACGTGCTGCAGGACTATGAACACCTTGCTGAACACGTGTTTGTTCTTCGCCCGAAACTCTCCCTTAACAACGGAAATCGCTGGGAATCTGGTACTTATCCATGCAGGAAGACTTCCCTGGATAAATGATACAAGTAGGATGAATATCGCATATACCGCCAACCATCCCGGGGAATACCTGATCCGCACCTGCACGCTCCCGCCGATGATCCGGTTGAACCAAGGTGTCAGTGCCTCCGCGAGAAGGATCGCGAGCAGGAAGCAGACGGTCGTGAACAGGACCGACTCCAGGATCCGGTTCCCGAACAGGCTCTCTTTCGAGGCTCCCAGCACCCTTCTGGTAGCCATCTCCTTAGCCCGTTTGCCGGTCATGGACACGCAAAGGTTGATGTAATTGAATATCGCGGAGACAAGCAGGATGATTGTAATCAGCAGGATAATCCTCGTGTAGAAACGGCTTCCGCTTTTAAGGCTCTGGTTGTTGGCTGATGAGTACCAGACCTCATCGTACCTGACTAATCCGCTGTCTTCCAAGAAGATCCTAGCTCCAAAAGCGTCGAAGGCCTTTGCTGCCAGGGAATCCGCCTTAACCTCGAGCTCCGCCCTGTCGGTCCCTTTCCTGACTTTCACAAACGGAATCACATCCAGCATGTGCGGCCTGTTTTTCCTGTTGGTGAGGTTCTCGATGCTGATAATCACATCCGGTTCCCCGAATATCGGATTAGGGGTGTCTTTGATGATAGCGCCAATGGTGTATTTCCCGTCGATAACCTTGCCGATGGCGACCGACTCGCCCCCGAGCAGGTTGGCGAAAGACCTGGAAATGATGGCGTTAGAGGCATCGTTCAGGGTTGCCGCATTCCCCGCCTCGAACTCGGCCGGGAATATGTCGAAAAAGTCTCCACCGACCATGCACTCCTCTACATGGTATTTAGTTCCGTCAATGTCGATGGTGCTCTCTTCTTCTGACATTGCTTTCCAGAACATGGCCGCCTTCTCCACTTCAGGAATATCCTCCTTCGCCTGTAGGGCGGTTCCCCATGAGAATCCGACGCCGGAACTACCCCGCATCGACCGGTAGAAGGTATATACATCCTTATAGTCCGGGACGTTCCTGGTCATTTGCCTTTGCTGCCACACGAAGTGACCTGTCAGCAGCACAAACGCCAGGCTAACCACAAGCCCCACCGCCTCAATGGCCGTGTACAACTTGTTTCGAGAAAGGAATTTCAGGTAGCTTTTCATATTGCCGGGAATAATCGTTATCTTTACGGAGTATTGTTTCTTAATATTTAAACTATGTCAAACAAAATGATTCTTATTCAAGACCTGATCCATGAAATCCGTGGAAAGAAGGTGATGCTGGACTTCGATCTGGCAAAGTTGTACCAAGTGGAGACCAGGGTACTAAACCAATCAGTCAAGAGAAACCTGAAAAGATTCCCATCTGATTTTATGTTCCAATTAACGGTGGAAGAGGTCAGGGAGATGTCATCACAATTTGTGATATCATCAAAAAGAAAGGACTCCGCGCCACCTTTTGCCTTCACAGAACAAGGAGTAGCCATGCTATCTGGCTTATTAAACAGCGATGTTGCCATACAAGCCAACATCGCCATCATGCGGGCTTTTGTCCGGGTCCGAGAGTACTTGCTTGCGGCTTCTTCTGTCTCTTTGAAACTTGAAGAACTCAAGGCAAAGGTCGATCTGCTAAAACAAGAGCAGGAGGATAACTTGGAGGCCATGAATGATCTTTCAGAAGATGTGAGACACGACATTGACAACCTATACATGGCAATAGGCGAGCTCTCCGCAAGGATTGAGGAGAAGAAGAACGAGCCTAGGCCACGTATTGGTTTCAAATAAAACATATTATTCCTTCTTCAGTTCCGTGGCGGGGTTGGTGCGGGAGACTACCAGGGCCATGGATGAGATGACGGCAACGGTGGTCCCGATGACGATAAGCCAGGCGAGAATGAATATCCAGACCGGGACGGGCGCCTTCTCGGAGAACTGCTCCATCCAGAGGCTGATTATCCATATTCCCAGAGGAACGGAGACAGCGAACACAGCAGTCCCGAAAACAATATACTTCCGAGCCATCATCCAAATCAGGTCTTTGGTGGATGCTCCCATGACTTTCCGGATCGCTACTTCTTTGCGGATGGTCTGAGCCTCAAGATAGACGAGTCCGAATATTCCCAGAAGTGCGAGCAGCAGCGAGAAGATGGAGGATGTCTTTACCAAGGCACTCTCCGCTGCATTCCCGCTATAGAGTTTCTTCGCGGACGAAATGAGAAGGGACACCCTGGCATCCTTTGTCCCTCCTATTTTGTGCAGGATTCCAGCCAACCTTCCGGCCACTTCTCCTGATTTCCCTTCAACGGTTTTCACTTCAGCCCGGAAATATCTTGGTGTCAGGTCTCCTTCTTGACTCGGTTCGCCGGAACAATAGAATGCGAAAGGTTCTATCGGGTATGTCAGGTCTTGATAATTGAAGTCTTTAACGACTCCGACAATCTCCGCATCCGTATCAGGACAAGCGACCCTGATTCCTTTCATGTGAGATCCTACCTTGATCTCCGGATAAGCTCTCATGAAAGCCTCATTCACCACATACACCCCTGTTGAGGCCTCTCCATCTTCTTCAGTGAAGCCTCTCCCTTCCACAATATCGAAACTAAAGAAATCCAGATAGTTAGGACTGACATCAATCCCTGCGAAACGGGCGGTGACCCCATTGGATTCCCTGGTGTTCAATATAGGGGATTCCATCAGAATAGACTGGTTGGCAAAAGCGATGTCCACAATATCCTTGTCTTTCAGCAATTCTTCCCTGACCGTCTCTTTTTTGGCCGCGGTTTCAAAACCAAGCCAGCAGTGTGCTATGTCCTTTATCTGGAATCCAAGATCGAAATTCGAGACATAATTGTTCTGTATTCCTATCATCAGGCCGACTTCGATGAACAGGAATGAGAGCAGGAATTGAAGGGCCAAGGTTCCTGTCCTGAACTCCTTGCCCTTCCCTGACAGGCTGATCCTTCCTTTCAGTACAGAGGAAGGGGAGAAGGAGTTGCCATAGCGGGATGGCAGGTACGTGACAAGAAGCGATCCGGCCAATGCCACCAGGAGGCAACAAATGAGTACCGGACGAAGCGTTCCGATCCTAAGGGGAACAGTGAGGAATGATGCCAGAGGTGAGTTGGACACGAATATGGTGATGATCAGCGCTACTCCAAAAGACAGCAGGCAGAGGATGGCGGCTTTCATCAGGTCTTTTCCCAGAATCTGGGAGTTGTCAGCCCCGAAGATCTTCCGGACGCTGTTGCCCTGTATGCGGAACGGGAGCTCGGCATTAGTAAGATTGAAGACGTTAAGAAGACCGACGATTAGGAATATAAGCGCGATAGCTGTCAGTATGAAGTCCCGGCTACGGCTTCCAGCACTGTTTAAGAATGGATCGTAATGCGCTGAATGCAAGGTGACAAGCCTTGAATCATTCAGGACTCGTTCCCTTATGTCCGAAGGAGTGTCCTGGTCCTCCCACAGGACCCAGTTTCTCTCGAAGGCCTTGGCAAGGACGGGTGCGACCGTCTTAGGATCCGCTCCTTTGCGGAGCTTGACAAAAGCCTCGAAGGACTCATAGTTCGGGTCATTGTTCCCGGCGTACAAGTCGTCAAGCTGCCCGAATGCTCCGATTCCCGCAATGAGCGAGTTGACCGGGAAATCCTTGAAAACACCTATGACGGTAACTTCCTGGATCCCGTCCCTTTCCAATTTCAGATGCTTTCCTACAGCCTGGCCACTTCCTCCGAATAAGGTCTTGGCCGAGGTTTCTGACAGCAAAAGGGATTCAGGGTTGTCAAAGCCGTTTACCGTTCCCGCCACCATGCGGAAAGGGAAAACATTCACGAAATCATTATCAACCAATGCCGCCACAGGGAACTCCATCGGGGTGCCATTGTTGGGATCGACCAGCATAGATACGCTCATAGTCCCTACTGCCTCCACTTCCGGAGAAGCATCCCTGATCGCCTGGATCTGGGGCCTGTTCATGAGAATCTGGTAAGGCGCCTGATCCCTTGTACGGCTCTGAGGCCTTTCGAACAAATAAATCCGCCCGCTTCCAGGGTATGATCTGTCGAATGTGACATCGTACCACACCTGACTCATCAGCACGATGAACACAGTGAAAGAAATGACCAGACCTACCGCCTCGATCAATGTGTTCAGTTTGTTCCGTGATAATAATTTCATAATTCGTTAGTTTAAAATTACTCCTTCTTCAGTTCCGTGGCGGGGTTGGTGCGGGCAGCCCGGAGGGTCTGCCAAAGGACGGCGAGGAACGAGATCACCAGGGCGATCACGGCACCGACTACGAACACCCACCCATAGCCATCGATCCTGTACCAGAACTGTCTCAGGTAGCGCTCGGCGAGGAACACCGCGATCGGCACTCCGATCAAGATGGCCACGCCGACCAGAACAAGGTATTCAGTGACAGCTCTCCGGGTCTCGGAATTGACCGTTCCGCCGAATACTTTACGGACGGCGATATCCTTGGTCTGCATTCCTGCATAGTAAGCGCTCATAGCGACCAGTCCGAGAAGCGAGATCAGAGCCGCGAGCATCATGAACAACTCTATCATGCTGATGAAGTTCCGCGTCTTCTCCAAGGTCTTTTCGATGAGTTCAGGAATATATCCGTAAACCTTCTCGCCAATATCCTCATCTCCTTCGATCCTAAGGCCCTCCTGGCGAGCGATCTCCCTTAGTTCTGCCCTGATGTCCCGATCGAGCCGGTTAAGCTCAAGCACAACATCAGTCCCATTTATCCTCTCACTGACATAGACCATACCCACCTGGTTACCAGCGATTTCCGATGGGCCTTTAAGGGCAAAATCCTTGATTATTCCGGCGATTTCCATCTCACCCCAGATCACGTTGACAAAGTCGGGCGCAACAGGGTTAACCTCGTCAAAAGAGAACACATTCGCCGCGGTTTCGGTAAGCCATAAACCATTCTTTTGAGGAAGGTTGAAGTCCTTCAAAACCTCAAACCCGAACATCTCGAAAGCGGCCTCGTCACAACGAAGCAGTCTGACATCCACTTTCTTCCCCTCAAAGGTTGTGCTAACGCTCACATTACTGTTACCTGGGTATCCTTGGGTCCGGCCAATCCTGTCCACGTAAGGTTTGGCAGCCAAAGCGTCCATTCCCACGGTACCGCTGGACAGGTAATATAAATTATCCACATTGGCTCCTATAGGCATGTTCACAAGATGGGTGTATTGCAACTCCATCACGAGAGCCATGGAGATTAACGCCACCGTTATGACATTCTGGATGACAATGAATATTTTCGAGAACACGGATTTTGTCTGACGACGCTGCTCGCCTTTTATGATGGAGACCGGATCGTGTTGCAGTGTCATCCATGCCGGAATAAGTCCGGAGATCAGTCCGATCAGAACAGCCAGCAAGGAGTAAACGGCAAGATACCAAGGCGAGAACGCCACTTTGAGCCCGATGTCCCCGGCCAAGTACTTGTTGAATGTGGGTTCCATGGCTTTGGCCAGAACCATGGCGAGGGCGAGACAGACAGCCACGAACAGGATAGCTTCGGAAACATATCTCCATAAAATACTCCATTTGGACTCTCCGAGGGTCGAGCGGATGGCCATCTCCTTAGCCCTTTTTCCGGCGAGGGCGACGCTTAGGTTGATGTAGTTGAACAGGGCCGAGGCCAGAAGAAGGATACCGACCGCGATCAGCACATAGACAAGCGTCGAATTGCCTTTTTTCAGCGAATCGCCAATGCGTTTCGAGAAATACAACTCCTTAAAAGGAACTGCCAAACTGTGCTCAGGTTTATTGATACTGTAATAGGATTCAGCGAATTCCTTATGGAACATAGTGTCTATAACAGGCCCGAGTGTTTGTAAATCAGTACCTTCCCTAAAACGGACAAGAATAAGGTCATACGGAGTGACAAACGGGGAAGTGCTTGGTGCGTCTTTTTCTTCGAAGCCTCGATAGACGTCCCTTTCCTTTAAGATTGAGTTCTCAGAGATTTTGACGATACCTCCTATCACACAGGTGTCTTTCCTAAGTATGATGGTCTTACCGACCGGATTCATGTCCGGAAATATTTTCCGCGCGAACGTTTCCCCGAGAATAACTTGGCTCCTGTCTTTCAGAACCTCTGCCGATCCCGAAATGAACTCCTGAGGCAGAAACTCGAAGATCTCTGGATCCACATTAGAGATGTCCAGATAGCCCGGAAGCCTGTTCCCTTTATATATGGCATTAGTGCCATAGTTATATATCCTTCCACCCTTCTCAAACTCAGGGATCCTGTCCTGGACCATCGACAGCTGCCCGGGATAAGCGGAAAGGTATTCATCTCCCGCCCCCGATAGGGCGCAAATTCTCTTATAATCAGGAGCTTCCCTCGTGATCTCGAACTGCTGCCATGTGTAGCAGGCGATAATAACCACGAAGGCGAGGCTCACTATGAGCCCCACCGCTTCGATGGCCGTGTACAGTTTGTTTCTACTTAAGAACTTCAGGTAGCTTCTCATCTCTATTCTTTTTTCAGTTCCGTGGCCGGGTTGGTCCGGGCCGCCTGGAGGGTCTGCCAGAGGACGGTCGCGAACGCGATGGCCAGCGAGATGATAACAGCCACTATGAACACCCAGCCGTAACCCTCAATCCGGTAGGCAAATCGCTGCAGATAAAGCCTTGAGGCCCAGATGGCCAGCGGAATGCCGATCAGGCAAGCGAAGCCAGTCAGGACCATATAGCTCTTGACATTTCTTCTGGTTTCTTTTCCCACATCGCTTCCGAATACTTTGCGGACGGCGATCTGCTTGGTGTTCTCGTCGGCGAAGTACGTGCTCATTGCCAGAAGCCCCAGCAGGGATATCAGAACCGCCAGAACAGCAAATAGTTCCACCAGGCGCAGTGTCCTGCGTACAGGAGCCAGTTGCTTGCGGTTTATGTCTCTCACAAAGCCATATCGCCAAGCTGGTTCTTCCACGCCTGAGGTCTCCAGACGGAATTCCCGGTAAGCCTGACGGATGGCTTCATCGTAGGACTTGTCTTCCCCAGTGGTGCCGATGAGCAGGCTATTCGCGTAATACAGTTCCTCTACACGTGTCACGATCACACCACCATTGGGATTGATATTGCTTTCTGACGCGGGACGGGCGGGAAAGTCGGTCACGATTCCGCCGATGAACTCCGGCTGGGCGCCGTTCATGTTGATTCTCCTCGGGAATACGGTTGAGGTGTCGGAGACTCCTGCTCCGTTGAAAGCGCTACGGCTCATCCAAAGCGAATGCGTCAGCGGATGTCCGAAATCCTCCTCCACTTCCAGTCCCAGCAGTTTGAAATAGGTGGAGTCGCAAAGTATCACGGGCATATCCACGTGATGATCTTCGTCAACTTTGACACCCATTGTCATATTGATGAGTCCCGGAATGCCTCGCCCCACACCCGCTTTTGTCACGAAGGGAAGCTGTTCCACCTTGTCCTTGAAAAGCTTCATCGCATCATAGTTCTGGGCTGAATACTCAATGTAGTAAAGGTTGTCCGTCGCTGAGTGCGTCGGCCTTGTGAGCATATGCCGCATCTGAACCTCCATCACCGGGGCCATTGCGATAAGGAAAACCGAAAGGACGTTCTGGACGACAATGAATACCTTGCTCAGTATCATTTTGTTCCGGCGGCGGAGAGTGCCTTTGATCACATCTATAGGCTGGTAGCGTGAGGCGGCGAAAGCCGGGAGCAAACCGTTGATGATGCCCAGAACCAGAATGCCAACCAAATACGCCAGAATATAAGCCGGTGTCATCATGAATGACAGCCTGACACTGGTGTCACCCACCAGCATCAACTCATCAGGGTCGCTGGTGGAAACCAAGCTATTCACCATGGGAGCCAGTAAATCGGCCAGAAGGAGCGCCGCGGCAAAACATACTGCGGTAAAGGCCACGGATTCGCCGATGTACTTCCACAGGATGCCGGTTTTGTCGGCCCCAAGGAGCCTCCGGGTGGCCATTTCCTTTGCGCGTTTACCCGTAAGCGCCAGGCTCAGATTCACATAATTGAAGATTGCGGAGAGCAATAGCAGCAGCACGACAACGGTCAGCAGGCGCAGTATCTGGACATTTCCCGTACGGGTCAATCCGTTGCTGCTACCAGTGAAGAAGAAGGCCTCATCCATACGGTAAGATTTCCAGGAATCCACCTTCTCCTGCCCCCAAGTAGGGTCGTAGTTTTTGTGCAGAAGGGTTTTTACCTTTGCCTCCACATCAGCG
>JAEEGI010018869.1_pt1 | contig 13972 bp, 11 predicted proteins | sample 8958751 | NCBI WGS metagenome assembly JAEEGI01 (sample SAMN16246545, study PRJNA631951) | gut metagenome | biome: gut microbiome; feature: rumen; material: KS-attached | host: Bos | place: Iran: Karaj | collected 2018-10
ACCTGTTCCAGCTCCTTCGGACTCATGTCGAGCAGCATTTTCATGCGGCACGGAATGCCCTTGAAGTACCAGATATGGGAAACGGGGACCGCCAGCTCGATGTGGCCCATGCGTTCGCGGCGCACCTTTGCGCGGGTGACCTCGACGCCGCACTTGTCGCAGACGATGCCCTTGTATCTGCCGCGCTTATAGCGTCCGCAGTGGCATTCCCAGTCCTTCGTGGGCCCGAAGATCCGTTCGCAGAACAGACCGTCCTTTTCGGGTTTCAGAGTGCGATAGTTGATCGTTTCGGGCTTTTTGACCTCGCCGTGGGACCACTCAAGGATCTTTTCCGGGGAAGCCAGACCGATCTGCAGAGCATCAAATTCCGTTAAATCAAACATTTGCTGTCTCCTTTCGCACGTTATTCGGGATCGTCCTCATTGTCGAGGTCCAGATCCATATCATCTCCGAGATCGAACGCATCGTCGATCAGTACGCCGCCCATGTCGGAATCGTCGTCGAACTCGTTGAACTCGTCGTCGTCGAATTCGTCCTCGTCCTCCTCGTCCTCCATCGGAAGATTCGGGATGTCCTCCGGGCCGGAGATGTTGATGTTGTCGGTGAAGCGGGTCTCCTCGTCGTCGTCCTCGCCGATCTCGATCTCTTCACGCGATTCGGAAAGCACGCGCATGTCGAGGCCGAGCGACTGCAGCTCCTTGATGAGGACCTTGAACGACTCGGGCACGCCGGAGGGCTTGACGTTCTCGCCCTTGACGATGCTCTCGTAGGTCTTGACACGGCCCACGACGTCGTCGGACTTGACGGTCAGGATCTCCTGCAGCGTGTTCGCCGCGCCGTACGCTTCGAGCGCCCAGACTTCCATCTCGCCGAAGCGCTGTCCGCCGAACTGCGCCTTGCCGCCCAGCGGCTGCTGCGTGACCAGGCTGTACGGGCCCGTGGAACGCGCATGGATCTTATCGTCGACCAGATGGTGCAGCTTGAGGTAGTACATGTAGCCGACCGAGACGCGGTTCTCGAACGGTTCGCCCGTTCTGCCGTCGTACAGGATCGTCTTGCCGTCCTCGTCGCAGCCCGCCTTGACGAGCAGCTCCTTGATGTCCTGCTCGGTCGCGCCGTCAAAGACCGGCGTCGCGATCTCGATGCCGAGCTTTTTGCACGCCATGCCGAGGTGCAGCTCAAGGATCTGACCGATGTTCATACGGGACGGAACGCCGAGCGGATTCAGAACGATCTGCAGCGGGGTACCGTCGGGCAGGAACGGCATATCCTCTTCGGGGAGGATGCGGGAGATAACACCCTTGTTGCCGTGACGGCCTGCCATCTTGTCGCCGACCGAGATCTTGCGCTTCTGCGCGATGTATACGCGGACCATCTGGTTCACGCCCGGGCTCAGCTCGTCCTTGTTTTCGCGGGTGAAGATCTTGACGTCCACGACCACGCCGCCTTCGCCGTGCGGCACTCTCAAAGACGTATCGCGCACGTCGCGCGCCTTCTCGCCGAAGATCGCGCGGAGGAGACGCTCCTCCGGCGTCAGCTCGGTCTCGCCCTTCGGGGTGACCTTGCCGACCAGAATGTCGCCCGAACGCACCTCCGCACCGGGGCGGATGATGCCGTTTTCGTCGAGCTGCGCAAGCGCGTCCTCGCCGATGTTCGGAATGTCGCGGGTGATCTCTTCCGGCCCGAGCTTCGTTTCGCGCGCTTCGAGCTCATGCTCCTCGATGTGGATCGACGTGTACACGTCCTCCTTGACGAGCTTTTCGGAGATCAGGACAGCGTCCTCGTAGTTGTAGCCTTCCCACGTCATGAAGCCGATCAGGATGTTGCGGCCAAGTGCGATCTCGCCGCCCTCCGTCGATGCGCCGTCCGCAATGACGTCGCCCTTCTTCACGCGTTCGCCGTGCTCCACGATCGGGCGCTGGTTTAAGCAGGTGCCCTGGTTGGAGCGGCGGAACTTCAGCAGCTTATGACGGTAGGGAACGCCTGCGTCGCTGGTGATCACGATCGTGTCCGCGTCCACATAGGTGCAGACGCCGTCGCACTGCGCAAGCACCGTGATGCCGGAGTCGGCAGCCGCCTTGTGCTCCATGCCGGTCGCCACGACGGGCGCTTCGGGTTTCAGAAGCGGGACCGCCTGACGCTGCATGTTCGAGCCCATCAGCGCGCGGTTTGCGTCGTCGTTCTCCAGGAACGGGATCATTGCCGTTGCGACGGAAACGAGCTGCTTCGGAGAAACGTCGATGTAATCGACTTCGTTGCTCTTGACTTCGATGATCTGGTCCAGACGGCGCGCAACAAGGCGGTCCTTCTTAAACCAGTGGGTGTTTTCGTCGACCGGCTCGTTCGCCTGCGCGACGATCGCGCCGTCCTCTTCGTCCGCGGTGAGATACACGATCTCGTCGGTGACGATGCGGTTTTCCTTGTCGATCACGCGGTACGGCGCTTCGATCAGGCCGTACTCGTTGATGCGCGCGTAGGTGGACAGCGAGTTGATCAAGCCGATGTTCGGACCTTCCGGCGTCTCGATCGGGCACATTCTGCCGTAATGCGAGTAGTGAACGTCGCGGACCTCGAACGTTGCGCGGTCGCGGTTCAGACCGCCGGGACCGAGCGCCGAAAGACGGCGCTTATGCGTGAGCTCGGAAAGCGGGTTCGTCTGATCCATAAACTGAGAAAGCTGAGAGGATCCGAAGAACTCCTTGATCGCCGCCGTGACCGGGCGGATGTTGATGAGGTTCGACGGCATGACCACGTCCATGTCCTGCAGACCCATGCGCTCGCGCACGACGCGCTCGAGACGCGTGAGACCCACGCGGATCTGGTTCTGCAGAAGCTCGCCGACCGAACGGATGCGGCGATTGCCAAGGTGGTCGATGTCGTCCGTCTTGCCGATGCCGTAGGGCAGGTCGATGAGGTAGGAGATCGACGCGACCATATCGTCCGGAACGATGTGACGCGGGATCAGGTCGTCATAGTGCTTGCGCAAAAAGTCCTTCAGCGCGTCGCCCTCGACGCCCTCGTCCTCCGCCTGCTTAAGCAAAGCCTTGAGGGTGGGGATATGCACGTCCTCATTGAGACCGGCTTCGATCGGCTCGAACGGCAGATAGCCCTTTGCGGATGCGAAGCGGTTGCCGACGACCTTGACGCGCTCATCGTCCTCGTTGCGGATCCAGACCGCATTGATGCCGGCGTTCTGGATCGCTTCGGCGGTCGCCTTGTCGATCCTCTGTCCCGCTTCGACGAAGATCTCGCCCGTCTCGTCGTTGATGACGGCTTCGTCCGCGATCTGATCGCGGATACGCGCCTTCAGAGCGAGCTTCTTATTATACTTGTAGCGGCCGACGCGCGCCAGATCGTAGCGGTTGTCGAAGAACAGCCCGTGCAGGAGATTGCGCGCGCTCTCTTCCGTCGGCGGCTCGCCGGGACGCTGACGCTTGTAGATCTCGAAGAGACCGTCCAGCTCGCACTTGCCGGGATCCTTCTGCAGCGTCTTTTCGAGGCGGTCGTCCTCGCCCAGAAGGTCGAGGATCTGCGCGTTCGTGCCGTAGCCGATCGCGCGCAGCAGAGAGGTGATGAACACCTTGCGCTGACGATCGATCTTGACGTAGAGGATCTCGTTCGAGTCGGTCTCGTATTCGAGCCACGCGCCGCGGTTCGGAATGACCTGACTGGAATAAAGGACCTTTTTGCCCAGCTTATCCTTTGCGGATGCATAGTATGCGCCGGGGGAACGGACGAGCTGCGAAACGATGACGCGCTCCGCGCCGTTAATGATAAACGTGCCCTGCGGCGTCATCAACGGGAAATCGCCCATAAAGACCTCCTGCTGCTTGACCTCGCCCGTCTCCTTGTTGATCAGGCGCACGGTCACGCGCAGAGGCGCCGCGTAGTTCACGTCGCGGCTCTTGCTCTCTTCGATGGAATACTTCGGCTTATCGAGATCGATCCGGTAATCCACGAATTCCAGGATGAGCTTTCCGGAAAAATCGACGATCGGAGAGATGTCGTTGAAGACCTCTTTGAGATCTTCTTTCAGGAAGTGGTAGTAGGAATTCTTCTGCACCTCAATGAGATCGGGCATCTCGAGAACTTCCGAAATATGCGAAAAGCTCTTTCTGATCCGTTTTCCCATCTTGACGTCATGCATCATTGCGTTCACTCCTTGTCGGTGATTATTTCGGGCGAATCCCCCCGCCCGTGGAGGTGGCACATATTCCTTACCTCCTGTGTTGATCAGTCCCGATTGGCTCGCTTTATTTCAATCCGCGTAGACTTTGGGGGCATATTCCCACAGTATAGGCATCATAATGCAATATCGGATATTATCATCTTCAAATCAATATGTCAAGACAAACTTTCATAAAATCGCAATATTTTTTTCTGACACGGGATTTCTGTGCATAGATTGTATAGGCAGCCTGCAAACTGTCCATACTCCGTACAAATCACAAGGAGGTGAAACCATGAAAGGAACCCATACGGGCTGGACCGAGCAGGAGGATCTGGCGCTTCTGGACCGCGTGCTCGACGCGCGCAGGTCTCGTCAGCCTCTGAAAACCGCGTTCGACGCGATCGCCGAACAGACCGACCGCCGTCCGAACAGCGTCCGCAACCATTACTACACGCAGCTGAAGCCCATCGGCAAAGCCGAACCGGCGTTTCTCCCCTTCTCCGAGGACGAGACCGACCGGCTTCTCAACACCGTTTTGCTGGCGCTTTCCAACGGGCAGTCGGTGCGCGCCTGCACGCTGGACATGGCGGACGGCGACACGCGCCGCATGCTGCGCTACCAGAACAAATACCGCGCGCTCCTGAAAACGCAGCCGGAGCGGGTCCGCGCCGCGCGCAGCGCGCTGATCGCCGAGGGATACCGCGTGCCGGATCCGTTCGTGCGCGATCCGGACGCGCCGCACGTCGGACGTCCGCCGAAAACGACCTGCGAGCTGGAGCGCGGGATCCGCACCCTGCTCGACGATCTGTACCGAAGCCTGCTCGCCCTGACGCAGGGCGAGAACGCAGGATAGAAAGCGGCGTGAAAAGGAGGTGTCCCCTCCTTTTTATACTTTCCGGAAACGATTGAAAAAAAAGAAACGATCCGCTATAATAAATAAAAAAAAGGAAAGGAACGATGCTGTTATGCTGACCTGGATCACAGTCCTGCTTCTCTCCGCGGGCGGCGCCGCAGCGCTGTCCGCAGCGTTCGGTCCGTGTGCGGCGTGGTGGTTCGTGCTTCGCATCCCGCTGCTGTTCCTTGCGTCTTACCTTTGTCTGCTGCTCCTGTGGACGCTGCTCCTCTCGCTGATCTCGCTGTTCATCGACAAAAAGAAGCCGATGACGAAGGCGCACCACGGCATGCGGCGCTTTGTAGCGGAGGCGATGGAGTTCGTTCTGCTTGCCGGAAGGATCCGTATCCGCGCCGAAGGGCTGGAGCGTTTCGACCGCACTAAGCCGTTTCTTCTGATCTCCAATCACCGTTCCATGATCGATCCGATGCTTCCGACCGTGCTGATGAAGGGCAAGGAGATCATTTTCATCTGCAAGCCGGAGATCGTCGACATGCCGGTCGTCGGACGCTACGCGCACATCTGCGGCTATCCGCTCATCGACCGGAACAACAACCGGCAGGCGCTGAAAACGATCCTGCACGCGGTCGATATCCTCCGGGAGGAACAGACCCCCGTCGGCATCTATCCCGAGGGCACGCGCAACAAGACGGACGAGCCGCTGCTGCCGCTGCATCCGGGCTCCTTCTCGATCGCCAAGCGCGCGGGCGTTCCCGTCGTGATCGCCGCAACGCAAGGCACCGCGCACGCGATCCCGCGGTTTTTGTGGCGCGGCACGAAGGTCTCCTTCAGGGTCGTCGACGTGATCACGCCGGAACAGGCTTCGGCGCTCTCCACGCAGGAGCTTGCGGAACGCGCAAAAGAAACGCTTGAAGCCGCATTGAAAAACTGACGCCGTATCAAAGCAGAAGGCTGTTCCGTTTTCGGAACAGCCCCTTTTTGCTGTTATATCTGTGTGATGCGGTCCAGAACGAGCTCGGCAAGCGTGCAGATGAACTCCGCGCAGCTCGGACGGTCCGAAAACGGAAAGACGCGCGTATGAATCTCGTCCGGTCCGAGAAACCCGGCGCCGATCGCGTCGCGCATCGCATGCTCCGGACTGTGCTCTCCGCAGAGCCTTTCCACCGCCGGCTCCAGGTCGCGGATCGGCGGACGTTCGCTCCCCCGCTCCCGCTCCGCGGTGATCCGTACTCCCTCGCGCAGCGGTTCAAAGCCGACCAGGTGCGGCGTGATCCCGAACGCAAGCAGCAGCTCTCCGGCAATGCGGGCGCGGTCCTCCTGCCGGTACGGCATTCGTTTTTGATACTCCGCCGTCTGAAAAAACAGATCCTTTTCCGTCAGCATTGTCATCCCCTCCTCTCACCGACAGTTTGACGGCTGCGCGGCGTAAATGCAACGGACAGGATATAACGGTATGCGGGAAAACTGTGAATGTTTCTTGAACAGGCGTTACACAAGCATCGGCGTCTGCCGGTTTTTCGGCGTCCGGTCGCTTCGGACCGTGACCGCAACGCCGTCCCCGCCGAGTTTTTTTGCGTCGACAAGCGCAAGCCGCGCGCGCTGTCCGCTCATGATAAGCTCCATGCGCTTCGGTGCAAGGCGGTTCCCGTCAAGCGCGCGGAAGAGCGCTGCAAGCTGCTCCGCCGGATAACACAGCGAAAGCGTCCCGCCGTTTTTAAGCAGCAGAAACGCCGCGCGGCACCAGCGGGAAAGCAACTCTGCGTCCGCATGCCGCGCAGCCGCGCGCTGTCCCGGCTCGCCCGACGTATAGTACGGCGGGTTCATCAGGACATGTGAAAACGTCCCGTGCCCGAGCGCATCCGGCGCGTCCTCAACGCGAAGCGGCAAAAACCGGATCGCCTGTCCGTTCCGCTCCGCGCTCCGCCCGGCAAGCGCGATCTGCGCTTCATCGGCGTCGATCCCGGTAAACGTCCCGCCGTACCGCGCCTCCGCATACAGGCACATCACGCCGTTTCCGGTGCCGAGGTCCAGCACCGTATCCTTCTCTCCGATCTTTGCAAAGTGCACAAGCGCGATCGGATCCTCCGTAAAGCAGCCGAGCGCGGGATCCTGATAGATCCCCGTCCTGCCTTCGATCAGCCATTCCCAGCGTTCCATCTCAGCCCTCCGGCACGAACGGTCCGTTCGTGTTCTGCGGAGCGGGCGTCGCTTTTTCCGTGATCCCGTCCGCGCCGTAGCCGGCGATCGAGACGCCGGTATAATAGTGCAGCAGGATCTCCCGATAGTCCGAACCGTGCTTTGCCATGCCGTTTGCGCCGTTCTGGGAAAGCCCCACGCCGTGACCGTAGCCCTTGACGTGGAAGACGATCCCCGTGTTCGTCCACTCGACCGTGAACATCGTGCTGCGGAGCCCGAACAGGTTCCGCGCCTGCTTGCCGGTGACCGTCGTTTTGCCGAGCCGAAGCGTTTCCACGCGCCCGCTCGGATACGCCTTTTCGATCGCGATCCCCTCGCGGACGTTGTCCTTCGTGATCTTGCTCTCCGGGTACTTCGCCGCGATCAGCTCAGCGAGCGCGTCCGTCTGCAGCGCCACGTCCTCGGTGCGCATCGGATCCTCATAGGGACTGTCTACGCCGCGCAGATACGGCAGCGCGTTTGCGTAAACGTGTTCGGAGTCCTCGGTCTGCCCGCCGGAGCACGCGTGATACAGCGCGTCGCAGAGCTTGCCGTCGTAGACCAGCACCTCGCCCGCCGTTCCCATGACCGCCTGCGCCACAAGGTTATAGTTGTTTGCGTAATCGTTCTTCCAGGTATTCTGCATGCGCTCGTGCGACGAGAACGCCTGACAGCACTTGCTGTTCGTGCATACGTCGGCGTCCGGATTCGTATGGCAGCCGCCGTGCGCCATGCTGTACAGCGTGTAGGTGCGCGACGCGACCGCTTGCGCCTTCAGCGCCTCGAACTCGTAGTACGCGGGCATCTCCGCCGAAACGACGCCGACGATGTATTCCTCGAGGTCCATATCCACGAGCTTGTCCGCCCGATGGTCATAGACACGGATCGTCGTCGTTTCCGTCCAGTCGAAGTACGCATACAGGTCCAGAATCGTCGGCGCAGGCGTCATGATCCCGATCTTGCCTTCCGCATTCGGCTTGCAGGATTCCGCTTTGATCTCCTTTCCGCTGAGCACGGTGCGCATCAGCAGGAACAGCAGCACGCACAGCACGAGCAGCACGGCGGCAAGGACGATCAGCATCGCCGGATTCTGTTTTTTCTTCTTTCTCTTCATGGTTTATATTATAGTGCCTGTATACGGAAAATACCAGATATTTTTGTTTGTACCGAAATTCCCGCTTTCCGTTGCAATCCGGATCCCTCCCGTGCTATAATACGGGTATGAATATCCGTTTTTCGCCGGAAGCGGCGCGGCGCGAGATGACGCCGGTCGACAATTTGTTTTTCCTTGAATACATGCCCGAAGCGGACGGCATGTTTGTGAAGGTATACCTGTTCGGGCTGATGCAGTGTTATCACCCCTCCCTTGCCGACACGGACATGACCGACGCGCTGGGGATGAGCGAAGCGCAGATCCGCTGCGCGTTCGTCTACTGGCAGGCGAAAGGACTCGTGCGCATCCGCAGCGACGAACCGCTGACCGTGGAATATCTGCTGACCGAGCAGCCCGCCGCGACCACCGCGACGCCGGTGAAGTACCGCCGGTTCATTGATTCGCTCAACGCGCTTCTTTCCCCGCGGTCGCTCGATCTGCGCGAAATGAAGGCAATGTACGACTGCATCGAGCTCTACGGGCTCGAGGAGGGCGCCGTGCTTTCGCTCGTCGCTTACTGCATCGAAAAGAAGGGCAAGCGCGTTTCGGCCAACTATATCCTGACCGTTGCGCAGGAATGGAGCGAGCAGGACGTCAGAACGCAGGCCGCCGCCGAACAGTACGTTGCGGAACGGCTCATGCAGAAGCACGGCGCGACGGAGGTCCTGCGTCGCTGGAACAAGCACCGCCCGCCGACCGTCGACGAGATGGCGCTCTACGACCGCTGGACGAACGAGCTCGGCTTCGACGCCGAGACGGTCCTTGCCGCCGCCGCGCGCATGACGGACGTCGCTTCGCCGACCTTTGCGATCCTGAGCGACCGGCTTTCGGAGATGAAGGAAAACAAGGTCACCAGCATCGAGGCGATGGACGCCGCCGAAGAGCGGCAAAGCGCGGACCGCGCATTTGCGCGCGAGGTGTACGCACGGCTCGGCAAGATCGGCGCGCCGGACAAGACGACGGTCGCGCAGCTTGCGATGTTCCGTGAGGAAAAGCGCATCCCGCGCGAGGCGATCCTGCTTGCCGCCGACGAATGCGCCGGTGCGGAACGCGCGCTGGGGCTCTTGAAAAAAACGCTTTCCGAGTGGGCGGACGCGCACGTTGAGACCGTCGAACAGGCGGAAGCGGCGCTGAACAGACCGAAGCCCGCGCCTGCGAAGAAGAAGAAAAAGAACGCCGCTCTGCTCTATGAGCAGACGCCGATCTCGGAGAAAGATTTCAACCGGCTGGTCGTGGACCTGAACGAGGACGTATGAAGAACGAATTAGTCCGCTATTACAGCGATCTCAGAGACAAGAATCTCCGCCTGCATCAGAAGCGCGTCGCGGAATGCGAAGCGAAAAACAGCCGCTTCCGGGCGCTTTTAAGCGAGCCGGGTCTGGTCATGCAGCAGTGGGCGGCGGGCAAGCTTCCGCTCAACGCAGCGACCTCGCGCATCGCACAGGTCACGGCGGAACGCAAAAACCTGCTGATCTCGATGGGGCTGCCCTCCGACTATCTCGATCCGATCTATACCTGTCCGAAGTGTCAGGACAAGGGCGAGTTCGGCAATCCCTCGAAGCTCTGTTCCTGCGCGCTCAAAAAGCAGCAGGAGCTGATGCTGTCCGCCTCACGCGTCAACGACCGCGAGACGTTCGCAAACTTCAATGACGCGATCTATCCGACCGACGAGCAGAAAAAACAGGGGCTCGGCATGAAGCGTTTCTGCGAGCGGTATGTCGCGGCGCTTCCGAAGCCCGAAAAACCGAACCTGCTGATCGTCGGACAGAGCGGTCTCGGCAAGAGCTGGTTTGCCAATGCGATCGGCTATGCCGCGATCGAAAAGGGCATCCGGACCGTCAAGGCAACCGCATACCAGTGCATTCAGGACATTCTTTCCGGCATCGACACGCGCGAAGACGCGATCGCGCCGTACCTTTCCGCCGATCTGCTGATCCTTGACGATCTCGGTACCGAAGCGATGGTCCCGAACGTCACGGTCGAGACGATCTTCCGCATCCTCAACGAGCGCGCGGCGGCGCAGCTGCCGACCGTGATGATCTCGAACCTCGACCGCGAGGGGCTCTTTGAGCGCTACGGCGAGCGCGTTGCGAGCCGCATGATCGACGGCGCGTTGACCTCGATCGTGCTGCTGCGCGGGGAGAACCTGCGCACGAGGGTCCGCTGATGCTGTACCTTGTCGCAACGCCCATCGGCAATCTCAGCGATCTTTCCCCGCGGGCGGTCGAAGTCCTGTCCGCAGTCGACGTGATCTACTGCGAGGACACGCGCCATACCGGGCTTTTGCTCAATCATTTCGATATCAGAAAACCGACGCGCTCGCTGCACACGCACAACGAGCGCGAACGCACGGAGGAGGTCGTTTCCGCGCTGAAGAACGGACAGAACATCGCCTACGTTTCCGACGCCGGTATGCCGGGCGTGTCCGATCCCGGCGCGATGCTCGTTGAAGCCTGTCAACGGGAGGGGCTTCCCCACACCGTGATCCCCGGTCCGAGCGCCGCGGTGATCGCCGCCGTGCTTTCGGGACTGCCCGCGCAGCCGTTCAGCTTTTTCGGCTTCCTTCCGCGCGAATCGAAGCCGCGCCGCGAAACGCTTGACGCGATCGCAAAGCTCGACCACCAGGTGATCCTCTACGAAAGCCCGCACCGCGTTCAGGCAACGCTCAAGGATCTTTATGACCGCTTCGGCGACGGTCCCGCCGCCGTGCTCCGGGAGCTCACCAAGAAATTCGAGACCGTGGTGCCCGGCTCGCTGTCCGAGCTGATCGAGCATTTTGCGGAGGAACCCAGGGGCGAATGCGTGATCTGCTTTATTCCCGGACAAAAAGCGGAGGAAGCGGCGCCGGATCCCGACGCGCTGCTTCTGGAGCTTCTCCGGACCGAATCGGTCAAGGACGCCGCGGCGATCGCCGCCGAGCGTCTGAATCTCCCCAAAAAGCAGCTTTACAAGCGCGCGCTGGAGCTTAGGGAATAACCCGTCAGACAAATCAAAAGAAGGAGGATGACGTTTCCTCCTTCTCTTCATATTCTGTTTATCCGATCGAGGATACGACCTTTTCGATCATTTCCTCATTGCGGACGGCGTAAGCCGGGTCGGCAAGCTTTTCGCGCAGCGTGTCCATGCATTTTGTGCCGAGCAGCTGGTTTGTGATGCGCTCGCGCACGCCGGGATAGCGGTCGATCGGAACGACGCCGGTCTCGCCCTCCACGCGCAGGAACAGATAGAACGCGGTCTTTCCGTCCTTTTCAAGCGTTACAGAGCCGATGCTGCCGATCGCGATGTCCTTTGCGGCGTTGTAGAGTCCTTCAAACAGCTCATCGTTCGGCGCGATCGCAAGATCCGTCGCAATGCTCCCTGTGGTGAACTCATTGTCGCGGCTTTCATACAATGCGGCAAAGTCCTCCTCCGCCCGCTGTCTGAACGCTTCGATCTCGGCGTCGGTCGGATTGGTCTTTGCAAACAGCCGGATGAAGATCGCGTCCTCCGGGATGTACAGCGACGGGAACGTGCGCATGCCCTGCAGATAATAGAAGAGATACCGCGAATACATGCCGTCCGTGTAGCGGTCCGTGAACGTCTCCTTCACGATCCGCGCATAGCCCGCTTCCAGCTCCTCGTCCGTCAGCGTATTTGCGGCTTTGTAGTCCTCAAGAATGCGGTTGTACAGGATGCCCGCCTTCATGTCGCGGACGAACATCTCTTTGTACCGCTCCTCGGTAAAGCCGTTCGCTTTCAGGAACGCTTCGCGCGACTGATACGCTCCGCCGTTTGCCGAAAGCCGATCGTCGAGCTTTTCCTCCGCGTCGGTCTCCGCCTGCAAAAGGTACGACTGCTCCGCCGCGTTCAGCTCATACCCCGCCTTTGCGCCTGTATCAAGCGCCGCCGCGGCCCGTGCAAGCTCCATCAGCACGTCCTCGCAAAGCGCCTTCATCCCCTCCTCGGTACACGTGTCATAATACGCATAGAGATAGTTGATGTTCGGGTTCGAGACGTACGAAAGATAGGTATAGTGATCGTCGAGCCCGTGCTCCTTGATGGTGCTGTACCGATCGTTGAGATAAAAGCGGTAAACCGACGCATAGACCGGTTCGCTGCCCACCGTCAGCACGACGTCGTCCGGACCGACCGGACATTCGACCGTCTGCGCGTCGTAAGACGTTTGCGTGTTCTCGGGCGACTGCGCGTTTTTTTGCGCAGCGTCCCCGCTGCAGGCGAAGAGCAGCAGCATCGCCAGCAGCAGCGGAATCAAACGGATCCTGCGCATGCGATCACTTCCAGAGCTCTTCGGGGTACTGTCCCTCGTCCTTCATCTTGCGGATCGCCGCTTTGAGGATCGGCAGATCGGGACGGTTGGTGATGCCGTGCCAGCGCGCGGAGGTCTCCAGCACCTCGATGCTGATCTTGCCCTCCTGCATCAGCGTGTCGAGCACGCGCGGCAGCAGGTATTCGCACTTCAGCGGATTCTTCGGCAGATTCTCGTCAAGGAACGCCGGGAAGCGGTTCTCGAACTCGTCGAGCACGTTCCGCTGCAGACCGAACAGGTTCATCGAAACGAGCGTGTCCAGCGCAAGCGGGGTGTAGGTCGCGCCGTCGTCCTCGGTGAACGCCGCCGCGCCGTCGCGCTTCTCGATCTTGAGGCGCTCGGTGAGCGTCACAAGCTTGCCGTCTGGTCCGATCTCGCACACGCCGCGTGCCACGGAACCGAAGTCACTGAGTGTGTTGCCGAGCTGATAACCGACCATCGCGTATTCGCTTTCGGCATGCTCCGCGCTCAGGAACTGATAGATCTTCTTGTATGCGTCCGCGCCGTAGAAGTCGTCGGCGTTCAGCACCGCAAACGGCGCGTCGAGCTTGTCCTTTGCGCAGAGGATCGCGTGCGCGGTGCCCCACGGCTTTACGCGGCCTTCGGGGATCGCATAGCCTTCGGGAAGCTTGTCGAGCGACTGGAACGCGTACTCGAGCTGCACATGGGGACGGATGCGCTTGCCGACGCGCTCCTCAAAGTCCTGCTCCATCTCCTTCTTGATAATCAGCACGACCTTCTCGAAGCCCGCGCGGATCGCGTCGAACACGGAGAAGTCCAGGATCACATGATCGTGCTCGTCGATCGGCTCGATCTGCTTCGGACCGCCGAAGCGGCTGCCCATGCCCGCTGCCATGATCAAAAGAATCGGTTTTTTCATAAGATTATTCTCCCTTCTGATTTGTCTTTATGCCTCGTTATGAATGGTGACAAGATACTTTTCCCGAAGCTCCAGAGGCTTATAGCTCAGCTTTGAGTAGCGAAGCCCCTCGTCGCCGCCGTCGTCCTCCCTGTTCAGGTACCGTGCGGTCGGGAACGCCTTCACGAACGCCTGCGCCATCGCCGGATACGCGCCCGGCACGTCCGGCATTGCCTTTTCGACGTGCTCAAAGAGCATGTCGCGTTTCATTTCGCCGATCGCCAGCGCGACCGCTTCGCCGCCGGAAACGAGCGCGACCGCCGTCTGTCCGAGCATGTCCCGGTGCAGCAGCAGGTCCCTTGCCCCGTTCCATTCGTTCTCCTCGAGCGGAGAAAACTCCGGATGCCGTTCTTTGAAACGGTCCAGAAACGCAAGGCAAAGCTGTTCGGTCTCCG
>JAEEGI010018870.1_pt1 | contig 13972 bp, 2 predicted proteins | sample 8958751 | NCBI WGS metagenome assembly JAEEGI01 (sample SAMN16246545, study PRJNA631951) | gut metagenome | biome: gut microbiome; feature: rumen; material: KS-attached | host: Bos | place: Iran: Karaj | collected 2018-10
AAATATTTCTTGGAATTGTTTTATTTTTATCATTGGAACTTGTTTTTTTATTATATTTATAAACTATATCATTAAATGAAGTACTTTGAGAAGAAATTGTTATTATTGAATTTCTACTTTTAGGAATGTTTTTTATAGGTTCTTTTTGAGTAGTAGGAAGTCTTTCACAATTTTCACTGTTAAATTTTTCATCAATTTGATTTTTATTTCTATTTATATTAAAAGAAAAAGCCTACAATTAAATTATATTTTACTGTTAAATCTGGTTTATCAAAACAACATCCCATTTATTTTTTATATTTAATATATAAAGGCATTTACATTATTATTATAAATTATAAAATATTTTCAAATTAAAATACTTATTTATAATTGAATAAAAATATTAATATAAAGGTTATGCAAAGAGCTCTATTTTTCTTTGGCTTAAGGTATTATATATACATGTATAATAATAATAACAAATAATTTTTACTTATTTATGCATGAATCTAATATTAAATAAATTTCATTTCAATTAAATGATTTCTAATAATAAAAAGTATTACAAATTTAATATAAAAAACATATATAATTACCCTAATTTTGAGCATTTTTTAGAATCTGATGTTTTTTCTGTTATTTTATTATTTAATGATTCCATTTGCTCTAAAGTTTGATAATATTTTATAGATAATTTAATAATAAAATCAAAAATTGATTTACCATTTTTAAGTTTAAAATTATATATTATTTTATCTATATCATTTATATTTTTTAATTGTTTTGAAGATAATTCATATAATTGATAATTTTCAGTATTAATTTCTTGATGTACAATAGGTAAATAAGGTAAATAAGCAGTTACTATTTGACAATTACTTAAATCATAATATTGAATGTTATCTATTCCTTTAGAAATATCATAAGCATCAATATATGAATTAATCTTTGTATAATTTTCAAATATCTTTTTATAAGAAACTTTTATAAAAATTATATTTTCATTTGAAATACAAGATGTAAAATTAAAAGTCTTTAATTCATCATTTCTTTTTGCTCCATCAAATATAAGTTTATAACTTTCTTCATTATTATACCATCTTTGATAATAAATTCTTCTTGATTTTGAATAATCTATATTTGCATTATCTTTATTAAAATATCCATTTTTAATATCATAAAATGTAAGTAATTTATAAATAATTCTTGATTTATCCAATAAATCTTTCATTTTCTCAATTTCTTCTTCTTCCTTAATTTCTTCTTCATCATCTAAATTTCTTAATTTATTTATTATTTGTAAATTACTTGAAACTATATTAGTAGCTAAATCAAATAATTCTAAAACATTGTAATTTAATTCAATAACTCTATTAATCATTTTATTAATTGTTATCATAATTAAATTAAATAAGTCTTCTCTTTTATTTTTTTGAACTTGTATAGAAATATTAGGTTCTTTAATTAAATTAGATATTTGTTTAATTCCTTTTATATTTCTTTCATTATTTAAATCATATAATAAATCACCATCTTCAGCATAAAAAATTCTTCCACTTTCTTTAGGACTTAAAAACTCACCAATTAAATTTATAACTCTTGAAACAGCAATTTCTAAATTTAATTCACATCTTAAACCATAATAACCTTCTGGACAAGCACAATAAGCGAAATTTTCCATGCGACAAACACCACCATTTTCACAATTATATAAATTACATGATGAAACTTGAATATCTTCACTATAATATGTAGGTGCTCTACACCAAGGTTCATTTATTTCATCACAAGTTTTACAAAATCCATTTTTTTCAAATTTACCTATATCTGAACATTTAACACAATCTCTACTTGATTCAACTTTTAATCCATAATCTTCTGAACATTCAAGTACACATTTATTCTCTTCAATATATGCTTCACTTCTTGCTGGAATTAAATCACATGAATCATAACATTGCATATGTGATTTATATTCATACCGACAACTATCTACACAAGAATTCCATTCTTTATATGGTTTATATGGATCTAATTTAGAACATGATTCACAAGATACTTTACCATTACTTATATAATATATGTGACCATAGGAGAAACAGTAGAAATTATTTAAATTTGATTTTATGAATTGATTGTGATTTGTTGGATTTCTAATTATTAAAGAATGAGAATCTTGTTTTGAATCAAAATCTAATGTTACTGTATTTGGATAATTATAATAATTATAATGTTGATATTCTGTATATGGGAATAATACTTTATATTGATATAATTCATTTGCTAAGTAATCATAATACCAATTATAAGTAATATATTTATTCTTCTTTTTAAATACTGCTCTATAATGTGATTCAAATGGAGTATCTATATATTTTGAATAATCTTTATTATTTTCAAAAGGAATATAAGATTCAACATATTTTTTTGGTATTAATTGAATATAATAATATTCAGCATATCTTTTAGAATTTGATAAATAGAAATTTAATTGAGTGTCCGTTACTTGAACTAAATTAGCGTTATTTTGGGTAAGAATAATTCTACAATAATCATAATAACAATGAGCAAATTTAAATGACAATCCTTGTGATGTTGAAATTGAATCTAATATAAGACTTAAATATGTTCCTCTTCCATCATAATTGTCAAAATCAAGATAAAGATTATTTTTATATAAAAGTAAAAATGTTTGTCTAAAATAAAAATATTGATAACTTTCTAATATATGGAAATAATAACTATAAGTTGTGATATCTCCTACAAATTCAAAATGATATTGTTGAATAATATCAATGTTTAAATCTTCTTTAATTATTACTCCATTTTTAGATTTATCATATTCAAATGAAACATTTATATATTTTTCATTAATTTCATCATAAACAAGATAAACATTTTTAATTTGATTTTCATTATAATTTCCTTTAAATGGAATAAAATAATCTTTAATATTGAAATTTGAAATCCTAATTTCAGGTTTATAATTTTTTATATCAAATTCAGGGTCATAAATTGAAACAAGTGGATTGATAATAATATCTCCATTGGAATATTCAATTTTTATTATATAATTTCCTAAATTTAAATCAGTTGGAATACTAATAATGGCGTTTTGTCCATTTATATTATTAATGTCAACATTACTTTCTTGAAGATTAGAAGTTTTGATTAAATAAATATTAGCAATATTATCATTAATATTACTTTTGAATGAAAGGTTTTGAGTATTTGAACTTTTATGAATATGTTTAATAGTTGCTTTATTAGGATATGGAACTGTTGATTGATTGACATTAATATTAAAATCTGATAAAATTTCATTTGAACATTCATCTAAATGACCTAATTGATAATTACCTCCTTCTGTTATTCGGTCATTAAATTGACAAATAAGAACTTTTTTATTATCTAAAGGTTCATCACAATAACCATAAATTATTTTATTATTTTTTCTTATAAATATTTTTATAATTTCATAATTAGTTAATGATTGGTTAAATTGAAGAATTAAATATTGTGTTGAAGAATTAACAAATAAATCTCCAATTATTTTTGTTATTGTTTTTCCATCATTAATAGTAATATTTGAATCAGTTAATCTTTGACCATTTATATCCATTAAATAATATCCTGAATTTAATCCTTGAGGAGTAATTATAAAATTATAAAAATAATTTCCATCTTTATAATTATAAGTATTTGATGGATAAACTCTATTTTTTTCTTCATTTCCATTTCCTTTATTATATAATTTTACTTTAAATTGAGAAATATTTTGAATTTCATTTTGTGATTGAAGAGTAAAAGTAATATTATGGGAACTTTTAGTACTATAACATCTTTTATCAAAACTTACTTTAATTGTATGTAAAACATTTTTATAATAATTAATTGGATAATCAATTCCATATTCAATAGATGATACTAAACAAGTATAAATTTGTTTTCTTTTAGAACAATTTGGTTTAATTTCTTTTCCATCTCTTATTAAATGTATATTTTTAAATGAATTAACTGTAAATGAAACTTTATCATAATCTTTAAATGAAAATAAATAATTTGGTGATACTGATTTCAATCTATTGAATTTATATTGATTTGTATCACTTTTTTCAATTTCAAAAATATTTCCATCAAATAAAGTTATTGAACTCATATATATATTATCACTCAATGTAATTTCTCCAATATCAACATAAGCTACATTATCTTTTTCATAAACTATTTGTCCTCCATTAAATTCAACTTTATTATCTTTTTTATCAACTTCACTAAATGCAACATTTGTTATATTCATTACTCCAAATTTATCATTAAGAGTATTAATATAAAATCTTGCTTTTCCATTTTTTGCTGTTGTTGATGAAATTGTATATGAAAATCCTTCTAAAGTTGAAATACTTTTAATTAAATATTTATTAAAATAAAGATAATAAAGTTTTTCTACTTTCATTTTAGTTTTAAATTCACAAATTAAATTATTATTTTGATTATAATAAATACATTCTTTTGATTCTGTTTCATTAATTGATATTTTATTTGTAATATCACAAAAAGTAGTTAGATTTATTATTATTTTGAAATTATAATATATTGCACTATTTATTTCTAAATTTGATAATGTAATTGGTTTTTGAAATAGTATAACAGGTTCATCATCAATTAAATCTTTTCTTATTAATTGTAACATATAATGATCATTAGTTAAATTTTGATTAACATATATATTTGAAATATCATTAACTTTTGCAATTTCATATGTTTTTTTATTTTTAATAGAATATAATCCAAAATATAATTCATTTGATGTTAAATCATATGAATGTGGATTAAATTGATAAGAAAAATTAAAACATTTTAGATTTGAATAAGATGAATCAAAAGGACATAAATTTATTTGACATTCATCAAAATCCTCTGTTAAATTATATATATTATGTAAAATATAACTTTTTCCGATTGGTTCTTTGAAATCATAATAGTTAAGACTATTGCCATAAGAAAAAAAATAAGAATTTGTGCATACTTCAATTGGAATTATCACAAATTGTAATGAATTGTAAGTATCACTTCCAGATAAAACAAGAAAATGACGATTATCATAATCAAGTTTATAAAAATGATGATTTAATATTATATCATTCATATTATTTCTTTTTTCATATATTTCAAGTGTATAAATTAAAGGTTCTTCAATTTTTTTTTCATAAATTTTAAAAGTATAATTTCCTATTCTTGTAAAATTTATAATATTTGTTGTATTAATAATTAAAAAATTGGATTGACCATCAATATCCTGTATCCTACAATTATTTTTATTAATTTCTTTATTGTCATAAATAATTTTATATATTCTATCTAAATTTATCATTGAATTGAATTTTATTCCAATATTTGTTTGACTTAGATTTGATTGAACAATTCTTTGTTTCTTTTCATATAAAGATAATTTATCTCCTATTAATATTGTGATAGAACTTATAAAATCAGAATCTTCATTAAATATAGTTTTAATGTTATATTCACCATATAATTGGTTAATTAATTGTTCAGGTAAATTAAAGAATATTTGATTATTTTTATAAATAATTTTATTAAAAGGATGTTCAATTAATTGATTGTTTTCTTCCTTAATTAAAGAAATTTTAATAGGTTTATTATTTTCATTAAAATTATTAATATAAGTTAAAGTAATAATAGTATCTGATGAAAAATTTGATATAACTCTGGGTGTAATATTAGTTATTCTATTTTTATTTGAAATTGTATTAATCCCAAGATTAATTGTATTCCCACATAAATCATTATATTGAATATAATAATTTCCTTCAATAAAATTATTTAAATTTCCTGAACATTTAATTATTGAATATGATTTTTGACATTTTAAAGTAACTTTGACTTTTTCAATACTTGTCATTGGTCTTAAATAAAAATCAATAGAATTTATTGATATTTCATCACTTGATGTTATAATAATATTTATTCCATTTGTAGTAGGAATTAAATCACTAATAAAAGTAATATTAAATGGAGGATAATAATTAAATGAATATATTTTTATTTTATTTGAATTTATTAGAAGAAAAATTTCATTCAAACCTATCTTCACATTTGATGCATCGATATTATTTGAAGATAATTTGTCATCATTTAAATATATGTCTTCTATACTATTTAAATCACCTAAATTAAGGGTATATGATGGATTTATGTTATTTACACATTTTTCAATATTCAAATCATAATAAATATATGTATATTGTTTTTTTGTTTCATTAAATTCATTATAAGTAATTGAAATTTCTTTAGTTTTTCCAGGATAATTAAATTCACAATTAATTGTTTTTGAATTTACTTTCCAACATGATTCTTCTTCATTAAGTACTTTTAATTCATTATCAATATATAATCTTGAAATAAATCCATTGAATTCATCTTCTGAAAGAGAATTAGTAAATTTAAATGTGATATTTTTTTTCTCATTTGTGGGAATTTGATAATTTGTTTCTAAGTCAAAATAAATTGGTCCATCTTTTACAAGAATTTTATTTATTTGTGCAGTTAAATTAATGTTTTCTTCATTCAATTCTTGATTTAATTCCTCTAAAATATATGTATCGTTCGAAGGAAGAGAAAATTGCAAATAATTATCTCTAACTATTATCTGATCATCAATGCTTGAAATTTCTGATAAACTATTATTTAAATTAATAAAGTAAGGTGAATTTTCAAAATAATAATCATTTGATTTAATAATAACATTATTTTCACCTGAAATAGGATGAATTATAAATGAAGATTCATTTAAATATTTAGATAAAAAAATAGTATCAATTTTAGAATCACCTAAATAAACTTTATATCTACCTGCTCTTTTATTATTTATAATATCATCTGGAATAGAAACTGAAATTGAATTTGATGATTCAATTTGTTTAAATTTTAAATTATACTTTAAATTGTTTTCATCTTTAATTGATAAGTTAGTAATATTTTGTTGAGTATTCTGAATAGTTATAAAATGATTATCTATATAATATACTTTTTTAAATTTTAAATCAGAAAGATGAACAGTTTGAGTGTATAATATATTTTTAGTGGTTTTTTCTTGAATTATAAATGTATAATCTCCTTTACTTAAAGAGATTAAATTAGTTAAATAATAATAATAATCACCATTTACCTTTGATAAATTTACTATAATATTAAAATTATTATCTTCATTAAAAGTTGTTCTATAATTGGTAATAAAAATATTAACAGAAAGAGGGTTTTTTGGTTTAAAATAAATTGAATAATCCATTGTTTTTAAAATTGTATTTGGTAAAGGGGAAAATGAAGCAAAATCATTTATTGATTTTTTTACTATGAATTTTTCATCAGTATGTATATCATAAATATTGCTATTATTTGTATAAGAATAAAAAAATAAATATGTTCCACTTTCAAAGTTTTTTAAATTAAGTAAATAATTAGAATTCCCAAGAGAATATTCAGATTTATATGATTTTAATAACTTATTATTATCTTCATTTGCATAATAAATATATTTAATACCTTTATAATTATCATTACTAATTACTAGGAATGAGTCTTCCTCATAATTTATATTTTTAAAATAATATTTTCTTGTTAAAGAAAAAGAATAATTAATTTTTGTTTTATTATATTTTTGTTTTATATATTCCCCTTTGGAATCATATAATATAATATAATAATTTTTTTCAAGATCAATATCAAATTTAACTATTAAGTAATTTGTAAATTTATCAAAAGTAGAACTAATAACAGATAAGTCACTATCTTTTACAATAACTTTAGAAATAGTACTTAAAGCAAAATTATTGGATTCAATTTTTAAATCACCGCTGGAATAGCTTAAATTCAAATCTGCTTTTTCAATTGAAATACTAATAAAAAAATTATTAATGTAATTATTATTATAATAAAGATTATATAAACCATATTCTAATGATGCATTTGGTTTACAATAATATTGTCTATTTATTGAATTATTCTCACAATTTAAAGTAAATGCCTTATTGCTTTTATTATTTCTAATAGTTAAGTTATCTAATAAACAAATTGAAGTAATACTTATTATATCAAGAGAATATGTTACACGAGGAACTTTTATGTCAGTGAAAAATATTGTATTTTCATAAAAAGGTGTATCGCTGTTATACTTTGATTTAAATTTAATTGTGACAAATCCCTCACGAATAGAATAAAAATAAATCTGTGATGAAATCCATTCACTTTGAGAATCATAATTATGAAAAATATTATCAGTGCATGATTGACAATAAAATGTAGAATAATAATATTTATCAATTTTATAATAAATCTCATTAGGGTTAGAAAATTTACATGTATAATAATCAAAATAAAAATTTTCAGTATAATAAAAACATGTTTTATAAGATTTAGAACAAGATATAAAGTCATTAATATCATTTTTTACTTCTACTTTTGTTATTTCAGTTAAACTATCTTTATTCTTTTCTAAGAAATAAATATAATAATTTCCTGGTTGGTTAGTTGAATAATAAAATCTTCTATTATATAAATCAATTTTCATTGGTTTAACTAATTCATCATTAACAAAAACTTGAAGAGGAAAAGTTAAAGTAGATGAATATACATCAAAATAAAAATTAATATATTTATTATTTTCTGGTAAAAAAAAATAGTATCCAGATAAAAAATAATTATAAATATTATTATTTGAATAATTATTATCTCTTATTTCATAATCCATTCTATGATTATCATACATTCCTTCATAATATAAATAATTATATTTCTGGGGGTAATCACAATTTAAAATAAAATTATCATATTGTAAAATGCAATTTCCCCTTGATTCTCCATTACTTAAATAAAATCTATTTCTTACTTCATCTGCTCCACTTTTTATTGGTTCTGAAAATCTTATTGTTAAAGAATTGGGAATTTCATTTTTATTTATTTTATGAATTCTTTGAATTAATGGTGGTAATTTTACATTTAAATAATATGTTGGAAATGAAAAAATAAGATTGTTATCATAATAAATTTCTACGATTCCATTCAAAATAATCTTATTTCCTGGAATAATATAATTTTTAAAAGTATAATCAAAAGGATTGTTATCTATATTTAAATTTTTATTTTCATTAATATATTCATTATTATATTTAACACTTATAGTTTTATTTTCATCAATTGGAATATAAAAATCAAGTATAATATCTTGTAATTTAAATTCTCCGAAAAGTTCTTGTTTTTCATTTTGAAACTCAAATCTAATAACTTTTAATTTTCCAGGAGAAGTTTCTCCTCTTATTCCAGTAATAATATTTCCAGGTTTAGTATTTAAAGAAAATATAGGTTTATCTTCACTAAAATCAAAACATTTTATAGCCCTACAACCTTCACCATTAAAATCATATATATTAATTCCCTCAGGAACGATTAAATTTGTTGTTCTTTTTTCTTCAGGAATAGGATAATATGTATTTCCTGTTAAAATATAATCAGGTTCAAAATAAACAGGAGGTAAATCATTATTATATATTTGAGATTCTTTTTCATTAAAATAATATTCATATTCTTTAGCATTATCTTCATTTTCGAATTCATATAATTTTCTTCTAATTTTAATTGCAGAAATATTAAATCCAGGTTGATTATTAATTTCAGTTTCTAAAATATTATTTGATAAAGTTAAATTGGCTTGATTATAAGAAAATATACCAAATAAATCCCATATTTTATAATATAATATTGGTTCAATTGATTCCATATAAAAATCTTCATTTGGATTTGAAATTGAAAATATATTATTATTTAATGAAGTTTCAAATTTTGTTTTTTTAATTGAATTTGAAGAAAAAATATGACCTATTTCAATATTATTTAATTTTATTGTAATATTCCCGTAATCTAAATTATTACTTTGAGATCCATCAAAGAAACATAAATAAATATTATTATATTCTTTAGATAAATTTTTTGATGTTTCATTACAATAAATGGTGAAATCATTTAAGGTTAATTTATCTAATTTTAAATCACAAGAAGCATTAAAAAATCTTATTTTATTTAATGAAGGATAAAAATATTCATCAACTTTTGATACAGAAAAATTATGAATATTTTCAATATCATTATTTTCATTTTGAGAAATAAATACTTCATAATTTGATATATTTAATTCTTCATTAATTGTATATACATTATTATTTCTATGAAGTATATATTGAGATTGAGGAGAATTAAGATCTTTAATAATAACATTAAATTCACTATAATTAATTTTAATGTTTTCCTTTGAATTTAAGATATAATTAAAATGTTCTTTATTAATTAAACAATTTGTATCTCTTGTTTTTGTAATAATAAATACATCTTTTAAAGAAGAAGCAATTTGAATAATATTATTTGTATCTTCACTTTTATTTTGATAAATATAAAAAAATTTATAAATCCCATAATTTGATAAATTACAAATAAATGAATTTGTTTCAAATGAACAATCATTTTTTTCATTTGTTTTTTGATTGATATAAAAAAGTGTAATATTATCTTCACTTGTTGCATTAGTTTCAATTTCTATTGCTAATTGATTATTTTCACCAATATTTTTTTTAATATAGACTTGTGTTGAACAATTAAATTCAAAAATTTTATTTCCATTGGTTTCTTCATCATTGTTTTGATTTGATATTATACAAAACAATTGAAAGGTTAAAAAAAGAAAAAATTTTTTCATTTATTGATTTTATAATATTTTTATTAACGTTTAAGAATATTATGAGTATCTTTATTAAAAAATAAATAAAGGTATTCACCTTTTTTTAAAAGATTTATTTTTTTTAAATTATTTTTTTATTTTAGTTTTTATTTTTTGATTCATCTAAATTTTTATTTTAAATTAATATTTATAATATATATAATATTTTAATTTTTTGAATGAACGAATAATTAGATAATTCTCCTTTGTTAAATTTCAAATTTAATTAATTATTAAAATGAAAAAATAAATAAAATTATCACTTAAATTATATTGATGAGTTTTCAATTTAAAAAATGATAGATTTATTAGATTTATTAACCTATATTTCATATAGGTATTAATTTTAGTATAAATGTAAACAATATTTATGTAATTAGATTATATAATAAATTTATCATTTAATATTTTATTATATTAAGTTGATTATTGGTATAATAATATTAAAATTAAGCAAAAATTTTATCATTCAATTTTTTAAAATTCATATTTTTAAAAACAAAAAGATCATATATATTTAAATCAATTTAATAAAGTTTTTTATTTTCATTAAATAATAATATAAATATATAAATAACTAGGTTTGACTTTAATAATACTAAAAATAATAATATATATAAATATTTATAAACTAATTTACCAATTTTAGTCTATTACATATATAAAATAATATGATAAAAATAACAAGAAACCTAAGAATAATAAATGCTAATATTATTTAAAATAAAAAATAAAACTTTACTTGTTTTCATATGTTAAATTTTTGGCTAATTCAAAAAATTCATTTTTAAAATTATTATTATCATTATTTATATCAAATTCACTTTTACATTCTCTTTCATTTTCATCAGTACTTTCTTCTTCTTCTTCTTCTTCTTCATAATTTTCTTCTTCTTTTTTTTCTATTTTTTTTTCTTCAAGATAATTTTTTAATAAATTTAACATAAATTTTTTCTTTTTTTCTACTTTATTCATTTGTTCTAAAGTAACATTTTCATTAAATTTATGAGTTATTGAAACAAAAGATGAATTTTCACTTAAGGAAATTATTGTAAAAATAATTTCTTGACTTGAAAAAAAATTATCCAAAGGATAAATATGAAATTCAGATTTTTTTTTTAATTTATTATGTTTTATTTTTCCGATTTTCATTGATATTTTTTTTTGAACATATTCAACAAAAATTTCAATAATATTTCCTTCTTTAAATTCAAGTTTATTATATTCAGGAATTGTAATATGATGAAATTTTTTCATTAATTCTAAATTTAAAATAAAATCCCAAATTTTTTCTTTAGAATTATTTATAATAATAGATTCATATTGATATAAAAATTGATTATTTTTTTTTAATAAATTTTCAAGAGCATCAATATATTCAATACATAATTTTTTACATCCTCGAATAATTTTATTTAAATTATTATTTTTCTTAAATCTTACATTTTTTAAATTTATTATAATTGTAAATAAAGTAGTATTATCAATAGTATTAGTTTTAAATAAAAAAATAACTTGAATATCAAAAGGTAATTCTATATTATTTATTAAAAAAATTAATCCTTTTGAAAAATTTAATTCTGAATATTCATCAATTTGATAATTTAAAGGAGAAAAAATAGGATAATTTGTTAATGAAGTTTTTATTGAAGTTTGATTAGTTATTTTTTCAAAATTATTTAGAGTTATTATATTATATATTCTATCTATGTTTTCTGATAAAATATATGATGCTTCGTATTTTTTTGGAAATTTTATTTTTTTTATTTTTTCTTTTTCTACTTCTTCTACCATTAACTTTATATTTTTTTATTATTTTAGGATTATATAATCTCATTTTTTTTTAACGTTTTTTTCATTAGAATATTGTTAAATTATAGTTAATGATTGTTAATTTAATAATATTTTTTTTAATTTTGGAAACAAATGCTTTTTTCTTTTGTTTAAACGTATTTTTATTTTTCTTAAAATATCAAAAAATGATATAAATAATATTATTATGATAAAAAATATTTTATAAAATAATTATTGAAATATAAATTTATAATAAAATTATTTTCTTTTTTTTTAATTGTTATTTTCATTTTTTTTTCATTTTATTCTTCACTATAACTATTTTCTTTAATCTTATGTTTTATTTACGAATATCATTTTATAAAAAAAAGAACTAACTATTTTTTATATTTACATAAAATAGTTTTATGAAATTATTTAAACAAAAATAAACTTATTTTTTTTGAAAGACTGAATGATTTAATATTAGCAAAATCAAAATAGCTTGATTTATTGATGAGTAATAATAAAAATAAACGATTAGGTAATCAAATAAAAGAAAATTAATATTATATTGTTACAAGATTTCCTCAGTCCATAATTTTTAAGTTCATTATTTTATAAATTTTGATATCAGAAAAAGAAAAGATTTATTACATTATTTTTATGGTAAAAATTGTTTTATGTTTAATAATCTTTATTTTAGTTTAACAGAAAAATTTAAATAATGAATAATATTTAACTTAACTTTATGAATGAAAAAACAAATAAAAAAAGAATAAAAATTAAAAATCTAAAATAAATGAAAATATTGTAAATTTATTATATATATCATGAGCCTTTACTCTTAAAAAATCAATTATTTTTTCAAAGAATTTTATAGATTTAATAGTAATTAAAACCTGATAGAAATAATAAAAATATTTTAATTAAATTTATTTGGAAATTTTACTTTATATAGGTTAAAATGTTTTAAAAATATTTAATTCATTTTAAATATGATGACAAAATATAAATTTAAGTTTTGTTAATTATTTAATTTGAGAATACTGAATGCTAATAAATTAAAACAATTTTTTTATTTTTATTTATTTGGAAGATGAATTTATGCTTATATTTTTTTCTTTTTATTTTTGTTCTTTTATAATGTTAAAATTATTAGAATTTCATAATTTCTTTTGGAATTTATTTTTGAATTCAATATTATCAAGAAATTTAATTATATAATTTCTATTTGAGAAAATATTTGTTTTTTAAGGAAACTTTGAAAATGAAAATAAAATTTCTTTACTTATTAAATTCTCATATTTATTATTTTTTTTTCATTTATTTTTAAAAAATAAATTTGAGATAAATTTTTTTTCAATTTTGAAACAAATAATTAAATCTATTCTTGGGGATTGGGGATTGGGGATTGGGGATTGGGCCCAATCC
>JAEEGI010018875.1_pt1 | contig 13970 bp, 15 predicted proteins | sample 8958751 | NCBI WGS metagenome assembly JAEEGI01 (sample SAMN16246545, study PRJNA631951) | gut metagenome | biome: gut microbiome; feature: rumen; material: KS-attached | host: Bos | place: Iran: Karaj | collected 2018-10
TATCTACACCGGCATCTTCAATTTGCCTCTGAATAATTGATTCTCGTCCCCTGTCAATAAGAATCTCTGACCCTAATCCAGGAAATCTAAAAACATATTTTCCTCCGTTATATCGAAAAGAAAGAACAGAATTAGACAAGCCCTTTTGTAAAGGAATAAGCTCTGTAATATCCTCTGGTTTACAGTTAAATACTTCGCAGATACAATTATTGATAAACTCAATGTCAGATGGATTCAAAACGCCTCCTGTTGTTAGAATTGGTTCTTGCATATAATAATAAAATGCTGGTTTTCTAGAAACGACTAAATATTCAAGAGAAGTACCGTCTCGTTGTCACTTCTGCCCATATTTTGTCTAAGCCTGGAACAACAATACTTGACGCTTTCAAATAACATAGTATATCTAGTTATTATTCAACAATTCAAGAATTATTGATACCATCTCTTTCGAATACTTTCTAGCACCCTCTTTATTTAAGTGCATAGGTTCTTTAAACCATTCGTTATGCTGCATAAACTCTGTATTAGCATAATAATCAACAAATTCCACCTTTGTTTGTTTACATATATCCCTAACTGGTTGCATTTGTTCAGACGAAATACTACCCAACTTAGGGGACGCGACTAATACGAGTGGTATCTGTTTATTTTTGGTTAATGTTATCAATTTCTTAATGTACTCCAGTTTGAACGAATCCACCACACTGGTAACTTCATCATGATTAGGCACACGATCATAGACACCTTCAAGTGGACTATAACCTTTCATTGTATCATTACTTGATCTATAGTTATCCATAAACATCGTTAGGAGACTCATATTGTAACGCACCATCCCAGATTGTACCTTTAACCATTCTTCAGTTGATACATCCTTAATTATACCGCCAACAGCGTAATGCCGGTAATAAGGTTTTAACCTTGAAATGTAACGTTTGTGATTGTTGTCAGGCTCATAAACATTAATATCAAAAGCTGGTGTCACATCATATAAAATCAACTTAGGTTGATAACGTTCAAGTATCAACTGAAGTAAACCGTAAGCTAGTATAACACCATTACCATCATAACCCGCATTATAAACATCCAGACCAAGTGTATCGCTTAGGAAAGGTGCGTCATAGTGGTGGCGAGCACGGGACGAACCAAGAATCAAAACATCGTGGCAATCTCTCATAACCAGATTATTTGTCCGCCTTGTATCTCCGCTTTTAACATGGTTCGTTAGATAGTCACCGACATAACCTAACACTATATCGAAAGTAACCACAAAGGCGAAGAAAATCAGTATGTTTACTATGAACCTCTTCATTACCTAAAAGCTAACATAGATAAACTGCCCACCATCTAAATTACCAAATAATAACACCATACAGATTAAGCCAACATAGATTGCCCAACGTATAGGTTTAAGATCAAGGAATCGCATCTTAGTACAAAAGAATTCATCTTTCAAATCCTTTAACGTAAGAATCATCAAACCAATAACCAGAACAAGTTTAATTGAACCTCCCAAATCAGACAAATTAGGTACACCAAAGTCAGTAAACATCCGCAATATCATTTCCCATGCCTCTGATATGTTCGGCATCCTAAAGAATAACCAAGCAATGTTTACAAGCAGGAAGGTGATCATTATTCTCACTGCTCTAACAATAGGATTATTCCCCTCAAATCTCTGCCATCCTAATGCTTTCTCAATGATCTGCATCACGCCATGAATACATCCCCACACGATGAACGTCCAGTTGGCACCGTGCCAGATACCGCTTACAAGGAAAGTTACAAAGATGTTCCAATAGTTTCTTGCTTTGCTGCAACGGCTGCCTCCCATAGGTATATACACCTGACGTGTAAGCCACCGAGTTAACGATATATGCCAACGTTTCCAGAAGTCTGTGATGCTGGTAGCAAGGTAGGGTCTGCGGAAGTTATCTATCAAGTTGAATCCAAGTGTGCGGGCAATACCTATGGCCATCAGTGAGTACCCTGCAAAGTCACAGTAGATTTGCAGAGTGTAGAACAAAGTGGCCACAAAGCAGGTGGCTCCATTGAAGTGGATATAGTTGGCATACACAGTATCAACAAACAGCCCTAAGCGGTCGGCAATGACCAATTTGATGAACATACCCCATAGGAGTTGCTTCAGGCCTCGTTTTCCTTGCTCATAGTCAAACTTATGGATGGCCTTGATCTGGGGCATTAGTTCCTCTGTCGTGCTGATTGGACCGGAGACCACTTGCGGAAAGAAGGAGACAAACAACGAATAATCCAACAAGTTTTTCTCAACTTTTACCCTTCTGTGATATACATCCAACATATAGCCTACTGCTTGGAAAGTAAAGAACGAGATACCTATGGGCACAGTCCAGTTCAATCCAGGTAAGGCGAATTTCAATCCTACGGCCGAAAGACCAGCTGTGAGACTGTCGTTGAGGAAGTTATAATATTTGAAGACCAGCAGCGGTAGCAGCCCCAACAAAGCAAACAGCCAAATTAGTCTCTTTCTTTTCTTGCGAACAGCTGGCTCTATTTCTTCATATTTATCACTAACCGCATCATTATCAAACATTTGCCCACCCCAATAGGTTATTAAGGTGACTCCAAGTAACACTAGAGCAAATACTGGTTTCCAGTTCATATAAAGAAGGTAGCTCACCACTAAGAGAAACACCTTTCGCCACTGATTATGCTTTGATGGTATCAACCAGTAGATTCCGAAAATGAATGGAAATATAATCCAGAAAGAGAATGAGTTAAAGGCCACTAACTAAAAAGTTGATACGTGATTATTTGTTTATTACTACTAATAACATTCCTCTAGTCGAAATTGTCATTCGAATCAAATTGTACACTTGAAACCTTAAATATGTTCCTCTACGCCACGGAAATGAACGTTCAGCTCGTGGAGATGCTCCAAAAGGATTCCAAGGGATGTCCCCTCTGTCATCTTAGCAAATGCATTGACATCCTTGGGAAAACACTTACCACCATAACCAAATTTTCCGTCAGGACCGGGCACATATGTATGGGTGTCGTTTATATATCCCGACAGGAGAATTCCAGTGTGGACTTTGCGCCAATCAGCGCCCATCTGTTCGCAGTACTCACGACAAGCGTTAAAGTAGGTAACTTTATAAGCGCCAAATACATTATGCATGTACTTGGTTAGTTCTGCCTCCAAGGGTGACATCACCGTAAACTTTTTCCCCACAAATATCTTAGTGAGCAAATCTTGCGCACCTGTAAACACCATTGTTTGCTTCCTAAAGTCCTCTATGAATGTACGCTCGGTAAGGAACTCCGGCATATAGCATACCTGGTGGCCAGTCTCACGGGACAGCATCTCACTGGTACCGGGAAGTATCGTTGTGCGTACGAAAACGGGAACATCCGGAAGGTTGGTTATCAACTCCTTCATAAGAGTCAAATCCTGTGTACCGTCATCTTCAGTAGGCACGTGAATCTGCAAGAACGCAATATCGATATTGCTCAAATCATCATTATAACCTTTGGGCGGATCGCTGATGAACAATTTGCACTCCGGATTGTTATGTTCCAACCAATCCTTCAAGGCTCCTCCCACGAAACCACATCCGATAATTCCAACGTTAATCATTCTAAAACTATTTTTGTTATATCAATTCTATGTTCTTGCATTAGCAAATTACATCTTACTTGGTCTTTGCAAACATCGACACAAATCCACAATCCAAATTATTTACAAAGTCGTCCTACACACCAAGCACTCGGGGGACATGACGGGTTGTATATAATGAGGTCAGAAGAACAACTACAAAACTCTTGAGTCCATATCGAAACATGTCTTAAAGAAACTGGTCCCAATAAATCACGCAGACTTACTTGTCTTAAACCGACTGCGTCAGTTTCTCTTTGTTCGCCTCAATGTCGGAAGCGAACATACTCTCCGGTCAGTTTGTACTGATATGATGTAAGATAGTAGAGGAAAGATAGAAGAAGTCATATTGTCTGTCTCATCCTTGAACTATACTTAAGCAGTCAGGCCGGAGGGAGGCCTCTTGCCACATCACAAATCTACCTGCGAGAAGATCAGGAGTCGTTATTATCTAATTCCCATTTCTCCTGCGCATTGGTCGACTTAAATCATACTGTTGTGTTGTTCTTGCATTGTACGCATTATCAAGCATCAACCTCAAATTGTCGGGAGTCAATTTATCCCAACTGACGACAGATATATCAACACCATCTTTCATCAAATTGTCAATAATCCGCTCTGGCATCTCCGGATAACGGCTCTCATACTCTGCACGAGAATTGATATGTGTCCAATCCTTTATCTCAGGGTATATAGCACTCTTTTCATTCGCATAGGGAATATGACAATGGTCATTCCCTGTTGATGGCAGCAATATCACTACTATGCCTGACTTTTTATTCTTCTTTCCGTCATACATACTGGAATAAATCTCCCAGTCTATATGCTTACGATAGCGAGTGTTTGGCCCGACCAAGACTATTGTTACAGATGTATCCTTTAGATAGTCATCACGAATAACTTCTCGTATATCTTGATCATCCAAATCATCATCTATATCACCGGTATCAACTGAACCATCGATGAAAACCTTATTCTTTTCAGCCCACTGCACAAGGCCATCTTTGTATCCTTGGTCATCACGATGATAAAAACTTACGAATACTCTATGCATGATTCAACTTAATATTTAATCCTTTGATAATCAATCCTACAATTTCTATGACATCTGTTGACTGGAGCAACTTATAGTTATCTTCATCAGATAATCCGTTGTTTAAGCAACGTATTCCTTCGCTAATAATCCTTTCCAATAGTTCGTATCCCATATCAATTCCTTTGGTATTACAAAAATCCAAATAGGATTGATATCGAGGGTTAGTAGAGCATACATTTAAGACATCTTTAACTACTTTTTCACCTCGTATCATAGCAGCCAACACTGAAGCAGCCCCGCCAAAGCCACCTAACAGATATACTGGATGGTTTAGTAAAACTGACTGAATGAACTCTTCCATTACGCCCGGCATAAAGCCGCTAAATCCTGTCATCCTGCCACCCAAAATCACACGAGCATCACTATTGCTTTCCATCTGGTTGCGCATTTTCAACAAGGAGTACGACCATATGAGGTTGTTCTCATCGCTTATGGGGGCAATCGGTTTTGTTTTATCACCAAGATATTCAGCAGGGCAATCCACAAAAATTGGTTGTACGCGACTATTGACATATTGTAGTCGAGTTTCGGATGTAAAGCTCAGCCAAATTGGCCAAGCAAAATAGTTGCGGAAAAAGAATGTACTTCTTTCCACATTGTTCTGATATTCCTTGTATTGCAGTGAAAGTTCACTGAATAATTCAGTATATCCTCCACTACGCAAATCACCACCATATATCATCCTGGCTCCGGCAATCAATAAGTGACGTGAAAGTTCAATAACCAAGTCACGAATCATCGCAGTACCATAGCCATGAAGATCTGAATCTGGGGCTTCCGATACTGAAATGGCCACATTCTTACTAGAAAGGTTAGCTGTTTGAGCTAGCAACTGCATAGGAGTAATGAACTGCTTGTCGTTGCCTGCAATCTTTTTCAATACCTCCAGCTCATCTTTTGTTAAAGGTGGTTCAGGATAAATAATGTTTGAAGCCAATTCGTCATATACATATGAGTAGGCCTCAGGAGCAAACGGCAAAGTACGGAAACTGTCGCGTTGAGTCTGCTCCATACCACATCGGAGTATTTCCAAATACTGTGCTTGATTAAGTTGATCAAGTGCCGTTCTCAGCATCAGTATCAAAACTTCATCCCAATTATCATTAAAACGAATATATGGGATATTTGAAATATAAGGGAAACTACGTTTCACCTCACCATCAAGTAGGCTTACTGCAATAGTAGGAATCTTATTCTGTTTTGCACATAGAACTTCTTTCTGGCACCACTCGCGTTCTGAATAAGTGTTTGAGTTGAGAATAACAAGAAGAGAGGTTTCGCCTTCTGTATTAGACCTTATCTGCTCCTCAAAATTCTGTCCATCAAGGATATCGCTTGCATCAAAGAATGAGTCTAATTTCGTCTGTGAACGAATATAATCACGGAGCTCAATGGCTTTCTTCTTTCCAACCTCATTCATATCCTTCTTTGAGTGGCTGATAAAGATACGAAGTTTGGTTACCTCATCATGCTTAACAAAGCGAATGATATCATCGTAAAGCCTTATTTGAAACTCTGGCCAATTATTCTTGACAGAATGACTGTTAAGGCGAATAAATTGACGCTCTCCCAAACCGTGTCCAATGTCAAAAGAGAACTTGCTAGCAGCCACACAAGCAATCTGTACTCGGCCCGTATTTGCGGCTTTAAGCTCAACAATGCGTTGGATATACGACTGCCAGACATCGCTGCAATACATATTATCATCAATCAATAGCAGAATGAAAGTATGATTCGTATTATCCAAACTAATTGGCTTGATTGAACTCAGTTCTGCATCATTTCCAGTACGGAGGTACACAGGAATGTCAAGACCATCCTCAAACGGATGCTCAGCATCTCGACACAGCATCTTGTAAATGCTGCTGTACAATTCCTTACCCTCCGCATACTGGGAGTGATACAGCACATAAACCGCTAAATTCTTCCTCATAATTAAAAAGGTGCGTAACTATCCATAATTCTATTCAAAGGGTGAGAAGCATTATTCTCAGAGAATGTTCTATTCTCCATTAACAGATTATCTCTACTAATACCTCTCATCGTACTTATCAGGTCATTCAATTGGTAAATACTCATAATCATCTTGACCACCTTGAGATACTCAGGCAATTGCTCTTTTGCCACACCCTTTAATCGCAAAACATTCAAGCTAACAGGCGAATTATAAGCATAGCCTATCTCCCAGGGCACCCACATGGAACCAAAGGTGTTTTGCGAGAAGATAACAAACATATGGCTACAATTCTCAATTCCTCTTCTGATAGCAGTTACTACAGATTGTGGATCTGACCTATCTATACTTTTATCGTACTGATCAAAATAAATATCTATCCCAGCACCAAGTAGATACTCAGCCACGGTATTCGCCACATCAGAATCATTCTTCTGATGACTAATAAATACACGTGGCTTATAACGAACAGGAATAGGTTCTCGTTTATTATACCTCTCGTCTAAAAAGTTAAAATAATTGATTCCGCGTGATGCCATTTGTTCTTATTTCTCAAAACCTGTGTTTCGCACTCGTGCGCTCTGCCGCTCATACTAACCCTTAATCACCGAGATCTACAGCGCGGTCAACCGTTCCTGCTCGCCAGCCTTATCTTTTTCTATCTTGATATGCACCATATGCTTCCAGAACTATCGCACCAAAGGGTTCATCTGAATATGTTCAAGACAGGTATCTGTCAGGTCCTTGTTCAGTTTCTATATCTTATCCAGCGTACTCTTCTTCACAAACCCTGCAGCCGAATCCAGTACCGTTCGATTGATGATAACAACTGTCATTTGATTTCGCCCGCTATTTGTGCTAATTGATTATGTGCTAATCTCTTCTTTTCTTCTTTTTGCCGTGCAAATTCAAAATCGTCGAGGATTAATTCAATAATCTGTCGTACGACCGAAAAATACTTTAAACAATCATCTTCTGAAAGTTCATGAATTCCTTTACTAAGAACTCCATATAACGGCTTATTATCCTTTAACACCTCAGGCAAATGACTTTCTAGCATCTTCAACTTCTTATCCATTCTCAATGGGTGATAGTCCTCCGCTTTAATATCACCTTCACTAATGGCCTTTTTAGCCACTTCATCGACCAAATGTTCAAAAATCCTGCGCAGGTAAACAAAAGAACCTGTTCCAATACCGTTCGCAGCTAGTCCAATGGCCCTAGTAAAATCTTTCATATATTGATTACTTAGAACCTTGGAATACTGCCGTATTTGAGCCACCTCAATATCTGCGACTGAAGGATATTGTCCTACCTTTTCAATCAAATCAGCACTTACATCATAATGAATCTGAACATATAATTGGTCATTATATCTTTGGCAAACAAATACAATCAGCTCTGTACTAGTACTAGGTTCAATATGGTATGAAGAGTATAACGGATGCTTTAAGGTAAAAGTAGAGTCTACGCCTTTTAATGGATTAAATCCATCAATGCTGATATTACGCATCAAATTATGCAGTAACTCTGGATTGTCAGAAAGGGGCACTTTCTTATACAAGGGTTCCTCAAATATAAATTGTTGAGCTGTCATATTAAATACTTATTATATCCTTTAAGCAGGTCAGCTTTTATCAAAGGAATTCTTACAACTACAAGTACTATTAAACATTCTCCCCTTGGATAATGTGGCTTATCCTATGCTGGAAACGCCGGCAAGAACTAGGGTTATCATAGTATAATGAGTATAATTATATACGTTAATCCAATTAGCCTTTGCTAAAGATATATAAACTTACTGCTCCGAATGCGCAAAAAAACAGGGGGCGCTATACTATTGATGTCTACGCTATCTCTACGCTAAAAGAATTATCCCAGAAATGAACAAGCAATAACTCTGAGAAACGACCTAATAAGTAATCTGCCTCATTGCCAGAACGCTCTTCTTTTGGGAATTCGGACCAGTAACAGAATGATATTACAAGTTCATCGTTATCTTTTGTTGCCAATAAATGTAGATTCCCTTTATCTTCCCATTGGTCAGTTACGTGAACAAGGACTTATTCATCCTTCCCTTGGGGTATCGAGATTGCCCATGAGTGAATCTCCATTTCTTTTGCGTCTTTCTTTTTCTTAACACAAGAGAGGATAGTATCTCTCAATTTAGTTGCATCTTTCGATTTAATAATGTATTTCATAAACTGTTATCATTTGTATTAGTGTTTGAATCCATACTTTTGTCCACGTTTGATAAACGCATCTTCACCAACTTCCAACATTTCGCAGACATATTCCCTAATGCCCTGCGACTTCAAAACATAGGGGCAAGCGGCAATGCAGAAGACCTTCCTGTCCCTCTCAGCAACGACTATCCATACCGGATACCATTGCTATTCCTTCTCCTCTTTTATTGTATATTCTTTTTGTTCCGCAATTCTTACAAGATGTACGTAGTCTCCTTCATCATTGAATATAGATACTTCGTTATCCATACCCCAGTATACGTTATGACAAACTGTTTCTTGCTTAGTCTTCCCCCTATAGTATTTACCTTTATGGAGGCGTAATGCCACATATTCACCTTTCTCAACTGAAATGGTAGGGAAATGAAACATATGCGGAAAGATATTAGTCTCATCTCCATCGCCATCATATGTTTTGTCGTACACAATATAGTTGGACAACAAGCACTTATCTACAGCCTTGAACAATAGAAGGTCGTTCTCCGTATCCTTAAACTGTCTGTTTATAAATAACAAATCCATATTTAATAGTTAATATATGTTTAAGTAATTTAGTCCGACAATTATAATCTCTCATAGGCTCGTAACCTTCCAATTAACGACATCCTGTTTACTTGATCTCTATGTCCAAGTAGCCCAAGTTGGTTCTAGTTAGATTGCTTTGAACTATTTGAAAATGCGTAAAGACATTTACATCAACACGTCTATTTTCTTCCCATTGATAGCATACACTTTAAAAAAGCTGTATGTCATCACGCAAAGACTTTATTAAAGAATATCTTAACCGTCATCGGTACGTATTGGAGATTGTTGTCCAAGAGGCGCATCAACTTATTTTTATTCTGCTCAAAGTTCTTATCTTTCAATAAAATTACCACTCTTGGGCAAACCGGAAACGATTCATTGACATTAATCAGCAACCGTGAGTATTTTTTCTTCTCTTTGATCGAAGTAGAAACTTTCGTAGTGACTTTAGCGACCCTCAATTTCAATTCAACCATCAATAGCCAGTCTTTGACACAGCCAACAACCATATCAACCGTACATTCAGGGCTTCCGTTGGAGCAGTTTGCCTCTAGAGCATCCAGATCCAATGCCGTTCCTGAGAACAATGATGCTTCCCGATTACAACCTTCCCTATATAGAATAGCTGAGACTGTCTTCACATAATCATTTCCGAAGCGTTGTTCTGTAACAAAACGTTCAACTACGCCTTTTCCATAATGAGGCAACTCCTCTCTAGATACCTTATTTGACATAGCTATCTAGCTTATCATAAGACTTATTGAATGACTTAAATATTGGTTCAATATTCAAACCAATTGATTTAAAATTATAGAGCCCCTTCCCTTCACGAGCTCGCTTTGCAAGATAAAAAACGAGCTTATTAGTACATTCTTCAAACTCAGCGATATTTCTTAGAGCACTAACCATATCTGTACTATGACTAGCAATGAGAAATTTAACCCCCAAGCGTTTGTGTATCTTTATTATTAGTCTTGCATACTCAACAATCCACTGTGGATGAAGGTGTGCCTCGGGTTCATCGAGTATGAGCAGAGTATCCTTGGTTAATGACCCATTATTCAATAGTAATTGTAGGATTGAGAATGACTTTATGCCTGTAGCAGCGATACGTAAAGAGAAGGCACGACCAGACATATCATTAAACATTAGAACACGATAACCATCAACGTCCTCATATTTAGCTATACCCCTAATAATATCCTTACTTATTACATTTGCAAGAGATGAAGAAAGTATTGCTGGCTTCTCAATAGCTTCATTTAAGTCGTCCCAATGCACAGCGCCTTTCTGCTCAAGCAAATAGGGGGTATCTATATAGAACTGTCGCCCGATAAAGTGTGGAATGGGGACAGAACTTAAGCTTGAAGAAAAGATTGGTTCTCCATACTCTGTTAAATTGACTTTAGTATTAACCTGCTCTCCGAATGACCTATTCAAATTAGTATTTAACAAGCTCGGCGGCCGCTTTTGCATTTTTTCTTTTGCTTTTTTAACGGAGTCTCCTACTGTTTTTTGTACTGCAATCAGGGAATCGTTCAAGGAAGATGACTCGTCAATATTTAAAGTATTAATCAGCATTTTTCTTGATCTATGAATGAGCCCATCTATACCAATTCCTTTGCCTTCCTTATACCATTCTATTATGAGATCACAGACTTTCGATACTCTATTCTCTATATCAAGCATATCGCCAGGAGAATTAAAACTCAACATAGTCCTTGCTTGATTGTATGTATCATATGTAGGAGCTAACGAAATCACAATACTATCTAGTACATTTAAATAGTTTCTTAGCTCATTTCTTAAATCATCAAACACAAACTCATCATATCTCATCATCCCCCTAAGTACATAATATACTAACTTGGATATAGTACTCTTACCTGACGCATTAATACCAGATAAGACGGTTATACCATTCAGCGAGATATCCGCATATTTAATCGCTCTGAAATTACTGATTGTTATTCTAAGATTATCAGGTTTAGCGTTCATAATAAAACTATTATATAGTTAAAAACGTACTAATTCTTCACATTAAAAAAAAGTCCTATGCCTTAATGCGCCTGCATTATTCCTTGTGCCTACAAGTATATGACATATTGGGCATACTCTTCATTGAGCTTTGCCCGGACTTCGTATGCATTCTCGCCATCGTATATATAGTGCGTAATCCAAAGGATAGATTATTGAACTTCGTACGCCTCAACAAACTTCAGTGCATCCAGGACTCTCTTCGTATGGAACGACAGCTGGTTGTATGTCTTATAAGCTTTTAGTTCGGCAATAGCAGCCGGGGCGTCAAGGACGCCGCTTTCATAAAGATTAACTACGGTGAATACCTTGTCGTCGGCGACGGGGCCGAAAACCAAATCGTAGTCATGCTGGACTCCTTTACGACTGCTGACCACAAAGTTGAGCCAAGCCTCGTCGGCACCGTTGAATTCCCTGATCTTGATTTCCGGATCCGCCAGAATTGCATCATCAAATTCATACACAGACACTACCTTTCTCTTGGCATCCTTGGCCCTGTCTATCTTGATAGTGGTCCAATGCTCTGCCTGTTCTTTCTGGGTAGTCGTATAAAAGCCTTTGCCAAAGTCGGTTTTCTTTCTGGCATAGCGTAAACTGGGTTTTCTAACCTCTACAACAGATCCGTGATAAAGTCTCATTTCTTCTTCCTCCGGTTAATAAAACGGTCCAATTCGTCAATCACATAACCAGTTCCCTGAGTATGTAGAAGATCGTAATGATCTATAAGATAGTCATCGGCACCATAACGCTTAAGCAGCGATAATGCCTGTAAGCCAGTGAGGCCTTTTGAGAGGGCGTATTTTTCGAGGCAATATGTATAGAATTCGAACACCTCCGGCTTAATATCACGAGTTGCATCCCTGCGGGCATTTTCAAACTCCTCGTACAGAGCTTCTGTGCCCAGGTACCACCACTTTGGGCCTTCGTCGTACATATGCTCATAAAGTGGATTCATATAAATGTACGATAGGGCATCCTCCAAAGAGATTCGCTTTCTTTGGGATACATATTCCGCAAGACGTGAAATCTTGATTGGAACTATCTGTTCTTCGTAAACGCCCATAATCTATTGGTTTAAGGGTTATATCTATTCACTACCACCTTCCAGTCTACGATCTGCCAGAGGGCAGCCAGGTGCGCGGCGCGGCGGTTTTGGTAGTCGAGGTAGTAGGCGTGTTCCCAAACATCGAAGGTTAAGAGTGGTTTGAGACCCCCGGAAGATGCCCGATCGGGTCGGGCATGACGTTCGTCCTTGTGAGCTACGGGGTTGTCAGCGCCGGGGCATTGAAGGATGGAGAGGGTGCCGTCTTTGTCGGCGACGAGCCAGACCCAGCCGGAGCCGAAGAGGGAGGTGCCTTTTGCTTCAAATTCGGCTTTGAAGGCGTCGAAACTACCCCACTGTTTCTCGATCTGAGTCTTGAGATGCCCGATCGGAGTCGGGCATGACGGGTTGGGAGAAAACTGTGTGAAATACAAATTATGATTCAGTATCTGACCCGCATTATTGAATATCGGGCCGGCGGGAGCCTTGGCGACTATCTCTTCCAGCGGCATATTCTCGAACTCGCTGCCGGGCAGCAGTTTGTTCAGGTTATCTACGTATGCTTGCAGGTGCTTGCCGTGGTGGAACGAGAGGGTTTGAGCGCTGATGACAGGCTCGAGAGCATTAAGCTCGTATGGGAGTTTGATGAGTGTTTCCATTAGAATTTCCTCCAAACCATTTTATTAACGATACCGGTATAGCTTTGTATAATCTTGACGACTTTGGTGGAGACATTTTCGTCTACGTAGTCGGGAACAGGGATGCCGTGGTCGCCGGCGGCGTTCATAGAGACGGCTGTGTCGACCGCCTGAAGCAGCGAGTTCTCATCGATACCGGCGATGAAGAAGCAGGCTTTGTCAAGTGCTTCCGGACGCTCGGTGGATGTGCGGATGCAGATAGCGGGGAAAGGATGGCCGACGGAGGTGAAGAACGAACTCTCTTCCGGGAGCGTGCCGCTATCGGACACCACCGCAAATGCATTCATCTGCAGGCAGTTGTAGTCGTGGAAGCCGAGCGGTTCGTGCTGGATGACGCGAGGATCCAACTTAAATCCGGAGGCCTCGAGACGCTTGCGCGAGCGCGGATGGCAACTGTACAAAATCGGCATATCGTACTTGACAGCCATAGCGTTGATGGCATTGAACAGCGAGAGGAAATTCTTCTCTGTGTCGATGTTCTCTTCGCGATGAGCGCTCAGAAGGATGTACCTACCCTTCTCCAAGCCCAACCTCTTATGGATGTCGGAAGCCTCAATCTCGGCCAGATTCTGGTGAAGCACCTCCGCCATCGGCGAACCAGTCACGTACGTGCGCTCCTTGGGCAAACCGCAATCGGCCAGATAGCGGCGGGCGTGCTCGCTATAAGCCATGTTCACGTCGGAGATGATGTCCACGATGCGGCGGTTGGTCTCCTCCGGCAGGCACTCGTCCTTG
>JAEEGI010018877.1_pt1 | contig 13969 bp, 10 predicted proteins | sample 8958751 | NCBI WGS metagenome assembly JAEEGI01 (sample SAMN16246545, study PRJNA631951) | gut metagenome | biome: gut microbiome; feature: rumen; material: KS-attached | host: Bos | place: Iran: Karaj | collected 2018-10
ACCGTAAAAGTCGGAACAGAAATGCCCCCATCTCTTCAATAATTGATTCCAATATTTTGAAAATGTAATTTTTTGAAATGGGGGGTTCTATTATGACTATTACGATAATAAACTTATCAAAAATGAATTATAGGTTTATTATTAATTTAAAAATTCAAGAAATTAATGGTTCTGATAAAAATATTTGTTCTGAAAAATTGTTATGAAGAAATTGAATATTTAGAATATGTTGTTAACAATCATCTTAATTAAAACAATAAATAAATTTAAATATTTTTGTTGTTAATTAGATTAAATTGTATTATTTTTTTAATATAATATTTTTATTGATTTGTACATTTAATTATATATAATAATAGTATATTTAGAAAAAGATTAACAAAGATATTTATTATAAAATTTTAAATTAAAAAGTTCTTCCTTTCATTTGTTATTTATAAAATTAATGATTCATAAAATTCATTTGTTTTTTTTTTTCTTGGTTTTTTAATTAATAAATAAAATACATATATTGCCATTCCTAAAATTATTATAATTAATATTCCAATGATAATATAAGCTAAAACAATTTTAGAATTGAATTCTGGAACATAAAATCCAATTGTTTTTTTGTCTAAATCAAAAACTAAATTATATTTTTTGAAAAATGGTAATCCTAAAATCCATTCTTTTGAATTTGAAAAATATGGGAAAAAAATAAGAAAATATTTTTTTTGATTAAAGTGATATATTAAATCATTTATTTCTAATTCAAAAGTATAATTTAATTTTTCTTGAAAGAAAGAAATTTTTCCAATTTTTTGAAAATCAACATTCTCATCACAATAAACATAAAAGAATTGTTCTTTAATAAAATCTTTGTTTAATTGTAAAGAACAAATATTTTGATTAATTAAATCTTTGAAAAAACTATTATTAATATATTTAAAGTAATCATAAGAAGAAATAATAATTCCAATTTCAGGAATTAAATTAAATTTATTTTTTTTTTCAACAAAATTTTGATTAGTGATATTAACAAATTCTAATATCCATTGAGGTTCATCTACATTTAAAATAACTCGTTCGAATCTAAAATTTTTTTTAAGATATGTTTTATTATAAGAATGAGGATAATCTCCAATAATTAATTCTCCACTTTTTTCATTATTAAATTGTAAAGAAAAAATATAATAATTGATTAATTTTACTTTTTTTAAATTTTTAATAAAATTACTTTGACTAAAATCAAATGGTTGTTTACTATGAATATTTAATCCTATACATCCTCCTTCATAAATATTAGGAGCAATGATTTCTGTTGCTAAATAAAAATTAAATTTTTCTATTAATTTATTATTTTCAATTTTTATATTGTCTGACGAAAAAATTCCATAAAAAAATTCTGACTCAGGATAAATTTCTTCTTTACTTAAATTTTGATATGAAGAAGACTGTTTTTCATAATATAAAATATTATTTTTTAATCGAGTTTTATTACTTAAAATATAAAAAGGATAATTTTCAAATTTGATTGAAACTGGAATTTCTTGTAAAGGATTTCCTATTTTTATTTTTGTAAAAATATCATTTATGAAAAGATTGTTAATTATATTTTGTGACGTTAATTCTTTTGAAAAATTTCTTTCAAATTTCAAATGAATTTCTCCTTTTATTAAAATTAAATTCCAAAGAAAATTTAAAATGAATATAATCATATTAATTAAAAAATATTTTTTTGAAAATAAGATATATATATATCTTAATTATTAATTAATTCGATTAAGTTTAATTAAAAAGTTTTATATTATATACTATTTTCTTAATAAATATTTTTTTTATAAATGAAATTCAATAATAATTTGAGAATTTAAATAAAATTAAAATTGTTCCTCTTTGAAAACTTTTGAAAACAATGTTTTATTTTAATATTATTGGATGATACTTGATTTTTCAAAGTTTTTCTTTTTTTCTTTTTATTTATTTTTATTCACCCAACATTCGCAAAAAAAATATTAAAAACAAAAATAAAAATTAAATTAAATTTCTAAACCAGTTAAAAAATTAAAAAAACTGTTTATTAAAATTTCAAAATTAATAAAAAATATGTAAAAATAAAAAAATAAAGAATGGGAGTATGTTGTCATCGGAATGAAGGTAAAAAAAATAATAAAAAAAATTATAGAAATAGAAAAAAAATATGAAGAAAAATCTATTAATGTGATAGAGAAATTTAAAAAGGAAACAAAAGAGAAGAGAAAAATTTTTAAGAAAAATAAGACTGAATTTAAAAAGAAAATAAAAGTGAAAAAAATGAATAAAATTCCAGGACAAAATTTTGTAATTTCTTATAGAATAGCATTAAAAAATATTCAATTAAAAAAGAGATTTACTTCAATGGCAACAATGATGAAAATGAGGAAAAATGAAGAAGAAGAAATTGATGAAATAGAAGAAAAATTATTAGGAGAAGAAAAAATAAAAGATAAAGATAATTTAAAGAAAAATTCTAAAAAAAATAAAAATTCAAAAACTGAAGTTGATAAACCAAATTTAACTGAAAAAGAAATGACTGAAGAAGAAGAAGAAAAAATAAAAGAAATTTTTTCTACATTATTCGTTTTTGATGCTTTTCCAGAAGAAATTGTTGATACTATTTTAACTTCTTTAATTTATGTAATTATTTCTAAAGGAGATTTTTTATATCATAAAGAAAGTGAATGTTATTATTTTTTTATCCTTGTTGAAGGAATAATGGAATCGATTAAAAAAGATGAAAATGGAAATGAAATAAAAAAACAATTTCAAAAATGGGATTTTTTCGGATTTGAAAATTTATTCACTAAAAATATTTTTGTTAAATTAGATCATGATATGAAATGTATTGAAAATGCTGCTGTTTATGCTTTAGATAGTCAAAAATTTAATCAAATTAAACAGAAAGTAATTAATATTAGATTAAAAGAAAGATTTGACTTTTTAAATGATGTTATTTTCTTTAAAACTTTAGATAGTGTTATTAAAAAAAATTTAGCAGAAAAAATGGAATTAATAAAATTTAAAAGCGGAAGTAAAATTATTTCTATTAATGATAAAAGTCCTTTTTCAATATATTTATTAAAAAAAGGAAGTGTTAGTTGTAAATTAGATAATACTGATATATCAATTTTAACTCAACCTTCTTATTTTGGTTTTATTGCTTTATTATTACATACAAAACGAACTTTAGATGTCTATGCTAATGAATTTATTGAATGCTTTGAATTAAGTGAAAATAATTTAATTGAATGTATTGGTAATAATTATGTTGATAGAATTTTATTTTCAATTTTCCAAACTTTAATCATTAACAATCAATATTTAAATGATTTAATTAATGAAGATAAATTAGAAAGTTTTTTTAAAATTTTTAAATTAGTTTATTATAAAAGAAATGAAAATATTAATGAAAAAATAAAAGAAAAAGGATTAAATATAAAAAGATTAATTATTATTATAGAAGGTAATTTTATAGATGAAAATACTCATAATATTATTTATACTAAAGAGCATATTCTTGGAGAAGAAACTTTAAAAAATTTAATTGATATTCCAAAGAATTTAATTGCTTATCCAGATACAATAACATTAGAAGCAAATTTAAAAGAAATAGAAAATTTATTAGGTGATGATTATAAAGAAATAACAAATAATTTTAAAAAGAAAATAAAGAAAATTAGAGAAATACCTTTATTAAGTAAAATATCAGAAAATTTTATAAAAGAAATTGCAAATGATATTCATAAAGAATTATTTCCTAAAGGACATGAAATTTTAAAAGAAGGAACAAAAGGAAATAAATTTTATATAATAACTAAAGGAACAGTTCGAGTTTCAAAAAATGGGAAAAGAATAAGAGATTTAGAAAAAAATTCTTGTTTTGGAGAAATATGTTTATTAAGAAATGAAGAAACTAGAACTACAACAATAACTGCAGTTAATAATGTTCAATGTTATTCTTTTTCAAAAAGTGCTTTTTTAAAATTAGCTGAAAAAAAAGTTGTTAGTGATTATTTATTAATTCAAATTCAACTTCAAGATGAATCAATTTTATTTGAAAATTTAATATTTGTTAAACATTTAGGAAAAGGAAAATTTGGAAATGTTTCTTTAGTTCATAATTCAAATAATTTTTATGCTATAAAAGCAATTAAGAAAAATGAATCAAATGATAAGAACAGTTTAACTGATTATATTAAAATGGAAAAAACAATAATGTTATCAATAGATCATCCTTTTATAATTAAAATGGTAAAAAGTTTTAAAAATGAATATTATGTTTTTTTACTTATGGAATATGTGAATGGAATAACATTAGGAAATATAATATCAAAATTTAAGAAATTAAATTTAAAACAGAGTAAATTTTATTTAGCAAGTATAATAATGACAATAGATTATTTACATAGAAAGAGAATAATTCATCGAGATATAAAGCCAAGTAATATAATGTTAGATAATAATGGATATATTAAATTAATAGATTTTGGAGCTTCTAAAATTTTAAATGATTATACTTCTACTATTATTGGAACACCACATTATATTGCTCCTGAAATTTTAGAAGGAAAAGGTTATTCTTATTCATGTGATTATTGGTCTATTGGAATTTTGGCTTTTGAAATGATTTATGGTTATTGCCCTTTTGGTACTTATTCTAATTTTGCTTTAGATATTTATAAAAATATTCTTCAATGTAATTTCCATTTCCCTTTTAAAGATTCTAATCTAACAGATGTTAATCACTTAATCTCTGGGTTACTTGCTAAAAAAACTGAAAGAAGATTATCCATTTTTTCAAAAATTCAAAATTTGGATTTTTTCTTTGATTTTAATTGGAATGATTTAATTAATTTAAATATGAAACCTCCTTTTGTTCCTGATGTTGAAAATATGAAAATTTTTTTCTGTTCAAAACAATATAATACTAAATATTTTGAATATATTGAAAAAAATATTCCAAATGGAAATGTTAATCAATTTAATAATCAATGGGATGAAGATTTTTGAAATAAGATACTTTTCAGTTATTTTTTCATTTATTATACTTTTCGTACATTGTTTTTTGTGAATATGTTATAAAAGATTAAAAAGAAATGTTATTTAAAAAATAATGTTATTGATATGTAATAGAGATTTTGCATATAATATATAAATTATAAAATATTATATTAACATTTGTAAAATAAAAAATAGGAAATTACATATATCAAATAAATGTATAAATAATAACAAATATTAAATTAGAAATAAATTAAAAAAAATAAAAATACATTAATTTATTCATTTATAAAAAAGAAGAATTAATTAACTTAAATTATAATTTAAATATTATTTTTTATTGAAAAAAAATAAATCTTAAAAAGAAATGATTTTATATCATATTTTATTTAAAAAAACAAAGTATATAAATAATCATTGATTATTTTTAAAAAATCATTGAATTTAATATAAATTAAAGATTATTTATCGGTTAATAATACAAGGATGAACAGTACAACACTTTTTATGGAACATTTTTTTACAATCATTACAATAAATAACATTTTCAATATCAAAAGCATAAATAATCTCTTTACTCATACACATAATACATCTTCCTCCTTTATATAAGCAAACTTCGCAATCTTTTAAAATATGTTCTTCCATTTTTTTTTCAAAAAGACTTAATTTATCAAAGAAAGTTAAATCATTAATTTCAACTAAATCTCTTAAAGAAAATAAATTTTCATGTAATAATAAATATTGATATTCACCTAAAACATTTTTAACAAAATCTACTTTATTATCACATTTCATTAAATCAAAAATTTTATGAATTTTTCTTTTTAATATTAAAGCAGAATGAAGTACTTCAGTTTGTTTAATGATTGGATCAGTTTGTTTAAAATAAATAACTGGTTTATCATACCATTTTTGAAGAAGTTCTTTAGCTTTTTTAGAAATTGAAAATTTTTTAAATGACCATTTTTTTAAAAGAAAATCTGGTATTATTGAATAATCTTCACTTACACAATCTTTACATATAAATCTTAAATAATACGAACACCAAAAAATATTTTCTGTTGGCATTCCCATAAAAGTATTAAATTTTTTTTTACAAAAAAAACATTGATAATTTTGCTCATCTAATGTTATTGGTTTTTTAGAACTGTTTTTTGTTTTAAATTTCATAAATGGTTCTTTTTTATAATAATTGTTTAAATAAAATAATATCGAATTTGTTAATTTTATTTCTTTCTCACGAAATAATACTATATCTTTATTACTGTAAAAATTCTTATCTGATTTTCTTGTTATTTTAAAATATTTATCTATTGGGTAATATATTTTTTTTATAGGATTTAAATTTAAATCATATTTTGTTTTTGTGTTTTCTTCATTATTTTCTTTTTTTTTGTCTTTTATATAATTTGTTTGTGGTCTTCTAAGATTTTTTTGTTTAAAAGTGTAAAATTCTTCTTTTAAACAATTTTGTAAATCACTAATTTTTGTAATAATATAATTTTCTTTTTCTGTTTGAAATTTAGAAAAAAAATTTGTTTGTTTTTCGTCAAAATTTTTTTTATTTTTTGTAGAAATTTCTTCATTGTTGTTATTAATATCAATTAAAGGAGTTTCATTTTCTCTTTCATCATTATCAATTGCCATAAAAATACTATCCATTCCCATTTTTCTTCCATCATCATCATAAGGATTATTTAAATCTATTGTTGCTCTTGAAAAAAACATACTATTTAAATTATTAGTTTTTTTTTTCTCTATTGGTTCAATATTTAAATTTGAAACAAATACATTTTTATCATTTGGTTGTTTCATTATTGGACTTAAGAAATCTAAATCATCTTCATTTTGTTCTTCATTTTTATTTTGTTGAATTCCTTGTTTATATTGGAAATATTCATCATTTAAATCAGTTTTAATTTCAATTAAATGAATAGTATTTAATTTATTACATAAATTTAAAATTTGTTCTTTTTTTGTAGCAATTAAAGAAGTTTTATCATAGAATTTTTTATCAAAATTTTGATTATAAATTTCATTAACACTTTCATTAAAAGATTTCTCTGTTATACTTAATAAAATCCATAACATTCCTCTTTCAGAAGGTCTTCTAACTTTATCATATAAATTACAAAAACGAACTGAAGGGATTTGATAATATTTTGATATGTAATTCCAATAATGATTTGAATCTTTTTTTGGATTTTGATTTTGAGTCAAATCTAATCGAAGTTTATTTGATAATATTATATCAAAATTAAATACTATTTTCTTTATACATATTGATACATCTTTCTTTACTGATTGAGATGCTGGAAGTGGTGCTAAGTTTAATTTTTCTAATTGAGATATTAGTTCTTCTACTGTTAATAAAGGATCTTGTTTTTTATCCATTTTTATTTTAAAAAGATTATTATTTTTGAATATTTTTTTTATTAATTTATATTTTAAATAATTCAATTATTCATTCTTCTCATTTATTATTGTTATTAGATGATAAAATTCAGAAAATTTAAAAATATTTATAATAGAATTTATAATCATTTCTTATAATTACACATTTATATAATCCACAATTATCTTTAAATTCTTTTTTATTTTCAATAAGTTAAAACAAATTAAGAATTAGTAAAAAAAATTTATTTTAAATAAAAATAAATATAATTAAAATTTATATCTATTTTTCTTAAAATAATATTCAAAAAATGATAGATTCAAAGAAGGAGAAAAAAGACTTAAAAAAAGAAGATTATTTAAAAATTACATGTAGAATGTACGAACAAAAATTTCCAAATGTGGATGATATAGTAATGGTAAATAAAATAATAAAAAAATTTAGTGTAAAATTCAAGAAGTAATTCAAGATGGAGCATATGTAGAATTATTAGAATATAATAATATTCAAGGTATGCTATACGCAGGAGAAATATCAAGAAGAAGAGTAAATTTTATAAATAGATTAGTAAAACAAGGAAAAGAAGAAGTATTAAGAGTTTTAAGAGTTGACACAAAAAATAATTATATTGATTTATCAAAAAAAAGTGTTAAAGCAGAAGAAATTGAAGAATGCAGAGAAAAATATCAAAAATCAAAAACTGTTCATGCAATAATGAGAGAATTGGCTGTTAAAACTGGAAAAAATATTGAACAATTATATAAATTATTTTGTTGGAATTTATATAGAGAATATGGTCATGCTTATTTTGCTTTTAAAAAAATTTTAACTGATGAAAATGAAGTTTTTTCAAAAATTAATATTGATGATGAATTAAAGCAAAATTTAATAGAAATATTAAAACAAAGAATGATAACTCAACCAGTGAAAATTAGATGTGATTTCCAATTAACATGTTTAAAATTTGAAGGTGTTGATGCAATTAAATATGCTTTATTAGAAGGAGAAAAACAATCAACTTCAGAAATAAATATAAAATTTAAAGTTATTGGTTCTCCATTATATGAATGTACTGTTGTTACTGTTAATAAAAATGAAGGAATTAAAATTATGAAAGAGTCTCTTAAAGTAGTTCAAAAATGTATTGAAGAAAAAGGAGGTTCTTTTATTCTTAAAAGAAATCCTACTGTTCTTGATGAAGATACTGAAAAAAATATTAAGGAACAAATGGATTCTTATAAAAAAGAATTTGAAGATGAAGAAGATGAAGAAGAAGATAATAAAGATGAAGAACAATAATTTTTTTAAAATATATTATATTATAAAAATTTTAAATTATTATTTTTTCAATAAATAATAATATTTTATTTTAACTTTTAATTAAATAATATTTAATTTTAACTTTTATTCTCCAAAAATTTTACCTTTACACTTAATATAAGTTTTTATATATTTATAAATTATATTATGATTGTTCATATATTTTTGTATTACTCCTTATTAAATAAGGACTATGATTTTTAAAATTCAATGGAATTCTTTGTCTTTTTATATTAAAGTTATTTTTTTTATTTGGAAGAAATTTTTCCATTATATTATCCATAATTAAGAAATTTACTTGATCAACAGAATTTATTTTTTTATGCATTTTTTTTATTTTTTTTTCATTTAAATTTCCTATTTTTCTATGTAAAGCTCTATTAAATATTTTATCTATAATATTTTTTTCTTTTTCTTGACTATGAACTATTGTAGTTGATGATATTAATTTCATTTTAAATTCTTTTAATTTTTTTTGAGAATATTCATTTTTTAATAAAGGTTGAATTGGTATTAAAATTCTTTTTGTTGTTAATTCTTTATTTATTAAATTATATGTTTCATGATTTTTCAATAAAGTATCTTTTATTTTTTTAATTGAAGAATGACTCTTTGACATTGATAAAGAATTTATGTTTAATTTTTGATTAACTTTTTTTTCTGATAATTGAATAGTATTTTCATTTGTAAAATCTTCTGAATTAAAATGATTATTGTTATCTGTTAAACTATTTGTTTTATTATAAACATTTAAAAAATATCTTAATTTATTATCTTTATTTCTTCTTTCTTTATTTTTAATTATATTTCTAAATTTTTTAGAAGCATAAACAGTGTTAAATAAAAATTTTTTTTTATTATTATTAATTATCTCAATTTCCATTTGCTTAATTTTTTCTTCAGATTCTTTTTGTATATTGATTAAATCTTTATTTAAAGCAATTTTTCTAATTTCTAAAATTCTATTGAACATTATATCACATCTATTTTTATTAAAATTAATTACATTTTCATTTATTTTCCAATCTCTTTCACATATATCACAAAATATTTTATAATCAATTGAAAAAATTTCTAAGAAATTACTTTTACAAATTGCACTACAATGAAATAAATTGTTTTTATCTATATAATCATCTAATCCTAAAATTTCATTTTCTCCTATTTTAACTATTTTAAATATTTTTTGATTTGTAAGTAAATTTTCAATTGGAAGATTTATCATTTTTAATTCTCTTTTTTCCATATCTTCATCAATTTTTATATTTTTTGAATTAATTAAATTAATTAATTCTTTATAAGAATTTTTAATATAAATTTCAATTAATCCGTCTTTTAAAATATAAATTTCTTTTCTTTTATCTCCTTGTTTAAATAAGAAATTTCCTTGAGTTAAATAAATCATTTTGAAATAATTAAAATATTTTTTATCAAAAGTTTCAGGTTTAATTCCAGTAAATAAATCACAATTAACTAAAAAATTTAAATTATTAGTTCTTATTTTTTCTAAAGCTCCTTTAATACAAATTTCATAACATTTTTTAGTTAAAGTTCCAAAAACACAATCTTCATTACAAATTATAGTAGCTGTTCTTTTATAATTTTTATTTAGAGCAATATCACCAAATGTTTCTCCTTCTTTTAAATTAATAACATTGAAATAAACACATAAATTTAATTTTTTTTTTGCTTTTTCTGTTTCTTTATTAATTATAGGTAATATTCTTTCTATATATTCATCACAAGAACAAAAATTTAATTGTTCAATATCTATTAATGGATATTCTATTTTTTTTTCATCATAGGGAGTTTCATAGTTAAAAACTCCTTCTATATAATTTTTCATATCCCCAGAATCATAATGAATATTATTTATTCTTAAATTTTCTTCTATTAATTCTTTTTCTGAATAATTTTTTAAATTTAATAAATATGAATAATATTCATATTCTGTCATTCTTATTTTTATTTCTTTTTTTATTATTACTGATACACTTCCTTTTAAAATAAAATAAAATTTTTCTCCATTATCTCCATATCTACATATTATACTTTTACTTTGTTTTTTTTCTAAATTTATTCTATTTGATAATTCATATAAAATTTTAGAAGAATCAATAAAAGTTTTTTTTTTGTCTGTTAAATTTATTATACTTTGATATGATGATAAATAATGAGAAATGAATAAAATATCACTTGAAGTTTTTATATTTTTTTGAAGACAATATAATAATAAAGAAAATGTTTTTGAATCACGAATAAATGGAATTTCAAAAAATGATTTTTTCTCTTCTTCCATTTGTTCGTTTATTATTCTAGCTATTTTTTTTATTGCACTTTCTTCTTCATTTGATACTGATTTTCTTTGAGTACTTTTAACTTGTTTTATATTCAAATTATTTAATTTTGATGATGATTTTTTTTTCATATTTTATTATTTCAAAAAATTAAATTTTAAAAAAATTAATATATACATATTTCATATTAATACGATTAAATTATTTAAATAAAAATGTGTTAATAATGATATAAATATTGATAGAAGACTATTTAAAAAAAATATTATCCGATAAAAATTTTATTATATATAATAATGAAGAATTTGACAAATATTTATAAAAATTTCATATAAACTTCTGTCATATATTCCCCATCATTTGGGATTTGTTTTTTATTATCTTTATTTTTAAATAATATTACTTTTATCATTCTTCCAAAAGTTACTTTTTTTTTATTTGTTTTATAAATTGTTTTATCTCTTTCTTCTGAAATATCAGAATGATCACTTTTATTTGTTGAAACAGAATATTTTTCATCTTTTTCGTTTTTATGAACTAATTTATCAAAAGAAAAAATTTCTTTCGTTGAGTTATTTTTTTCATATATTATTTTATTTATTTCGTCTTCTTCTTCTATTTTTAATTGAAAATTATTTTTTAATTTCGGTTTTTTTTCATTTTGTTTTAATTCAATTTCTTTTTTTGATTCTTTAACTTTGGAAAATTTATTAATATTCAAATTATCAATTTCATTTAAAGAATTAATATTTTCTTTATTCTTATTCGGACAGTTTTGAATATGAATATCAATTAATTTTTTACTTAAAATATGTGACGAATTAAAAGGGCATTTAAAGAAATATTTTCCTATTAAATGTTTATTTTGACAAAAATTTAAATGAAGATTAAAATTATTATATGTACTACCACATAATAAAGGACAGAAAAGTTTTTTTGAGTTCATTTTAATTTTTAAATATTAAGTATAAATCATTTAAATATTTTTAGCCTTCTTTTGGGATATTGATTTAAATTCTTATCAGAATTAAATTAATAATTTAAATGTTATTTTTTTACTTTTACATATTTAAAGCATTTTGGGTTATTTTAAATTATTGAAATAATTTTTATATCCAATAAATAAAAATATATCTATATAAAAGATTAAATAAATGAAAACTTAAAATAAAAAAAAACAAAATTAAAACTATAAACCAGGTAAAAATTGGTTAAATAAAAACAAAAGAATAAAAAGACAAGATAAATTAAAAAATCAACCTATATAAAAGCTTTTAGACCCAAAATTTTTTGATATTATAAAATATAATAATTGAAAAATAATAAAAAAAACGCATATTTAAAAACTCAAAATCCTGAATCCAAACAAAATATTTCGAAATGATATTATACCAAAACATGTTCTTTTCAAAAAAATAAATTCTAAAACAATAAAATAAAGAAAAACTTGAAAAAATGAAAAATGAAAAAACAAAAGAAAAAAACAGAAAAAAATCCAAAATTAAAAATAATTATTTTTGTCTATTTAAGAGAAAATATAAAATAAAAATCATAGTAAAATCAGAAGCAACTGAATGGAAAATAAACAAATAAAATACTTAAGTTTCGGTTCTCCATTGATGGACATAATAGGAGATGTAGATTCAGATTTTTTATTAGAAAACAACATTCAATTAAACTCAACAATTCATTCAAAAATTGAAAATGTGAAATGGTTTGATTACTTTGTAAATCAATGTAATGTTACTTATTTACCAGGAGGATGTCAATTTAATACAATGAGAGTTTTTAATTGGATGCTTAATGAAAAAAATGATGATGATGGTATTGCATGTTTAGGTAGTGTTGGTAATGATTATTATGGGAAAACATATAAGAATCTCTTAATTAATGAAAACATTATTCCTATATTAGAATCTATTGATAAAACTATTACTGGAGTTTGTCTTGTTGTTTGTAATAATAATGATAGAGCTCATATAACTGATTTAGGAGCTTCTACTTTAATTTCTGATGATTTTGTCGATAGATATTGGAATTTATTTAAGGATGTTAAATTAATTTTTACTGAGTTATTTATTTTGAAATCGAAAAGAGAAATCACTTTTAAATTAGCGAAGTTAGGATTGAAAGATAGTACTATTTATGGATTTAATTTACCTTCTTTTTTCTTTTTGGAAAATTTCTATGAGGATATTTTAGATTTAATATCATATGCTGATATTGTTTTTTGTAATGCTGAAGAAGCAAATTTATTCTGTTCAAAATGTGGAATTTTATCTAATAATTCAAATGAAAAAATGGTTAAAGGATTAGTGAAACTTCCAAAAAGAAATAAAAATAAAAAAAGAATATTTGTAATAACAAATGGTGCATCACCTGCTTGGGTAGCTGAATATGATTTTAAGAATGATAAATTAACTTATTGTAAAGATTTTCCTTCAAAATATATTGTACCTGAATTTATCATTGATACTAATGGAGCTGGAGACGCTTTTTCAGGTGGATTTTTATCTCAATTTATGAAGGGAAAAAGTATTGAAGAAAGTATGATTGCAGGTCATTGGGCTGCTAGTATTATTATTCAAAAAAGAGGATGTCAAATTCCTGCTGAAATTAATTATATTCCTGAAAAAAATATTAATGACAAGAAGGAAAATTAATTATTATTTGAAAGTATGTAAATTATTTCTTTAACATAGTTTTATTATTTGTATATAATTTTTTTTATTCCTTAATATTGTGGACTTTTGTCTCGTATATTAAATTTTTTTAACCTTTTTTTTGTAAATATATTTTTACTATTTTTAAAAATGTATTTTGGGGGTTTATTTTTTATTTAACTATTTATATATTTTATTATAAATTAAATATCACTATTTTCTAAATGGGGATTGGGGATTGGGGATTGGGGATTGGGGATTGGGCCCAATCC
>JAEEGI010018878.1_pt1 | contig 13969 bp, 4 predicted proteins | sample 8958751 | NCBI WGS metagenome assembly JAEEGI01 (sample SAMN16246545, study PRJNA631951) | gut metagenome | biome: gut microbiome; feature: rumen; material: KS-attached | host: Bos | place: Iran: Karaj | collected 2018-10
AACAATACAGAATGATTAAAATAAACCCACATAGGATTAATATCAATAAAAATTAAATTAAAGGAATAAATAGAAAAAATAAAAAAATTTGTAACTAGTAAAAAAATTATATATTCATGAATTTGTTGTCCAATAAAATAATAAAGCATTTTAACATTAGTATAATAAGTAAAATTTTTATGTTTTTTATTTTTTTCTTCTCTTTCTTCCTGAGTTTTTTCATCTAAATAAGAAATAAATTTATAAAATAAACTATAACCACTACAACTAAGTAATATTCTAGGAGCATATTTAATTCCAAAATAAAAAATCCAAGAATAAATATTTTTCAAATTTTGATAAAAATTAACTCTATTTTTCATTGAAATTGGAGAATTATATAAATTAATATATAAAGTACCAAAAGTATAAAAAATCATAGAAAGACCTTTCATTCCTTTTATATAACTTATTCCATTATCATTATTAATATCTTGTTCTTTATCTTTATTAAATAAAATTTCTATATTTTTAGAAATGGAAAAAACACTATCTATAATTTTTTGATAATTTATTTTTTTAGTTTGATTGGATTGAAAAGATTGCTTTATTTTAACAGAATTTTTTCTATTTTTATCTTCTTTTTCCTTATTTCCGGATAAACAAATCAAACGAAAAAATTTTAAAATATATTTTTTAAAAATAAAAAATATAAAATGTAAGATAATAAAATACAAAGGAATTTGATTTAAACTGAAAAATTTATAATAATATTCCTTTGTATAATCTTCAAAACTAAAAAGTGTAATTTCATTTTTTTTAGGTTGAATTTCTTCTAAAAAATCTGAAATAATACTTTTAAGAATTTTTTCATAATCTTCATCAGAACAACCATTAATTTTATCATGAACAGCACAAACACCAAATAAATATGTAGTATCACTTTTTAAATCAATTTCATCTCTATTTCTTTTATCTATAAAAGTTAAAAGATAAGAAAAATGATTTATTTCATTTTCACTTAGATTATATCCATATCTTTTTCTCATACAATCATTAAATGTTGATATATCATTTTTATTTTTTGATGAATCTAAAAAAATTTTCATATAATATAACATTAATTTATTTATATTTGTTTTGTTTTTATCATCTAACAAATATGTCTTTTCTATTAAATTTAAACATTTATCTTCCAATGTGATGTTTTTTAGTTTATCTTTTAAAATATCTTTAGATACTTGAATCATTGAAAAAAATATATCAGATATATCACTTGAATTATCTGCAAAATTTTCAATAGGATTATATGATAAAATTGTTTTAAATAATATATATTGAATTATTATATAAATTTTCATTTGAATAGATTTATTTTATTAATTTAAAAAATTATTTATGTTTCAATTTACTTTAAATAAAAATAAATATTAAAGAAATATCATTTTAATTTGTTGAAAATTTTATTATAAATTGTAAAATATAAAAATAAATATAATAAAACATTAAAAAGGGATTATTTATTTATGATTATTTTTATGTCCAATTTTTCTTATTGTGGTTTAATAAAAAAGAATAAATTATAAAATATATTTAAAATATTATATTTAATTATTTTATAAATAAAGAATATTAGTTTATTAAAAATAATAATGATTCATGGCAAACTAAAATCTCAGAATTCAAATAAAATAAAAAATAATACATCAAGCTTATCTTCTAAAAATACTCCTAAAACAAGTAATTTAAATTCTTTAAGAACAAAACAAGAAAAAACAAAAGTAACAAAAATAAATACAAATTATCCTTTGAAAACTGATTCTTCAAAAAAAGTAAAAACAAGAAAAATAATTCATAGAAATAATAAAAGTATGAATTTTGATATTACAAATACCTTAAATAATGAAATTTCTTTTAAAAGCTTTGAACAATCAAACAACAATATTACAGACTTAATTTTGAATCCAATTACTTCAGGAACAGAAGAAAAAATATCTTTATTTAAAAAAGAAAATCATAAAAAAAATTTAAAAAAAAATTTTTTATTTCAACAAAAAGAAAATAAAAAATTCTCAAATTCTAAAAAAAAGAATAATAATAATAATAATATAATAAATAATTCAAAAAAAATATTAAATTTACATAAATGTAAATCAGAATCAAATCTTAAAAAAATAGAGTTTTTTTCTCCTACATTTTATGGTTATAAAATAACTTTTCCAAACAATTTAAATAAAAGTCAATCAAATGATTCTTTTTCAAATAGGAAAAATGAAAATTGTGAATTTGATAATAAACAAAAAATCTTAAGTGTTAAAATAGTTTATTATCTCAATTATATTGATAATATTATATTAATTCAAAAAATTTTTAGAGGATTTTTATTACGTAATAAAAGATTTATTTTAAATGAGAAAATAAATAATTTTTCTAATCATATTTGCTTTGCTATATTAATCCATGCAAATTTATCTAAAAAATATTTTTTTCAGGCTTTAAAAAGTTATCGTAAAAATAATATTTATTCAAGTCCTTTAAAATCTTCTTTTAAAAAAAATAAAAGTAAAAATTTAGATTTTAAAAAAAGTTTTTATTTAAATAAAAGTATTAATAATGAAGAAGAAGGAATAAATAATTTAGTAAAAAGTGATAAAAAAGAAAAAAAAATAGATAATAATATTTTACATGGATTTCATAGGAAAAATTTATCTCAATATTTTATTTCAAATAATACAAGTTTTACTAATACTTTTGAATTTGAAAGATTATCATCAAAAAGAATTAAAAAAACAACATTAAAAACACAAAATGTTCACAATTTTAGTTTAAAAAGTAAAAATAAACCAAAAGAACCTTTCTCTAAATATAAACAATTATATATGATAGCAATGAAACAAACAGAAAAATTACAAAATAAATTAAATCAACCTCAAAAATTTAAAGAACCACTTAGAATAAAATCTAAAGTAAATAATATAAGTTATATACCAAAGAAAAAAAATAATATAACAAAAATAAATGAATTTAATTTAACTAATAAGAATAATAATGGAATTAATATAAATAAAAATCAAGAAATAGAAAAAAATAATATTAAAAATATGAATAATTTAGATGATAATATTTCTTCAAATCAAATTCAAAATAATACAAAAACTTATAATCAATCTACTTATTTTATTGTGGATAAAAATAATTCCAATTCTTCTCCAACTGTAATTACTATTAATAATACTTTATCAAGTAATAGAAAAAGGAAAATCTTTAATGATATTATTCAAGAATCAAAAAATATTAATTTTAAATTAGAAAGTGTGTTTTTAAAAAAACATTATTCAATAGATAAATTATTTTCTTATTTTATTCAATCTAATCAAATTTCTTCTTTTAAATCATTATCAATAATAAAAGAAAAAGAAGATTATATTAAATCAAATAAATCTAAGCAATTTTATAATTTAGGTATTAATCATGAAATTTTTGATTTATCATCTTTGAGTAAAAATTATAAAAATTTTAATGATATAGAATCAAATATAAATTTTTCTGTAATAGACAATAAAAAAATAATTAAAATTGAATTAAATAAATTAGATAATTTTTCCATTAAATCAATTAATAAAAAACAAATTTTTGATATTGAACCAAGTAAATATTTCTTTGTCATTAATAATGAAAAAAGAAAATTTAAAAATATTTCAGAAAGTAATTTCCAATTTTTAAATTATAAACCTGTTAAAATTGAAAATAAAAATATATTGAATATTAAAAAAGAAATTGATTTTAAAATTGAATTTGATAAAAAAGAACTAAAAAAAAATATTTTAGAAATTAACTCAAACAATCAATTTAACTTAATTAGTAATAAAAATCATATTGTTTTAAACGCCCAAAATAAAATAATAAATTATAATTTTGAATTGATTCCCAAAAATAAAAAAATAATCACAAATAATCAACAAAATAATATTTTTGAAAAAGTAATATCTTTTAATATAATTGAAAAAAATAAAAAAGATAAAAAAATTTTTATGATATCTCATACAAATTTTGATTATTATCCTAGAAAAAGAAAACAAAATAAAAATATTATTTTTATGAATAAAATAATGAAAATGGAATGGACATTTCTTCCAAATCAAATTGTAAAATATATAAAAAATTATAATAAATTATATACTTTTCAAACTTTAATTGAATATATGAAAACAGTAAAAAATAAAAATAAAATAAATTTAAAAGGAAAAAACCTTTTAGTAAAAATAATAAAAAAAACAGATTTTCATTTTAAAAATAATTACTTTAATAAATATAAAGAAAACATTAAAATTGAGAAAATAATAGAAAAATGTTTAGATAAAAAGAAAGAAAATATAATAAATAATATAAAAATTGAATCAAATATAAATTTTTCGATAGATAAAAAATTACCAGAAGAAGAATTAAAATTTAGTAATGAATTAATCTTAAAGTCAACAAATCAAGAAGAGAATATAAAATTAAAAAATGAATTATTACCAGTTCCAAATTTACATTTACAAAATGTTTCAAAAAATTCTTCAAAAAAAATAGTTTCTCTAAAAAATTTAAAAGGTAAAAATACAAAGAGAACAGATAAAAAAATAGAAGAAAATAAAAATATAGAAATTAAAAATTCAATAAATTCAAATAGAATAATATTAAAAAGAAAACCAATAAATATAGTTTCTGATATCAAAAATAGTTATATTGAAAATTTATTAAAAATAAAAAAAAACCAAATAAAAAAAAAATATTTAACCTTATGGAAAAATAACATAAATTTAAATGAATTATTTACTTTTAGATCAAAAGATGAAAAATTAAAAAAGCAAAAGAGACAATTAAGAATAAAATATATAAAAAAAAATAATCATAATAATATATCAAAAGAAAATTCTTTAAATTCAAATTCATCAAAAGGTTACAAACAAATGAAAATTATCCATAAAATTTTTGATGGAAGTGGAGAAATAACTTCAATTAATAATAGTCATTCATCAAAATTTAGCGAAACTTTTACAAATGTTTTTGAAAATTTAAATATAAAAGATTCTTTGATTTTAGATAGATTTATTAATATTAATAAAATATTATTAAAATGTAATAAAAAGAATAATTTTTCTAAATGGAAAAATATTGTTGTTAAAATTAGAAGATCTAACAGAAAAATAGTAAGTAATAAAAAAAATTTAATTAAATATTTAATGATGATGATGATTTATTCTTTTACTTATTTAGAACCATTAAAAAAATCACTTAATAACAGAAGAGATTATTTACTTGGGAAAAGTATGTTTATTTGGTATAGACATTTTTATTGTTTTCATCATTGATTAATTAAAATTTATATGTTGGTTTTTATATAAAAAGAAAGTTTTATCAAATATAAATTATTGTATAGTTATTAAATTTATAATATAATTATCTAAATAATATACATTTTAACATAATAATATTATTTTTTCTTCTATAAAAAATAAATATTCCAAAACTTTAAAAAAATAAAATTTAAATAAACATTATCTTAAATATTTCTATCATTGATTTTCTTTTTTTTTATAAAAAAGAATATAAGCAGTATTATTTTGAATTTCATTTTCATCATTAATTTCATTAACATCATCATCATTAAATAAATACCATTTATCATAATTTTTACAAGCAGCAGTATAATGACCACCACCATAATTACCAATATGTTGAGATACTGCATATAAATCATATATAGAATTATCTTTAAAAGGACCAACAAGAAAACTACACATATCTAAATTTTCAATTGGAAAATTAATTTTCTTATTATTTTTATATATATAACCCACATTTTGAGTTGTTTCAGTGGAAAATCTTTTTAAACAAATTATTAATATTTTTGGTAAATAAAATAATTCTATTCTTTTTTTCGCTAAACGTAAATCTTTACAATGTTTACAATACCATTCATTTTTTTTATCTAATTGTTCTTCTGCTCTAAAATATTCTAAACAATCGTTTAATGATAAAATTTTGTTTAATTTTTTTTTTTCTTTTTGATATTCAAATTTTATACCTAAATTGAATGACATCCCCGACTTTATAAATTTAGAATTTTCATTAAATTGTAAATATAATTTGTAAATTTGATTATTTTCATTATTTTTTTTGAGGGAACATAAATTTATTATTTGAGAAATATTATCTTCTTTATTTATTGATAATTCAGATAATTTATCTGTTAAATTTTTATTTTTATAATTTATTAAATATATTTTTTTTTCTTCTTCTTCTATTGTTTTATTTTTCTTTTTTTTTTCATCACCCTCTTCTTTTTGTAAATATAAAACATATGGAAAATCATTATAAAATTCTTCATATTTATTATTTTCATTATTTATTAATTTATTATATTCATTTTCCATAATTTTAATCAATTCTTCAATATCATAATTATCTTTTTTAAAAATATTTTCAAAATTATTATTTTTATTTTCTTCATCATCAAAAAAAGGTAAAATTATATATTGTCTAGCAAAGAAAAAGATTTTTTTTTCTAAATCATTAAAACTCATTTCATTATAAAGAAATAAAAATCTAGGATAAGAAGACAAAGAATTTTGTTTATTTAATTTGAAATAAAGTGGAATAATAGTATTACATTTATCATCATCTTTTTCAGAACAAAAATAATAAATATCATTGTCATTTCCAAAAATTTCTTCATTTTCATGAATATTAATACAATTTTTTTCAACAACACTCATAAAATAAATATCATGATTTTTAAATGGGAATTTTTTAATGTGTTTAAATTCAAGAATAATATTATTAAAAGTAATTCCAGGATTTAAAAACAATGAAATTTGAAAAGAATTTTTAAAGGAAAATCGAGGAATAAAAAAAAATACTTTTTCATTGTAGATTTCTTTCTTAGCATATTTTTTATCTGGAATAGGTAAAGAAAGAGAAATAAAAGGATCATAAGTAATACTAATCCATTTACATTTAGGACATTCAATAGTAGATTTATATTGTCCAGTAAATAAGTCTGTTATTATTGAATCATTTCTTTTTATATGCATATCCCAAAATCTATGTGAACATTCAAAATCTTTTTCATCTTTTTTTTGCTCTTCTATTTCTATATATGGTTTATTTTTTATTCTATTTAAATCTTCATTTAAATAATCTAAAAAAAATGTCATAAATTCATGAGAATCTTGCTGTTCATTATTTTGGAATATTTTTACTTTTTTTGAAAATTTTTTCTTTAAATCTGAAGGATTTACCTTTTTATTATTTTCTATCCAATATTTTATTAATAATTTATTCCATTCTTCTGCTAATTCTCCTCCAAATCCTAATTTATTTTCTTTGTTTAAATCTTCTTTATATTGGTTAGTTAAAAAATACGATGTTAAATCTATTGTGTTACTTAAACATGCTATTGTACTATTCATGTAACATGTGTTTCCTAAATTTTTAGAACCGGTTAATCCATGTTTTGAATCTTTTTTTAATATACTTTTTAATTTTAAAGGGTCAATTTTTATTTTAGGAGTAAAATAATTATTTTCTGGTTTCTTTTTTTCTTCTTCTTCATTCATTTTTTTATTTTTGGAATTTTTATATTTTAGAATTTATTTTCATATTATTTTAATAAATCAATTAAATAAAAATTGAACAAATATTTTTTCAAAAATTATATTATTATTTTTTTAATGAAAGAAGAATTATCAAGGAAATTAGATAATGTTTTAGAAAAAGCAGGTTTATCAAGTAGATACCAAATTATAATGGTTTTATTATTTATATTTCAATTTACAATTAATGAATATTTTGATATTGCAGTTCCTTATTTAGACGATTTACCTTATGTTTTTATTCCTAATAAATTAGAAAGTCAAATTTTAACCTTTGAAATATGTGACAAAAACATTGATTTTCAAATTGATAAAACAAAAACTTTTAATTCTTTAGTTGTTGATTTAGAAATTTATTGTGATAAAAAAAAAATTAATTTTATTGAAATTGGATATTTAATATCATCAATTTTTGGTTGTTTTTTTACTTATATTTTCGCTGATTATTTAGGAAGAAGAAAAACAATATTATCCCTAATTCCAATAAATATAATATCAAGTTTAATATTTGGTTTTTTTAAATTTAAAAATTTTAAATTTATGATGGGTTTATTAATGCTTATTGGTTTCACAAATTATATTATAATGATAACTTTAATTATATATATTTGTGAAGTTGTTGAACATGAAAATATTCCTATTTATATTTGCTTAATTGTTTCAGGATATGTAATTTCAGAAATTATAATATTTATTTGTTATAATATAACAATTAAAAGTTGGCAGAGAACTACTATTTATTATTCAATTTTTAATATATTTATATATTTATTAATATGTGTATTTCTTATTGAAAGCCCAGTTTATAACTTATTAAATGGAAAAATTGAAGAATTTAAAGATAATATAAAAAAAATAGCGAAATTTAATAAAAAAAATATTTATCTTGAAGATTTTGAATTTTTATCCGATTTTCAAGAAAAAGTGAAAAAAAAAAATCAAAAAAAAGTAGAAAAACTTTTAATAAATGAAGATGAAAAAGAAGATAATGAGAATGATATTTTCATAAAATCAACAAATAGTTCAGAAGTTCAAATGGAAATAATTGATGAAAAAAATCCTTTATCAAAAATAGTATTTGGTAAATTTAAAATGAAAGATTATACTCCTTTTCATTTAATAAAATCAAAAGAGCAAATATCAAATTTTTTAATATTATCATATATATGGACAGCATGTTTAATTATAAAAGATGGAATTAATTTTCATAAAAAAACATTTTTACCAAATTCAAGAGAAAATATAATAACATTAATATCATTTTTTGCTGATTTTATTGGATTTTTTATAATACTATTATTCTTTTCAAGTGGTAAATTATTAATTCATCCAACATTAGTTGGATTACAATTATTATCATTTATGGTATTATCATTTAGTTTAATTGAAAGAAATAGAGAAAGAGAAATAAAATTAATATATGTATCTGAAGTTTGTTGGAATTGTTTATATTTACTTTTATATATTATAACTACAATCATTTATCCTTCTGTTATAAGAACTAAAGGTTTATCTATTAATAGAGGATTTGGGAAACTTGGTACATTAATGGGACCTTTATATTTTAGAGAAAGAGATAATGAAAATATGTTAATTTTATTCCATTTAATTTTAGCCTTTTTTAGTATTGTTTTTTCTTATGGATTACCTAGAAAAATTGGTTTTCTTATTTTTGAATCTAATAATAAGGAAAATGAAGATAAAAGTAAAGATGATGATGATGATAACTATGAAGAAAAATATCAAAAAATAATGAAAGAAAAAGAAGAGAATACTCCTTTTAAAGAAGATGAATCTATTGGAGATATAAATTAAAAAACTTTTAAAAATAAAATAAAAAGTATTTTATATAAATTATAAAAAATAAAGTATTTTAAAAAAATACAAAATTTCAATTATTAATAAAAATGAAAAATCTAAACTTTTTTTATTGTGCCTCAAATAGAAACAAAAGAAAATAAATCAATTTATATCAATATTGTTAAATCAAATTCAAATATACAATATAATACAAAAATTCTGTTTCTCAAAAAATTCCAAAAATTCCGTTAATTATTATAGAAAGAACAAAAAAATAATTTATCTATTAAATCTAATGAAAATTGCTTTTTTACTAATAAATATTATAAAGTTGAAAGAATTGATTTTTGGGAAATGTATTTTTTAGAAAATTTTTATTTTGAAATGTTAAAATTTAATCTATTCACATAGATATTTTTAAGAAATATCGCTAATTATTAGGAGAAATTCTAATATGCAATTTTTTTTGTTTAATTTTAAGGAAAGTATTGCTTATGGTTTATTTTTAATTAACATATAATGATAATCATTTGAGTTTTTTTAATTTTTTTATTGATTGAATATCATATATATCTTTGATGGGTTTTGTAATTATAGTTTTTAAATAAAAAATTTGAAAATAATAATATAAAATTTTTAATTATAAATGTTCGATTATTTATAATAAATCATTTCTATTGTTTGAAATGAAACAAATAAATGAACATAAAATTCAAAATAAAATTATCACTATAATTATATTAAAACTCAAAAACAAACCTAAAAAAATACTTTAAAAATATTAAATAATTGAAACAGAAGCATCCAAACATTCCCAAGGAGTCATTCCTACTTTATTTTGAACTTTTTCATTAGCTCCACTTTTAATTAGCATATCAGCAATTTCATAATTATGAAAAGACAAAGCATAATGAAGAGGGGTGTTATTACTTTTATTTTGTGAATTAACAGAAGCTCCAGAATTAATTAAATAATTAACAATTTGAAAAGAATTACTTTGAACTGCTAAAGATAATAATGAATTACCATCCTTATCAGTTAAATCTGGATTAATTTTATATTTTTCAAAAATTGATTTAAATAAAGGATAATTTCTATCTTTTATATGAAAAAATACTGTTTCTGATAATTCTAAATTTTTTATCATTTTCATTTTTAAATCTGTTACTCTATTTATCATTTGATATTTATTTACATACCCTGTTTTTTCTGTTATTTCTTGTTTTTCTCCTTGAATGTCTTTTTCTTGCTTTGAAAATGAATAGTTTTTCCTTTCTGAATTTATATTATATAATTTTATTTCTTTTTTATAGAAATTAATTCTTTCTAAAGATAATTTTAATATGTTTTTTTCCTTTTTTTCTTTTTCTAAATCTTTTTCTTTTATTAATCCACTTCCAAAATGGTATTTATTTGTGTCTTTTTTCAATAAAACTTTGAGTGTTGAGAATCCTAGATTTTTTGTAGTTTTTTTTCTTGATTGAATTATTGTATATGTTTCTAATTTTTTTAATTCTTCAAATTTAATTTTTTTAATTCCTGGTTTTATATAATATTCATAATCAACAAAATGAAAATAAGTAATATAATTTTTATTTTCTTGCAAAAATATATTTATTTGAATTGAATTTGGAATAGCTTTTCTTCGATTTGAAGGTTGAACTGTTTTTGAATGTTTTATTGTTGGAGTTTTTTTGTGATGAATTATTTTATTTGAAAAGTGACTATATAAATCTAATGTATTTTTTTCATTTTTAAGAATTAAATAATGATTTATATATATTTCCTTAGGTAAATTTATTGGGATATGTGTTTCTAATAAATAATTGTTTACAAAATGTAGATTTAATGCTTTATATTTGTTTCTTATTTTTAGTAATTTTTTTAAATTTTTTATTTCATGTTGATATGCATGTTTAAATATTTTTTTATCTTTTATTAAACTTTTCATTATATCAATATGATTATTATCCCTTTTCTGATTTTTATTAATTAACTTATTAATATTGTTTTCATAGACAAAAACTAAATGAGAATATTGATTTTCGAATTTAAGAAGAAGTTTTTCTTTTTTATCAAATTCTTTTTTTTCAATATACTTTAATTTTTGATTAATATCAATTTCAAATAATCTTTCTTTAAGATGTTCATGAGGAATAACAGAAACTCTTCCTTTTAATTTTATAGGAGACGAAAAATAACTATTTATTTTTTCATGACTAATATTAATATTTTTTTTAAATATAGTTTCATTTGAATTAGAATATGAATTATCTTCAGAATCAGTTTCTGAACTTGTATTATAAGTAATAAAATTAGAATTATATATATTATTATTATGAAATAAATTTAATGTTCCTTTTTTTCTTATAGTATATTTATTCTTTATTATATTTGTTAGTTCTGGTATGTTTGGTAATTGTGATAAATCTTTTCCTAATTGATATCCTGGGAGACTTAATCTACTTATTGAATTTTTTGGTTTTAGAATAATTTTATTATTATTTCTTTTTTTTTCCTCATCTGATTTATAATTTACTTTATTATTTTCTTCTTTATTATTTTCATTAATATCATCATTCAATTCCATTTGATTAATTAATTGTTTTGAATTAGTATGTTTATTTTTTAATCTTTTTCTTCTTTGATTTGTACTTTCAACCATTACAGAAAATTTTTTAGATTTCATTCTATTTGGGTTTGCATTTAATTTTTTTCTTGAAAGTATTTTCGGACTTTCTAGTCTTTTCCTAAATATATTATTATTCTCATTTATATTTTTTAATGTATTTATAGAATCTTCTGTTTTAAATAAATTATTATTTTCATTGTTTGATATTAATAATTTTATTGGAGTTGAATAATTATTTCTTGAGACTTGGTGATTGTATTCTATTCTTGAATTATTATTTGTATTATTATTTGAATTATTATTTGTTAAAAAATTAGAATTATTTATTGGCTCTCTATCAGTTAATGAAGATAAACAATATATATGTTTATGATTTATTTTAGGTAAATCATTTTTATTTTCTTTTTCATTTTGATTATCTATTGTTAATGAACTTAAAATACTATTTTTTTTTCTGTTTCTATAATTTATATTATTTTCTAATTTTTTATCTTCTTTTTCCAATAAAATTTTTCTTAAATTATGTTCTGAAAAATTTTGAGTTTTTGCTGAAGAATTATGAGTACTTGAATAAGAATCTGAATTTGATCGATTATCTATTGTTTTAAACACATTTTTCCCTCTTAATATTAAATTTCTTCTTTTTCTTCTTGAATCTTTATCTGAATTTAAACTATGATTTTTAGTAATTGATAAATCTAATGAATTTAATTTTTGAGAATTATTATTATATTTTATTGATGATATATTTTTTAAATTTAGAAATATCTGATTTGGGTTTTGAGTTTGGTTTTTATTTTCGTTATTATTTATTAAAGATGATTCTCTACTTAATTTTAATTTATTTGTTGAATTTATTAAAACTTTATTTTTTATACTTTTAAAGTTGTTCATTAAATGATTACGTAGCGAAATTCTAAGTTATTAAAAAGAATATTTACCTATATTCTCTTGGCTTCATAATTTAATTAAATTTTAATTATTAATTTTTTTTACGAATTATTTAAATGAAATTATCATACATTTATAAAGTATAAATAATATAATTGATAATAACTATATAATATATAAAATCACATAAATTAGTTTTTTATTGTATAAAATAATATTTTTAAGATTGCAATAATAATATTCTTTGGATTTTTAATTCAATTATTCTTTTATTTTTGTCTCATGTTTTCTTTCATTCTTTTATAATAATTTTAAAAGTCACTAAAATCTCTTTTTTATATTAATAATAAAATCAATTTTTAAAATTTTTTTCAAATTTTGTAAAAAATAAAAAAGACTATTTTTAGTATTAAATAAATAAAACTTTAGTTTTTCTGTTAAATTACTTGACTATAGATTAATTTATAATAAGGTTTCTATAATTTTTAGAAACCAAAGTGATTAATTATATATAAAAAAATTGATTTGACTGAGAAAAATAAAAATCCATTGAATTCGGAATTTGAGTTAATACTTGGAAGTATAGTTATTTCATTTTTAAGATTTTGTTTGTTTTATTTATTTATTATTTTTGGTTTTTTATGGTCATAAGTAATTTTTACAATAAATTAAATATATAAATTTTGGTTAGTACATATTTTATGATTATAATTAAAATGTTCAAAAATAATTTTAAAAGTAGTTTTTAAAATAAAAATAAAACAATGACAAAACAATTATAACCTCTGAAAATACTAAATAAAATCCTGAGTAGGATATTGATTATACCCTCCAGCATTATAATCATAATAAAGAATTTCTCCTTTCTTAATATTTCTTCTAGCAATTAGTAAAATATGAACTTTTCCATTAATACTCAATCTCAAAGAATTAACATTTTGTTTTTTTTTTAACTCTTCCTTAAAATTATTAACACCCGAAAGAAATCTAGCTAAATTCCCATATTTTTCAGGGCAAATTACTAAAC
>JAEEGI010018883.1_pt1 | contig 13966 bp, 13 predicted proteins | sample 8958751 | NCBI WGS metagenome assembly JAEEGI01 (sample SAMN16246545, study PRJNA631951) | gut metagenome | biome: gut microbiome; feature: rumen; material: KS-attached | host: Bos | place: Iran: Karaj | collected 2018-10
GGAAACGCTCCACCAGATGCCGGACAGCGCGTTCTGGAACACCTCCGGCTGGGCCGCGTGCTCCGCGCTGTACATGCTCAGCGAAGCGGCCAGGATCAGCACCAGGATGATGAAGATCGAGTACAGGATGGCGTTCTTCTTCTCCTTGACGACGGAGGTGATGACCTGGAAGGAATCGTATTGGGTGTTGATGCGAAACAGGTGCAGGATCCGGGCCGCGCGGAGGATCCGAAAGGCCCCGAACCCGGACAGGAAGAAGAAGGGCAGGATGGTGAGCAGGTCCACGATCCCGTCGAAGGAGAACAGAAACCGCAGCACCGCCCGGGGCCGGGTATCGTCCGGATACAGAAGATCCGCCGTCCAGATGCGGAGGGCGTACTCGGCGCAGAAGATGGCCACGGTCACGTCCTCTATCCTCTCAAAGAGGGCCCGGAATGCGTCCAGAGCGTCGAAGGTTTCCAGAAACAGGACGGCGATGTTGCAGAGGATCACCGTCACGATAAAATAGTCGAAGATCCGGCTGGGTGCGTCCTCCTGATTGCCGATCTGGATGATCTCGAAGATCCGTTTTTTCTTTTCTGTCGAAATACGCCGCATATGCTGTTCCCCCTGCCTGCTATTGTACACAAAAGCATCCGCGGGGGCAAGAACTATTGCGCAAGCTTTTCGCCATAAGATGCTATATGCCCCCCTTGCCGGCCCCCGCTTCCGGCGTCAAAAAAGACCGCCTTGGGGCGGCCTTGGGGTGGGGCGGTTTGGATCATTCGCCCAGGATGTCGGGGAAATTGCCCTTCAGGAAGTGCCGGTACTCCGGGTGATCCGGGCTGGATTCGTATTCCTCCCGTATGGTTCGGCGGTTCCATTCCCGCATGCGCTCGGGCATCTGTTCATAGCGCATGATCGTGATGAGCCCCGCCTTCTCCGCCTGCAGGATGGCTTCATAGGCGTCCGGCACGAACTCCACGGTATCGATGGGGACCGGAACGCTGCTGGTGGCCGCATAGGGGATCCGCACATCGAACTCCGCTTCCTCGATATGATGGACGGCGTAGATATACCCGGACACACCCTTGTACGTCTTCACCAGCGCGTCGGGATAGTACTCCTCCAACCGCAGGAGCCCGTTTTTGTCGAAACCGTAGGGGCCCCACTTCTGCCACCGGCCCTCGTAGGCAAAGCCGGTCTCCCGGCAGTACTTCTCCACGGCGTTGCTGAGATATACCAGCACGTTCTCCCGCTTCTTGGAAAAGTAGATCAGGGGTATCCCGTGATTGGATATCCTGGGCTCCAGCTGCCGGATCATGCCTATGGACGATGCGTGATAATACATGACGACCTCCCTGATCCGGTTGCTCGGCGCGGCGCCATGGCCGTCCGGCGACCGGTTCCCTTTCGTTCAGATACAGTATAGCACATGACGCCGCAGGCCGGAAGATGCAACCTGCCCTTGCCAAACGAGGCGCTATCGGATATGATACAGGAAACAGGAGGCCCGCTGCTTGGAGTTTCAGGGCATCCGCGAGGACAGGAAATGAACGAGATATCCAACGCCAACGTATTCCTGGACGGCCGGTTCGTGACCGGCGGGATCGAGTTTTCCGACGTCGTCGAGGCCGTAGGGCCGGCGGTGACCGGGGGGACGGACCTCGGAGGTTGCTATGTGATCCCGGGGCTCATCGACGTCCACACCCACGGGGCCATGAACGAGGACGCCAGCGACGGGAGCCCTGAGGGCCTGGTGAAGATGGCCCGCTACTATGCCGCGGGCGGCGTCACTTCCTGGTGCCCCACCACCATGACGCTGAAGGAGCCGGTCCTCACCAAGTCCATGGAGGCTGTCCGCGATTTCCGGCGCCCCGCCGACGGGGCCAAGGTGGCCGGGGTCCATCTGGAGGGCCCCTTCCTGAGTTTAAAGAAGTGCGGCGCCCAGAACCCGGACAACCTGCACGCTCCCGACGCCCAGCTGTTCCATCGGCTGGACGAGGCTTCGGGCCACCGGGTGCGGCTGGTCACCGTGGCCCCGGAGGAGCCCGGCGCACTGCCCTTCATCCGGGAGGTGAGCCGGACCTGTACCGTGTCCCTGGGGCACACCACGGCGGACTACGACACCGCCATGGCCGCCTACGAGGCCGGGGCCTCCCACGCCACCCACCTGTTCAACGCCATGCCGGCCCTCAACCATCGGGAGCCCGGCGTGGTGGCCGCGGCTATGGACGCCGGAGCCACCGTGGAGCTCATCACCGACGGCTTCCACATCCATCCCGCCGTGATCCGCCTGGTCCACCGGCTCTTCGGGGAGAAGCTGGTGCTGATCTCCGACTCCCTCCGCTGTGCGGGCATGCCCGACGGGGACTACGAGCTGGGGGGCCTGCCCATCACCCTGACGGAGGGCGTGGCCAGGCTCCGGGGCAGCAGCACCCTGGCGGGCAGCTCCATCCATCTGATGGACGGCCTTCGCCGGGCCGTTTCCTTCGGCGTGCCCCTGGAGGCCGCCGTCTACGCCGCCACCGCCGCCCCGGCCAAGGCCATCCGCCGGGACCATGAGATCGGCACCCTGGCGCTAGGATTGGCCGCGGATTTCCTGGTGCTGGACAAGGACCTGAACCTGAAGGCCGTCTATGTGGACGGCGTCCGGGTGCGGTGAGACCCATAGAAAAAGCGCCACGAGGCGCGGAAGGAGCGGGCATGTCGTTGATCGAGCAGCTGTCCCTGGGGGAGGACAGGATCGTGGCCCTGTGCGGGGCGGGGGGGAAGACCTCGCTGCTGTACGCCCTGGGCCGGGCCTGGGCTGCGCGGGGGCAGCGGGTGGCGCTGACCACCTCCACCCATATCCAGGGGACCGTCCCCGACGGGTGCCGGCTGTGGGACAAGCCCGACGAAGGGGCTTTGCTGGACATTTGGCGGGCGGGGCTGATCCCCGTGGCCGGGCGGCCCGTAGGCGTCAAGCTGAAGGAGCCCTCGGAGGAGATGTGGGCGATCCTGCGCAACACGGCGGAACGGCTGGTGGTGGAGGCCGACGGCGCGGCCATGCATCCGGTGAAATACCCGGCGGTGTGGGAGCCGGCCGTCCCCCAGTATACGGACCGGGTGCTGGTCCTGGCCGGGCTCACGGCCCTGGGGCGGCCCCTCCGTGAGGTCTGCCACCGGGCGGACCTGGCCCTCGAAAAGGGCGTGGTTCCCGACGGGCCCCTGACGGAGGCTGGCCTCGCGGCCCTGCTCCTGCGGGGCTACGGCCGCTACGATCCCCTCTACCTCCTCAACCAGGCCGACGACCAGGCCCTCCTCGCCCGGGGGGAGGCCGTGGCAAGCCTGTTGCGGAGCCAGGGGTATGAGGGCGCGGTGTTGTCGCTGAAGCAAAAATAAGGAGAAGTACAGCCGTACTTCCCATCTGTGTTTCTTTTGGGTGCCTTTTCTTTACAAAGAAAAGGCACAATTTCTTTATTTCCTCTTAACAAGCCGCCATATCGGCAGCAGATACAGGTAACAAGCGAGGAGCACGCTGATCCCCGGCGCGCCTACGGCGCTGAGGGGCACGGCTCCGGCGATGGACCAGGGGACCAGGGGCGCCACCACCACCGCCGTGTCCTCGAGGTCGATGGCCGTGTCGGAGGGATCATCCCTAAGCTCTCGGCACAGCTGATGGACCAGCAGGATGGTCAAACTCTGGTTGCAGGCCACCATGCCCGCCAGGGCCGAGGTGACCAGCGTAGCGAAGAAGGGGCCGGTCCGGTGGGCCAGGCGGCCGATGGCGCCCTTGACCTGGTCCAAAAGGCCCGTCTTCTGGAAGAGGACCGAGTAGGAGGAGGACAGACACACGATGGCCCCCACCCGGAGCATGGAGACTACGCCGCCCCCGTCCAGCATGGCGGCCACCTGGGCGTCCGCCGCGGCGAACCCCACCAGCGCCACCCGAAGGAGCGACAGGGGCGAGCAGCCCTGCAGCCACAGGCACAGGGGCACGGCGGACAGGATGCTGGCCCCCATGGCCAGCTTCACGTTCACCCGCAGCAGGGACAGGATGAGGATCACCGCCGCCGGGATCGCCGCCCACAGGCTCAAATCGAACTCCCGGGAGAACAGGGCCCCCAGGTCCAAGGTCCCCTCCCCGTGAGGGGCCAGGCGCCCCAGCAGGGCGTAGACGGCGCAGGAGACCAGGAACGGCACCAAGGCCGTTCGCACCATGCGTTTGATGTTGTCGAAGATGCTGGTTTTTGTGAGCTCCGCCACCAGCAGGGCGCTGGTGGACACGGGGGAGCAGCGGTCCCCGAAGAACACGCCAGAGAGCACCGCGCCGCCGGTGAGGACCACGGGCACGCCCATGACCCCGCCCATGGTGGCACAGATGACGCCCATGGTGGCCGCCGTGCCGAAGGAGGTGCCGGTGAGCACGGACACGGCCGCGTTCAGCAGGAAGGTCATGAGCAGGAACACGCCGGGCCGGATGAGCTTTGCCGCATAGCAGACGATGACGGGGATGGTCCCCGCCGCCCGCCAGAGGGCCGTCAGCACGCCGATGAGCAGGAAGGTGATGAGGATGTTCTTTACCGTCTTCACCCCGGCCAGGGCCATCCCCAGCAGCGCCTTCCAGCCGAAACCCTTTCGCCGCCCGTAGAGCAAAAAGAGAAGGAGCCCAACGAGAAGGGCGTAGAGGATGGACCAGTCCAGCAGCAGGCACAGGATCAGCCCGCCGCAAAACAAGCCCAAAACCAGCCATTCCATAGGGGTCCCTCCGGGTAAGATCGTTTACAGGGTCTCGGCTATCGCTTCCACTTCGACCAGCACGTTCTTGGGCAGGGTCTTCACCGCCACGCAGGAGCGGGCGGGGCAGTCGCCGGTGAAGAACCTGGCGTAGACGGCGTTGAAGGCGGCGAAGTTTCCCATATCGCTGAGGAAGCAGGTGGTCTTGACCACGGTGGAGAGCGCCGCGCCGCCGGCCTCCAGCACCGCCTGCAGGTTCTTCAAAGCCTGCTCGCTCTGGGTCTCGATGGTGTCGCCCACCAAGGCGCCGGTGGCGGGGTCCAGGGGGATCTGGCCGGAGGTGAACACCAGCCTGCCGGTGACCATGCCCTGGCTGTAGGGCCCGATAGCCCCGGGGGCGTTGGAAGTTTCGATCTTTTTCATTTTTTCCGTTCCTTTCATATCATTCGCATAATTTGCAGTGATGTATGCTTCGCAAGTGATGTTGCGCCTTTGGCGCAGTGATGTATGCTTCGCAAGTGATGATTTGCGGCTTTGCCGCAAAGTGATAGATACCTTAACGCCGCGAAGCGGCACATCACTTGGACGCAAAGCGGCCATACATCACTTCCCGCAGGGATACATCACGCCGCAGGCACATCACTGGGCTTCGCAGAAGCCCTAATATACATTCCAATCGATGGGTTCCTGCCCCGACGCCTCCAGGATGGCGTTGGCCTTGGAGAAATGGCGGCAGCCGAAGAACCCGTTGTAGGCGGAGAGGGGGCTGGGGTGCACGGTCTCCAGCTTCACGTGCAGCGGGTTCGTGATGAGCGCCTTCTTGCTCCGGGCGTTGGCCCCCCAGAGGAGGAACACCACGGGGGTCTCTTTGTTGTTCAGCTCCGAGATGATCCTATCCGTCAAGATTTCCCAGCCCTTGCCCTTATGGCTGTTGGGCTCGTGCTCCCGGACGGTCAGCACCGCGTTGAGGAGCAGCACCCCCTGCCTGGCCCAGCAGGTCAGCTCCCCGTGCTGGGGCCGGGCGATGCCCACGTCGCTCATGAGCTCCTTGAAGATGTTCTGGAGGGACGGGGGCGGCTCCACGCCTTTCTGCACCGAGAAGCAGAGCCCGTGGGCCTGGCCGGGGCCGTGGTACGGGTCCTGGCCCAGGATCACCACCTTGGTGTCGGCGAAGGAGGTGTACTTGAGGGCGTTGAAGATGTCGTGCATGTCCGGGTACACCACGTGATGCCGGTACTCCTCGATGAGGAACCGCCGCAGCTCCTGATAATAGGGCTTGTCGAATTCGCCCTCGAGACGCTCGTCCCAGTCGTTGCCGATATGCACCATGGCCTCGCCCCCCTTGCCGGATATTTCCTGTAAAACAGTATACCCGGTCGTGGGGCGGATGGCAAGCCCCCGTTAAAACGGCCGCAACACCCCCGCCTGCACCGCTGCCAGAAGCAGGTCCGCCAGGATCGTCTCCCGCCACTTGTACAGGGTGGACGGGCTCACGTTCAGTTCCAGGGACAGCTTCATGATCTCGCTCCCCCGGCCCACTTTCCCGGGGCAGGGGCTGTCCAGATGATAGAGCCGGGCGAAAAACAGTTCCTTCTCCGGCTCCTTCCGCTGCAGGTCCGCCCGGACCCGCTCCACGGCCCAGACCCAGCCAGCCTTCTCGACGTACCTGGGCGAGAGAGGCCGATCTGCGTCCGCCGCGGCCTCATAGCCCCGAAGATAACTCAGATTCTCCCTGTATCGTTTCGCATTCTGTTCCGCCACGTGTCGTAGATCGAGCTGCATCGCGCTCACCTCCCTCTCTTTTTTTCTGCCGCCAGTATAGCAAAAGCGCTCCCTTCTGTCTGTCCGTTTATGGGACAGTTCCTTCATTCGCTATAATTATACGGTTTGGCGGACATAGAAAAGCCCGGCGTATGCCGGGCTTGGATCAGACTGTTCGGTTTACTTCACGATATCGCCGTCGTTGAAGGGATCGCCGCACTCAGGGCAGAACTTGGGCGGGTTGTGGGGGTCTTCCGGCTCCCAGCCGCACTTGTCGCACTTGTAGAGGGGCGCGTCGGCGGGCTTCTTCTCGCCGCACTCCTGGCAGAACTTACCCTTGTTCAGGGTGCCGCACTTAGGGCAGGTCCAGCCCTTGGGCTCCTCGGGCTTCTTCTCGCCGCACTCGGCGCAGAACTTGCCGGTGTTGCCGGCCTTGCCGCACTTGGGGCAGGTCCAGCCGACGGCAGCCGCCGCGGCCGCCGCAGCAGGCTGCGTGGGGGGCTGATACATATGTAGGCCGCCGAAGCCACCGCCCTGGCCGCCACCCTGGCCGCCGCTCATGTTGTTGGCCATCATGCCTGCCATGGCCATTCCCGCCAGGCCCATGAATCCTCCCGAGCCATTGGCGTCGCCTGTGCCGTTGGCGCCGCCGGCCTGGGACGCGTTCAGCATCGCCTCGCCCACCGCCATGGTGCCGTAGGTGCTGGCCGCTGCGTTCTGCAGCTTCTTGATCCGCTCCTCGTCCTCGGGGTCCGCGCTGACGGAGGTGACGCCCACGGACACGATGGAGATGCCCCGAAGCTCTGCCCACTTGGGGGAGAGCACGGCGTTCATGGAATCGGCCAGCTCCATGGTGTGGCCGGGCAGGGCGGAGTAGCGGATGCCCATCTCGGAGATCCGGGCGAAGGCGGGCTGCAGGGCGGTCAAAAATTCGCTCTTGAGCTGGCTGTCGATCCTATCCCGGGTGTAGTCGCCGGAGACGTTGGCGGCCACGTTCTTATAGAACAGCATGGGGTCGGTGAGCTTGTAGGAGTATTCGCCGAAGCAGCGGATGCCGATCTCGGTGTCCAGGTTGATGTTGGGATAGTAGACCCGGAAGCCCACGGGGTTGGCGGTACCGTACTTATTGCCGATGATCTCCTTGATGTTGAAGTAGTAGATCCGCTGGTCCTTGCCGGTGTCGCCGCCCAGGGTGAACCGCTTCTTCAGGACCTCCCAGGTCTTCTTCAGGTTCTCGCCCAGGGAGCCGTAGAAGATGGAGGGCTCAGTGGACTTGTCCCAAATGAACTCGCCGGGCTGGGCGGTGAACTCCACGATCCCGCCCTGGTCCACGATCATCATGCACTGACCGTCGTTGACGGCGATGATGGACCCGTTGGAGATGATGTTGTCGCTGCCCTTGGTATTGCTGCTCTTGCCGCTGACCCGCTTGACGCCCTTGCGCATGAGCACGTTCTCGGGCAGGGACTCGCAGTAGAAGTACTCCCGCCACTGGTCGGCGAGGACCGTGGTCAACGTTGCGCCGAGTGCTTGTTTAAGACCCATAGTTTCTGTTCTCCTTTACTATAATGATTGGTTCGTGTTTATGATTGCACCGTCCGCTGGGCGATGCCCTTGACGGCGTAGATGGTCCAGTCGTGGTCCTGGAAGGTGAGGACGGTGTCGCAGTAGGGGCACTTGGCGCTCTCGTTGACGGAAAGGGGCGCGCCGCAGTTGGGGCAGTGACGCTCCGTGACCTCGCCCGCCTGCTCTGTGACGGTGCCGGTGGGCCGGCTCAGATCCCACTCGTAGGTCATGAACTTCTCCGCGGTGTCGCTGCCGGAGATGACCTTGCCGGTGTCCTCGTCCACGATGTAGTCCGTGATCCGGGTCTTGAGCAGCGCCACCAGATGGTCGTCGCCCCCCTCCTGGAACCAGCCCCGGAGAACCACGTCCAGCACCGCGATCCGATCCACCCGGTTGATCCGGTGGCTGGCGATGAGGGACTTGATCTGCCGGTCGAACTGCTGGTAGAGGGCGTCCGTGAAGTAGGGCCGGAGGGACTCGATGTTCCGGGCGGTGCAGCCGTTCTGCATCTGGACGTAGATGTTGGACAGCTTCTTCACAAGATCGCTTTCGGAGAAGTTGGGGTCCAGCTGAGCGTACTCGCTCATGGGCTGGAGCTTGCTGCCCGGGGTCTGCTGGGCACCCGCCGCCGTGCCCGCGTGGGGCGTGGCCTGGTGCTGGTTTTTCCGGCTGAAGATCATGATCAGGATGATGATCAGCACCACGTAGAACAGCAGGTTCCCGAAGCCGCTGCTATCGCCGGAATCAGAGGAGGATGAGGAGCCTACGGGGAAGAAGAAAAAGCCGTTGCCGCCGCTGTCCCAGCTGGAGCCGCCGTCCCAGCCGGAGCCGCTGTCCCAACTGGAGCCGTTGTCCCAGCCGGAGGAGCTGGAATCGCCGCCGTAATCGCTGCTGCCGGAAAAGCTGCCCAGGTCCGCGCCTACCTTCTTCAGGAGCCGGGGCCCCAGCAGGCAGACGCACAGGACCAACGCCAGGACCAGGAGCACTGCGCCGAACCGTTTCATGGGACCTTCCTTTCCGCCGGGGGCTGCCCCGGTCAAACTCATACTCTGTCTTATATATGATAGCAGGTTTTTTCTCGGATAGCAACAGTTTTTCGGGACGAAGGGTGCCCGGTTATTTTACGAATTGTTTACCCCAGGGGCCACCTGGCTTTGGTATACTGATAAACAGATACATATCGCGCAAAAGAGGATATACATGGATAAGAAACGCATCATCCTGTTTAGCTCCCTGCTGGGTCTGGCCCTGGCGTTGCTGGGGCTGCTGCTGGTCATCCTGTCCAAAGGCGGCCAGGAGGCGGCCCTGCCCGCACCTACCGAGGCGCCCACGGCGGCCCCCACGGCGGAGCCCACGGCCACGCCGGACCCCCGGCTGCAGCTGTCCTTCGGGCCCGTGGATCGGGACGTGAAGGAGCTGGTGCTCCAAAGCGTCACCCCGGATGACCTGGAGCTGATCCGGGAGCTTCCCCAGCTGACCCTTTTGGACGGCCGGGCCTGTGAGGACGCTTCCCTTCTCCACGCTTTCAGCGAGACCGTGGGCTACCCGGTCCTCTGGTCCGTGCCCCTGGGGGACGGCCGGGTGGACAGCGACGCCACGGAGCTGGTGGTGCCCGCCTCCGTGACCACGGCGGAGGAGGTCCAGGCGGCCCTCGCCGATCTCCCTCAGGTGGTGGCCGTAGATCTGCGGGAAAGCGGCCTCGACAACGCCCAGGTGGCGGCCCTGCGGGAAGCGGCGCCGTCCCTCAGCTATCAGTTTTCGGTGATGGTCCAGGGCATGCGGGACGATCCGGATATGAAGGTCCTGGAGCTGGACGCCGCCAACATCCAGGATTGGGACGCCCTGGCCCAGGAGATCGGGCTGCTGAAGAGCCTGGAGCAGATCGTGGTCACCGGCGCCCTGACCCCGGAGCAGGCCGCGTACCTGCTGGAGGGGGCGGGGAGCATCCCCGTGAGCTACAGCGTCACCTTCAAGGGCCGGACCATCGGGAGCGAGGACGTGGAGGCGGACTTCTCCGACCTGCCCGCCAGCGACCTTGGGGCTATCAAGGCCACGCTGATCGTGCTGCCCAAGGTGATGAAGGTGAATTTGGACCCCAAGAGCGGCAAGAGCAAGTGGACGCTGGACGAGGCGGACCAGCTTCAGCAGTTTCGGGAGGGGATGCTGGTGAACTACACCTATTCCGACAAGACCTTCGGCTCCTTCTCCCTGGCGGACGAGGTGGTCTCGTTCAACAAGAAGAACCTGAAGCGGAAGGTGAACGAGCTCAAGGAGCTGCTGCCCTACCTGAGGAACGTGAAGCGGGTGGACATGGAGAACTGCAACATCGACAACGAGACCATGGCTGCCCTTCGGGATGAGTTCCCCCAGCCCAAGCTGGTTTGGCGGGTGAAGGTGGGGGGCTACTCCGTCCGCACCGACGCCTGGATGATCAAGTTTTCCGCCGGCGGGGGCAAAGCCCTGGAGGATAGGGACACGGAGAACCTGAAATACTGCCGGGAGATCAGATACCTGGACCTGGGCCACAACAAGATCCGGCACATGGACGGGTTCGTGCCCTATATGCCGGACTTGGAGGTGTGCATCATGTACAACCCCATGGCCAACATCAACGGCATCGAGCAGTGCCCTAAGCTGGAGTTCTTCGAGTGCTATTCCTGCAACCTGAAGGACATCTCGCCCCTGGCCGCCTGCACGGAGCTGAAGCATGTGAACGTGTGCTATAACAGCATCACGGATATCACGCCCCTCTACGGCCTCACCAAGCTGGAGCGGCTCTGGATCGCCCGGAACCCCGACATCCCCAAGGATCAGATCGAGAAATTCAAGGAGCTGGTGCCGGGCTGTGAGGTGAACACCACCACCCATAACCCCACCCGGGGCGGCTGGCGGTACTTCGACGAGGAGTTTACCCAGATCACTCCCCGCTACGAGCTTTTGCGGCAGCAGTTCCGCTACGACAGGACCCAGCTCCGCTCCTACGGGGACGGCTGGTACGACGATGGCAAGGTCCACATCGGCGAGCAGCCGCCCTACGATCCCAACGCCTGAGGACAGGAAAAATAAGAAAGGAGCTGTTTCCAGCTCCTTTTTGCATTTCACTGTATTTAAGCTTTTTTGCCGAACTTGATCCTGTCGAAGCACAGGGGGTAGATGGCCACGTCCACGAACAGGATGACGGCGTAGCGGATCGCCCGGACCAGGTACGAAAGGAAGGTGCCGGCGTGGAGGAAGCTGGAGGAGAAGGGCATCTTCAACAGGGCGTTCAGGGCGAAGTAGACGGCGCCGCCGCCCAGGACCCGCAATATCATCTTCCACCAGCATTTGGTGTTCTTGAACTTCACGTACTTCTCCTCGAACAGATCCCCGGCGAAGAAGCCCACCATCATGCCGTAGCTGGTGTAGAAGTCGTTGGTCTTGCAGTAGAACCAGCCGGGCAGGGCCAGCGCCAGGAGGATGAGGTAGTACGCCCAGCGCTGCTGGAACTTCTTCTGGAAGAAGGGCACCAGCATCACCACCACCAGGCCCAGGGCCCAGCCGAAGAGCACGTCCGTGGGGAAGTGGACCCCCACGCAGAACCGGCTCAGGCCCACCAGCAGGGGGATCAGTATACCCGCGGCCCAGGCCCACTTCTTCTTCAAGAAGGCGCCGATGGACGTATAGGTGGCCACGGACCCGGAGGAGTGGCCGCTGGGGAAGGAGTACCCCTGGGCCGCCACGTCCATGATGTCGGCGCTGGGCTCCACGGGCTTCAGACACTTGACCTCGGGGCAGACCATGTAGGGCCGAAGGCGCAGAAAGACGTTCTTGATCATGGGGTTGGCCACCATGGCCACGCAGGCGTTGCGGCCGATGAACTTGCCCAGCTCCTTCTTCCAGCTCCAGTAGCAGAAGCCCAGGACCAGGATGGTGGCCATCTCCTCCCCGAACATGGAGAAGATGGTGGCCAGCGTGATCCCGAAGCTCCCCAGATGGCTCTGGAGCCAGACCATCAGCGCCGGCTCCCAGCCGAAAAAGAATGTGTTGCCCATACGTATTCGCTCCCGTTTCGATTTTCTCCATATTACTCCCCTTTTCCCCGTTTGACAACGGGCAACTTGCGCCCGAGGGCCAGCCGTGATATACTGAACAAAACAGGCGAAACAGGGGGATGGGCCATGAAGAAAACGGTGCTGTACACTGAGCTGGCCTACGTGCTGGGCATGGTGGGGCTGAGCCTCAGCGTGGCCCTCATGACCCGGGCAGACTTCGGCGTGTCCATGGTGGTGGCCCCGGCCTATCTGCTGTATCTGAAGCTGAACCCCGTCCTGCCCTTCTTCACCTTCGGCATGGCGGAATACACCCTCCAGGCGGCGCTGCTCCTCTGTACGATCCTGACGGTGAAGAAGTTCCGGCCCTATTTCCTCTTTTCCTTCGTCACCGCCGTGCTCTACGGCTTTTTGCTGGACGGGTGGATGCTGCTGGTCCAGCGCTTCCCGGCGGAGAACATCGCCCTGCGGTGCCTCTGGTACGTGCTGGGCCTGGGGCTGGGCGCGGTCAGCATCGCCTGTTTCTTCAAGACCTACATCGCCCCGGAGGTCTATGAGCTGCTGGTGAAGGAGCTGGCGCTGAAGCTTTCTAAGCCGACCCATCGGGTGAAGACGGTGTACGACTGCGTGAGCTGCGCCGTGGCGGTGGTCATGTCCTTCGCCTTCTTCGGGCTTTGGCGGTTCGAGGGCGTGAAGCTGGGCACGGTGATCTGCGCTTTGGTGAACGGGTTTTTGATCGGTCGGTGCACCGGATGGATGGACGGGCATTTGGATTTCAGGGATGGGCTGCCCTGGCGGAAATACTTCTCCTGAAAACGGAGATTGAGAATAAGGAGGCAATACCATGGGCTTTTTGAAGAGACTGTTCGGCTTCGGCGCCACCGTGGCCGGGACCGTGGCCGCCGTGAAGGTGACCGAGAAGGTGAAGGAGAACAACCCGGACGGCGTCCAGGACGTGAACGGCGACGGGAAGGTGGACTACAAGGACTACGCCATCGAGGCCAAGAAAGCCGCCAAGGAGGTCTATGCCGAGGTCAAGGAGAAGGCCCCGGTTGTCATGGCCAACGCCAAGGAGAAGGGGTCCGAGTTTTACCAGGACGCCAAGGAGAAGGTGAAGGACACCTTCAACGGATAAAAAAGAAACGACGGTAGGGGACGGGCTTGCCCGTCCCGTTTTTTGGCAAAATGAACCTTTTCCTGTTCTCGATCGTCTCTTAGGGTGAAAACACGCGGAAAGGAGGTGGGCGCCGTGGACGATTTCGAAACGCTGCTCCTGGCGAACAAGCTGGGCGTGGAGCGCTGGGTGAAGTTCCACATATCCGGCCCGGACGCCGAGGACGTCCTGCAGGAGACCTATCTCGCCGCCTACCAGGCGTTCCCCCGGCTGAAGGATACGGCCGCCTTCCGGCCCTGGCTCATCAGCATCGCTCGGAACAAGTGGCGGGACTGGTATCGGAAGCAGGCCCGGCGGCTGGACACCCCCGTGGGGGAGCTGCCCGACGTGCCCGCAGAGGAAGCCCCCGACACCGCCGTGGCGGAGACGCTGGACCGATTGAGCGACCGGGACGCCCGGATGCTGCGGCTGTTCTATCTGGAGCAGCTGCCTCAACGGGAGATCGCCCGGCAGCTCAGCATCCCCACGGGCACGGTGAAGAGCCGGCTCAACGCAGCCCGGGACCGATTCCGCGCCGCCTATCCCTATTCGCCGAAAGGAGAGAGAAAAATGAAGAAACTGCCTCTGTTTTTGCCGCCCTACGCCGTCCGCTGGAAGGACGAGGCCCCCTTCCCCGTGGTGTGGGAGGAGATGATGGGCTGGGGCATCGTGCCCCGCCTGGGCGAAAAGCTCACCTGGGGCATGTACGACCTGCCCGGCCGCAAGCTGGACGTGGGCTACGATATGGCCGTCACGGGCC
>JAEEGI010018885.1_pt1 | contig 13965 bp, 13 predicted proteins | sample 8958751 | NCBI WGS metagenome assembly JAEEGI01 (sample SAMN16246545, study PRJNA631951) | gut metagenome | biome: gut microbiome; feature: rumen; material: KS-attached | host: Bos | place: Iran: Karaj | collected 2018-10
CTGTAAGTTGTGCCATTGTCGAAGTCAACATCATAGCTTACCATGTACTCATCATGTGCATGCACTGCTGCTATAGTTCCGGTCAGTTCTCCCTCATCGCCCTTTAAAAGGACTCTGCTTCCTACCGGATAAGGCGTTATTGGCTCAAATCCTCCGGATGCCTCTTTCATCATCTCATCACTAAGTTCATAATTCTTGTATTCTGCCATTTTGATTTCCTCCATAATAATCATGTATTTGTTGTTTTGTTTGTTGCCTTATTATACGATGCGTCAAATCAGCATGTCAGCGTTTCTGTTTATTCGGTCGTTTTTCATGTCTATTCGGTGTTATTAGCCATTTCCTGTTCACAAAGCTCAACATTTTTATTATCCGTCATTCTGATTCCCTCCTTCATTTCGATGAAAACAGTTCTCATTAAAAGAAAACTCCCGGCCCAAATACAAAGATATCAACAAGGATCAGGACTATTGAAACCGCAAGCAGAATATAGTTTGGTTTTTGCGGAATACTGTAGAGGAACGGACTTTTCTTTGGCGGAAGCGTCCGCATAGGACCGGTAAACATAAATCCCCAGAAGAACGGAACCCACATCATATTGTAAAGCATTCCGAGTCCCAGATTGAGCTCTCCGCTCTCCATAGCTGGAGAGATAAGCGTCACAAGAATGCCTACAGGAAATCCGATGAGCAGCATCAAAAGATGAAGCCTAAATGCCACATAGAGACGTTCCTTTTTATTTGTGCTGTCCTCAATAAAGTAATAGGACAGATAATTCAGCATAAAAAAGAGCCATACGATTCCAACGCTACCTAGAACAGAGAGAACAATACGAAGAGCCATGATAACACCAGGTGTATCTGCAATTCGGTAAAAAACATTCCCCCAATCTCCTGCGCCAAAGAAACCACCGATCAGGAAATAGCCAATTCCAATGCAAAGATGCGCACCTGTAAGCTGAACCATAAAGACTCTCATAAGTGGCCCCATGTTTACCTTTAATACAATGAAAAGCAATATAAATCCTACTATCACATTCAGGATTGACGCACTTCCCCCAGCGACCATAACCTTATTGAAGACTGACATACCTTCAAAATCTGGATAGCCTTCCACAGCTCCTGCCGAGAAGCATACCAACTGGCTGCCATAGAAGATATGAGTCAGCAGATGAAACAGTTCATGTACCGGTACAGATAAAAAAATAGCTAAAAGACTTGTAGCAATGCAGTTTAAAACAGACAGATCTTTCTTTTCTTCCATATTAACAAAACTCCTACTCTATCAATGTAACCCCTTCACTTTTCAATATCTTAGGTTGATAGTAACAAGTACGAAATTTCAAAACAATGGTTATTGATTATTCGGTCGTTCTTGATGTCTATTCGGTCATTGTAATCTGGTTTTGGAATGTGGTTCTTCAAATTAAAGATTTATGAATATAAAGCTTTCTTCGCGGATATATTCGAAAAACAAGTGAATAACCGATTAGACATCAAAAATGACCGAATAAACACAAAGCATTGTGAAAGAAATTTGACAATGGTAAAGTCATAACATCAAAGAAAACAGATCTTGATCAAGAGATTTAAGCAACAGGAAACTTACATAATTCTTATGGAGGACATCAAAATGGAAGAGAACAAATACACTCAGTTTATCAGCAAATATCGCAATGCAAATACCGCAGTATCTGATGAAGACATGGCCAAGGCTATTGGTGGACTTGGCGGCAAAAACGAGGCTACCTGCCCTGTTTGCGGAAAGCCAATGACTCTCGTAAATAACCCTTATGGCGACAACTATTGGACCTGCCCAACATGTAAGGTTGATCAGTTTTTCTCAGACGCTGAATACATTGAAGTCGTAAAAATGCTTGAAGCTGCCGGGCAGACTCAAGGGATCGTATATCCTGTATGGTGGGATAAGGTTAAATAATAAACAAGCCAACGGGCAAGTCAACGGGGACGGTTCTTTTGACTCATTGTACACAATGAGTCAAAAGAACCGTCCCCGTTGACTTGCTTTTATTTGAATTGTTTAATCAGTATCGTGCGATTGAGACCATCTTTGTGATCATAAGTCATTTCATCCATGATCTGTTTGGTCATAAAAATTCCAAGCCCGCCCTTTTTGCGCTGATTAAGTGGTTTAGCCACATCAGGATCAGACCTCTTTGTGGGATCATAAGGAATGCCTTTATCCGTTATTTCAATCTGTATGACATCGCTTTTTGGAAAAAGAACTGTGACTGTCACCTCACCTTCTCCTTCCGGATAGGCATAGCAGACTACGTTTACAAGCATCTCCTCAAGAGCCAGTTCAATCCTGCCCGCAACATCCTCCGGGCAGTTTCTTTGATCAAGCTCATTCGTGATAAACTCCCTGGCTCTTTCTACCTCAGAAAGCTTTGCTTTAATTGTCAGTTCCTTTTTTTCGTTTTCCATAATTCACTCTATATTTATGAATTCCTTAAAACCGGTTATCTTCAATATATCAAGCACTTCCGGAGAAACATTCTTAAGACTTGACTGCCCGCCCTTTTCCTCTGAATATTCATTGGCCCAGAATATAACTCGAAGACCTGCGGACGTAATGTAGGTAAGCCCATCCAGATCAAAATAAATATTTTTGACCTGGTCGGGTATGTCGTTCAGCTTCTCATCAAGATCCATTGCACTCATGGTATCAAGCTTACCTCTCAATGCAATAAACAGATCCTCTCCTTTTACATCAATGTTCATATCCATATGCGTTCTCTCCTGTCTGCATTAGGCATCTACTCTCTGGCGCTCAACCAGTGCCGCAAAATATCCGCCTTTTTCTATTAGTTCATCGAAGGTGCCATCCTCCACGATATGACCTCCGTCAAACACCAGTATCCTGTCGCACTGCCTGATAGTTGAAAGCCTGTGGGCTATAACTATCCTGGTGCAGTCCATTTCATCCAGAGCTTCAGATACCTTTCTCTGAGTGATGTTATCCAGTGCCGATGTAGCCTCATCAAATATGAGGAGCTTCGGCTTTGGTGCCACGGCCCTGGCTATCATTAGGCGTTGTTTCTGCCCGCCTGATATTCCACCACTACCTTCGGAGATAAGCGTGTTCATCCCCATTGGCATTAGTTTAATATCCTCATCAATCCCTGCTATTCTTGCTGCCTCCCAGGCATCATTCAGGGTGAGCTGGGGAGCCGCAATGACGATGTTAGAAAAGATATCTCCCGAAAACAGCCTTCCGTTCTGGGTAACAACACCTATGTGTTTCCTGAGGGACTTAAGATCAACGGAATTTATGTCTTTTCCGTCATAGAAAATACTGCCCTTCGTTGGCTTCTCAAATCCAAGAAGCAGTCGCACCAATGTTGATTTTCCGCATCCGGTCTTTCCCACGATGGCAACGTACTGTCCCGGATTTATCTTAAGCGAAAGGTTGTCTATGATGATGGGCGAATTCTCACTGTACTTAAATGTAAGGTTTACTATCTCTATCTTTCCTGATATCTTTGTCAGAGTTTCTTTGCTCTCGGACAGCTCCGGCAGCGCCTTTAATATTGGCTCTGCCATCTCAAAGGTGGGTCTGATATTGGCCGCCGTAAGTGCCATGCCAAACAGCGACATAAATGCCCCGGCCACCATGCCGTAGGCAGTGTTAAAAGCATAGTACTCAGCAGTCGATACACCGGTTACAATTGCCTGATTGTACATAACAATAGTTCCTACGATAGATATGGCTGAACTTATCACCGCATTTATTTTAAGGAACAAGGGCGGGTTATACTGCAGTTCAACTACTTTTGCATAGAGCTCTCCCCATCTGGCGAAGGCTCTTTTCTCTGCACCGGTCAGCTTGATTTTCTGTATCCCGGAAATAGCCGCATAGCTCATACCATTTTCTTTGGAACCTAAGAGCATCTGCTTTTTGGTGAGCTTCATCTGCATAAGGGACGAGAGCACAGAAAATCCCACGGTGACGATTATTATAATGAGAGCGGGAACCACAAGCCCCGGAGCGTATGCAAATATCTGGGTTATGTAGACCAGGGAGAATACCGATGTAAGTCCTGTTCCAAGCACCACGGAAACCAGCGTCGAGCAGAGACTGTTTACATATCCCGCTCTGGAAGAGAGCTCTCCCGAGCTGTACTGCTTAAAAAATCCCGCAGGCAATGACAGGATCCTCATCATGGTGGCCGCCTCAACGCTTATGCTCATCTTGGTGTCTATCCTGGAGGAGATAAGGCTCTTTGCAGCATTAAACATAAGGCCTCCCCAGGAAACACTAAGGAGAAAGATCGATGTAACAAGTAGCAGCGAAACATCTCCGCTCTCTATTACATCCCTGAATAAAAACAGATTTGTCCTTGGCGTAAGCATTCCCACCAAAGTGACGATGATGGTAGCCAGGGCTATCAGCGCATAGTCCGAGGGCTCGATTACTCTTAAGATATACCGAGCAAGGTCAAGTATCGTCAGCTTTTTTAAAGGAAACGGCCTGTAGAAGGCAAAGGCATCTTTCTCAAAAAGAGCCTCGTTCTTATCGTTTATGACAATGTACCTGCATGTTGCATCATCAAAAAAACTGTAGCCGGAAAACCCGTGGGGAAGAAGCGCAACCGGTGATCCGTCTTCCTTCTTAAATCCCAACATCGCTCCAAAGGCATCCCTATGCCATCCCTTAGTCAGCTCCACTCTCCTGTACATGACTCCCGAGGAATGCAGAGCATGGTCAAGCTTACCCTCCACTGTGACCAACTTCTTTGGGATGTCTTTTTTCCGCACATGATAGTAACCGAGGATTGCGTCTATGGCCCCCCTTGTCTTCTCATCTTCATCCGCATAAAGAGAGGACCTGTCACCGGTTACAGCACCGGCAATCTTCCTGAAGGCATGGTCGAATGCCTTATTGTCATTCTGTTTTCGTAGTTTTATCTGATTATCAAACCAGCCCATATCATTACCTTATTCACTCTGCACCAGTTCTTTATAGTACCCGCCCTTTGCGTACAGTTCCTCGTGGGTTCCTCTGTCCACTACTTCCCCATGTTTAAGAACGATGATCTCATCGCAGTCTCGTATGGTAGACAGTCTGTGGGCGATGACTATGCAGGTTATTCCTCTTTCTTTTATGGCGCTTACAACATCATACTCGGTCCTTGCATCAAGAGCAGAAGTTGCTTCATCCAGTATGACAATCGTGGGATCCTGGGCCAGGACTCTGGCGATCTCCATCCTCTGTCTCTGACCACCGGAAAAATCTTTCCCTCCCTCGATCATCCTGTATTCGTATCCTCCATCCCTTGCCATGATGTCATCATGTATCTGGGCATCCCTGGCTGCCGTGATCACCTCAAAGTCCTTGATGGACTCATCCCACATCCTGATATTCGAAGAAATGCTGTCCTCGAACATTATTATGTCCTGGTCTACAACTGCAAGAGATCCGGTAAATACACTTCTGTCTATGTCTTTCATCGGAATGCCGTCAAATAGTATCTCGCCTTTCCAGGGACTGTAGAGACCTGAAAGAAGCTTGGACAGAGTAGACTTTCCGCATCCGCTCTCGCCTACAAATGCAACCCTGTCTCCGGGCTTTAAGGTCAGGGAAAAGTCCTTTATTAGAGGTTTTGCCAGCCTGGAGTAGCCAAAGGTAATTCCCCTCATCTCTATTGCTCCTCTGAGCTTCTTATAGCTTCCTTCTGCCTTCACATTCCTGCCGGCGCCATTGTCGTCATCGGGATACTCCATTACATCCTCGATACGCTCCATATCCGTGCGAAGCTCCTGCATGGTCTGGCCGGTTGATATAAAGGTGGATGCAGGCGCAGTGAACGAGGAAAGAAACCCCTGGAACGCCGTGATCATACCGATGGTGAACTTTCCCTGCATTACCAGGAATACGCCCATGGCAAGAATAATGGTATTGGTCAGAGCTGAAACCATGGATGGGATACTCCCAAGATACTGATTCAGTTTTGCAAACTTAACCTTTTGGGTGTTGACACTGGCCTGATATCCTGACCATTTCTGAAAGTATCCGTCCTCAGCGCCGCTGCTCTTGATCGTCTCTATCATCTCTATTCCGGATGTGGTACAGCTGCTCAGCTTGCCGGAATCACGCATCTGTATCCTTGCAATATTTACCCTTTTTGCAGATATGATTCTGGAAATAAGCATATTTATCACAATGGACGAAATGCCAATCATAGTGAGTATAACGCTGTTTTTAAGCATAACCACCAGATAGAACACCATCATGAATGCGTTAAGGGCAAGTGGAGCAAAAGTGTAAATAAGAGAATTTGAAATGGATGCATTTCCTGCTCTTCTTGACAGGATATCCCCTGCGTATCTCTGGGAAAAGAAATCCATCGGAAGATTTAAGACCTTCCACATATAGGAGGTTGTTCCGTAAATGGACATCTTTCCGTCAAGGCGCCTGGAATAGATCGTACTGATAAACTGAGACAGTATCTGCAATCCTCCAAACAGTGCCATTATTGTAATGAAAGGTATGTGCCAGGAAGGATCTTTACCCGTGAGAAGCCTGTCCATGAATATCCTGGAAAATACAGGATTTATGACTCCGATAAGTGATGTAATGATGCTGGTCGTTATGACAAAAGTAATTGCTGCTCCGCAGCCTATAAGTCTTTTCCTGGCAAATTCCAGAGTAGATTTTTGTTTGCCGCCGGGCTCAAAGCTCTCCGATGGTGAAAAGAGAATGCACAGTCCCGTAAATTTCTGGTCAAACTCCTCCATGGATACCGTCACGGTTCCTCTGGCAGGATCGTTCAGCGACACCCTGCCGTTCTTAAAGCCATTTACAACCACAAAGTGATTGAATTCCCAGTGGGCTATACATGGAAATGTTCCGTTATCCCTGAGGTAATCCGGCTCATACCTGTAACCCTTGGCTTCCAGTCCGTAGTTTCTGGCTGCCAGCATGACGTTCAGGGCATTGGAGCCATCTCTTGAAACGCCGCAGTCACGCCTTACCTGCTCCAGCGGTATCCATTTGTCATAGTAGGCAAGTATCATCGCAAGAGATGCCGCTCCGCACTCAAGGGCTTCCATCTGCATGATAAAAGGAACCTTTGCGATCTTTCCCTGCACTGGTTGTCTGATGTTTTTTTCTTTTCTCATTGTTTACCAAATATGAATGAAAGAGGGGATATCCTCTCGGTTACCAGCTTCGCTTCGTATATTCCTTCAGGGACTTCTCCGTCCACATCAACTTCGTAGACCCACTCGCCAGTCTGCATATCTCCAACGAAAAGCGCATAGGAATCAATATCTGCCTGGACCATCACAGGCTTGGCGTCATGGAGGGAAACTCCGTATTCCTCTCCTGCAATCTTTACATACATATCCTGTGTAAACCGGTCTCCATACTCTCTTTTTACAAGACAAGTGGCCTTACTTCCATCAGCAACGAGTGTCCCGGGAACTGTAGAATCTATGTGGCCTACAGTGCCAAAAATACAGGCACCTGTCAGAATTATCAGTATAGCCGCCAGCACAAACCAGACTCCGGGATTGGTGAGCTTTACATAATCGTTTAGCTGCTCCGGAGAGGAAATTCGTTCTATGGACTTGTCTCTGAATACGGTCTCATTTGCCATGGCAGTATATCCCTCCCATTATTTCATATAGCAATATTATAAATGTTTTTTCGTAAATTATTAATCCCTCACAGTGATATATTAAATTGTGTTATCATTGTAATTAACAAGAGTAGTAATCCTGTCAATTCTGCATAAGATGATCGTATCAGACATATATGAGTGAAAAGAAGCATTGGATCACAACAATCGCACAACACAATAACATGCTCTACAAAGCAGGTTTTGCCGGTGTTTGCCTTTTATCGGCAATGATTTTTTCTGTCTGCCTTTATAAACCCTTTTATACTGCTGAGGTTTCTGATGTCTTTTATCTGAGTATGGACATTCTTGGAGCTGTGGTGTGTTCCATGCTGTATTATGGATGCCTCTCCTCCGGCAGTGCCACCGGAAAAAAAGCTCTTTTATATGTCTTCGTTCTATTTGTTAATACTCTCACTTTTCTTTTTGATTCCCTGATGTGGTTACTGGATGGAGCCGGGGGGCTCAGAGTGCTGAACATCCTGGTGTCAACGCTTTTCTATGCATCTTCCTTCCTGCTAATCTACCTGTTCTGGAGACATGCCTGTGTAGTACTGAAACCTGATGAAAAGCAACACCAAAGGATGGATATACTTCAGCTGATCATGCTTTTGCTCTCCCTTATGCTCTGTCTTGTCAATTTTTTTACGCCCATACTGTTCACCATCGATTCAGACGGCGTATTCCACAGGGCCAAGTGGTATCCCATAGGCTCCTTCTATATTCTAGCCACCTTCGTTATGCTTATCATCCAGACCTGCAGATCAGGTGTTGAGAAGTGGCGTAAGGTCTTAATAATTATCCCTGCAATTGCAGCCATAACGGATTTTGTGGTTCTCTGGAACAATACAAAATTTACCATTTCCTATACGGTTTCCATTATTGCCATGATCATTACCAACTGCATCCTGTACGGAAACATGGTGCGGATGAAGGAGCTTATTATCAGGGTCTTTGCAACACTATTGCTGTGCACAATGCTTGTATACGGCCCCGTGATCTATTTCTTCAGTTCTAAAAAAGCAATTTCTGATGGCTTCGAATCCGTCAGTAAGGCCTTCCATCTTGTAAATCATCTCATCGACGAAACGGGACTTGATCAACTGTGTGATCCGGATAATACTGAGCTTTACCAGGCTACCAGAGAGAGACTTCGCGATATCTGCAGTGCTTTGGAACTTCAAAATCTTTATGTTGAGACTATTGATCAAAGGGAAATGACCCGGAGCTTTATTATTGTGGTTGCATCGTCAGATCAGGAGGACGAGGTTATAAAAGAAACTCTTGGCTGGCCCGGAGCTTCCATCTGGTCTGAGGAAAGCTATCTGACAGAGCCCGAACTCATTGTCATGGAAGGAAACCTTACCGATATTTATTCAGAACAGGACAATGAATATGGCCATAACCTTGACTGGTTTTACCCATATTTTGATGCTCATGGGGAAGTCGTTGCTATCATCGGCGCCGATATCGATGTTGGCGTTCAGGAAGCACAGTCTATAAGACAGTCAATAAAAGATATCGCTCCTGCCCTTATACTATTCTTTATCACCCTGTTAGTACTGCTTCATATGATAGATAATGTATTCCTGAAGCCCTTCTATGCAATCTCCCATCACATACAGGGATTTTTTATGGATGGAAATACCAAAAAAGACAAACTCTCATTTTACACAAATTACGAGGTCTGGTTTCTGTCAAAATCTTTCGACTTCATGACTTCGGAACTTGATGAATACGAGAAAGCAAGGACTCTTGAAATACAGGAAAAGCAGCGTATTTCCACAGAGCTTGAGCTTGCTGCCAATATACAGACACAATTCCTTCCAAGAACCTTTCCACCATATCCGCAGCGCACTGAGTTTGATATTTATGCATCAATGGCTCCGGCAAAAGAAGTTGCGGGTGATTTCTATGATTTCTTTTTTATAGATCAGAACAAGTTTGTTATGGTCATCGCTGATGTATCCGGTAAAGGCTTTCCTGCAGCTCTTTTCATGATGCGAAGCAAAACCGCCATCCGTTCCATTGCCGAACAAGGCTATTCACCTGCCACCATCCTGGAAAAAGTCAACCTCTCATTGTGTGAAGGCAATGATAAAAAAATGTTCGTCACTGTCTGGCTTGGTATAATAGACCTGACTTGCGGAGTAATGAAATGCTCCAACGCAGGCCACGAATATCCGCTGATTCGGAAAGCCAACGGCTCCTATGAAATTTTCGAGGACTCCCACTCTCCAATCCTGGGACTTAAGAAAAAACTAATCCTTAAAGAGTATGATTTAACCCTGAGCCCCGGTGATTCCATCTTCGTCTATACAGACGGCATACCGGAAGCTGTAGATTCCATGGGTAGCCAGTATGGTTTAGAGCGGCTCAAAAAAGCAGTGAACGAAGCACCTGATGCTTCAATGGAGGAGACTCTTTCCAAAGTCACAAAGGATGTAGAATCGTTTACAGCTGATACAGATCAGTTTGATGATATTACCATGCTGGGCTTTAGATATCTTGGGTGAAATTAAAACAACTCCCGGAACCTGATAAATATTTCAGACTCCGGGTTTTTGTTTCAAAAATATTTATTTATTGTCATCGTTGCCTTTTTCTTTGTCTCTTCTTATCATATAGACGATACCCGAAAGCATACCGCCGATCATTACTGCTACCCAGCTTACATTCCAGCCATTCCCAAAGAATCCCCACAAGAACATGATTGCTACTGATACCATACTGATTATTGAACAAATTGTTCCGGTCTTAATGTCTTTCATTGATCGTCTCCTTTTTTAAGAAATTATTTCTTTCCCAGTGCCTGCATCGTCCATCCGCCTGCGACTGCAAACAGCCCAACTCCGGTTCCGTCAGCAACGATTTCATCTGACTGGTTTGTTGCGATAAGTTCTGCGCCATCATCAAAGCGAACCTGATATTGTCGTCCACCTAAATGTATGACAACAACCCCTATGGCATCAAAACTTGAAATCTGCTGCTCCGGTGTTGAAAATCCGCCGGTTGCGCCCATCAGCAGTTCGTCTGAAAGCTGTACATTCTTTCCATCTGCCATTTAGATTTCCCTCCATAAGAATTGTTTTGGTGCTGCCTGTTCCTTTGAACCTCCGGTGATTCGTTGTTTCGTTTCTTGATGAAATGACTCTAACATTGCTAAATATCATTTACAATAATTCATGTCTATTCGGTTGTTTTTCTTGTCTATTCGGTTTATATTGATTCCATTATGCGGATTTGAGATTGCATTCCAACACATCTCTGTTATCATGCTCCTGATTGTATGGATCCTCAAGCCAGTGAACCGCATACATGTTCCAGGAATAGCCTTGACAATTAAAACGATATGCTTCTGTAATAATTCCTATCTGATCGTAGTACTGTAGTGTTACTCTGTCTCCTACAGCAAAGGCAAAGGGCTGTTCACTTACGCTTGCAGTACCACCGTTTATCTGTGCCATCATCTCATCAGATATTTCTATGTTCTTGTTATCTGCCATTATAATTTCCTCCATAAGAATTGTTGTTGGTATCTGTTTTCTTCAGCGCTGTGTTTTTGTTTGTTGCCTTATTATACGAAGTGGCATTTATGTATGTCTCGTTTTTCGTCTATTCGGTCGTTTTACATGTTTATTCGGTAAGCATTTTGAAATGAAAAAGATGCACGTGGAACTTCTCCACGTACATCTTTTTTATCATCCTGGAAAAACAAGGCTGTTATTCTAAAAACGTAACAAATGTATTGCCTTCCGTCTCATCATAGTATAAATGCCCCCAGTAAAAGGTATATGCATAGGTTCCACAACCACTGTCAGTTAAAAGATTACTCCACTTTGTATGAGAACCATTATACGCTATGTAGTTGAGGTTTACCGATTCTCTCCATCCTGAGCCGAGGTATTCCAATGTGCCTGGAAGAGTTGAAATGCTTGTTAGCAACTCATGACCATAAAAAGCACTATCGCCAATGATTTTTAGCCGACTGTTGGACCCAAAATGAATTTTCGTAAATCCACTATTATCTCCATACATTGTAAAGGCACTTTGTCCTATCTCTTCCAGACTGTCAGGGAATGAAATCTCGCTTCCGGAAAGACTTAGTATATCGTAAAATGCCTCCTGCCCAATTTTTTTCAGGCTGCTGTTCGGTTTAAATACGATAGATGTCATATTATATTTAGTGGTATCTCTTACATTGCCGTTATCATTACAGGAGGCAAATGCTCTTTTTCCAATAGATGTAACAGATGCCGGTATGACAAGTTCACCTTCCAGTCCCAGTGCGCCCCAGAATGCTTCATCACCTATTTCCTCAAGACCTTCATTTAATACAAGAGTCTTAACATTGGGGTAATCAGAAAAGAGCTGATAACCTATTTTTGTTACGCCGCTACCTATCACTATTTTTACTATTTTAGACTTATAACGTTCCCAGCCGGGAGTCACATAACCTTCCACCCCTATCATCCGGTCGGGAAGCGCGCCATTTCCTGTTATTTCAAGACTGTAGGTGGGAGCTGAGCTTAACTGAGTCAGCTTCCAGGTCACGCCTCCATATTGTCCTGTTGCTGTTTCAACGGTTATTGAACAAGTTACACTCTTTCGACTACCGTCCTTTGCCGTGCAGGTAACAGTCGCTGTTCCTTCACCTGCTGCTGTAACAAGGCCTGATTCCGATACCGTTACGACAGATTCGTTGCTGCTCTTCCAGGTAACACTCTTATCAGTTGCCTTCGCGGGTGTTACTGTTTCTGTAAGCTGCAAGGTATCTCCTTTTCCAAGTGTGGCACTTGTCTTATCCAATGTTATGCCGGTTACAGCTATAACAGTTTCCGTTACCGTCACCTTGCAGGTTGCTTTCTTTCCGTCAACCTTGGCCGTAATCGTGGCAGTACCGGCCTTCACAGCCGTGATCTTACCTTTTGATACTTTCGCGATCTTTGAGTTACTGCTACTCCAGGTGACATTCTGCTTGGATGCTGTTTCAGGAGCAATAGTCCATTTAAGCTTTGCAGATTTTCCCTTGGTAAGTGTCAGCTTTTTGGAACTGAGTTTGATACTCTTAACCGCAACTTTACTGCCAACAACCTTTACCGTCAGAACAGCTTTCTTTTTACCATTCTTCGAGGTTACTGTAATTTTGGCTTTGCCCACCTTTTTAGTTGTTATTACACCCTTATTGCTAACGGTAGCAACAGCCTTATTATCTGAAGAATACTTTAGATTTTTCTTCGCAACAGTCTTACCGGCATCAGTGGTTACAATCTGTATACTGTTGCCTTTTGTAACGGAAACAGTTTTCGTTTGTGTTTTTGATGCAATTTTCACTGCGACGTCAAACTTTGAAGCAGCATATGTTCTCATGGGAACAAATTTCATAACGATCATTATTCCCAGTATAAGAACAAGAAATCTTGTCAGGTGTTTCAGTTTTCCTTCGTGGAATCTCATCACATATACCTCCTTGTAATCAAAAGAAATATCCATATAAGCTGCGTAAATCCATTATAACGGAAAGCTAAAGAAAAAACGCCTGATTCCGTCTATTCGGTCGTTTTTCATGTTTATTCGGTAAGCATTTTTAGATTAATCACATAGGACGGGGTTAGTTGACCGTTTTGATGGTCCACTAACCCCGTCCCTTATAGTTATTTCCAGCTGAATTCAGCAAGCCTTGCATCTGAATATTTATTGTTATACGAAATTGAACTGGTATCAACGTGAATATAATAGGTTCCTGAAGCCAGCTTTTCAGTAATAAATTTGTAAGTGTTGTTAGATCTTACATGATTACTCTCCCTAATGTATTTACCATTAGAATCGTAGATCTGAAAATTACTGTAACTTGAAGTACTGTCTAACAATTTCATTGTGAATGTTAAAGATTTGCTTTTAGTTCTAACTTTAAACCATCTGTCAAATTCTTTACCGTAAGGCTGAAAGATTGTAGCCTTTTTTGATCTTGTAAGATCAATTGCGCGGCTTCTGGTGTAGTTAGTAGGAGCTTTTACTTTTTTGTATGACCAACGCATTTTTACTGTTTCATCGGCATTTCTGTTAATGATCCAGTAATTACCTTTTGGAAGTACTTTGATAAATTTCTTGATCTTGGAAGTGCTGCAAATAAAGTTGTTAGAGTTAGTTGGCTTATTTTTATCATATTTCGAGTAGATAGAAAGATTTGCAGCCTTATCAGTTTCAATGATCACATAACTATCTGCAGGTACTGAAATCTTGTTAACAGTATAATAATAATTCCTGGTGTTGCCCCTATCAAAGGTATGACCATTATCTGGCGCCCAAGCACTCTTCTT
>JAEEGI010018887.1_pt1 | contig 13963 bp, 8 predicted proteins | sample 8958751 | NCBI WGS metagenome assembly JAEEGI01 (sample SAMN16246545, study PRJNA631951) | gut metagenome | biome: gut microbiome; feature: rumen; material: KS-attached | host: Bos | place: Iran: Karaj | collected 2018-10
GGGTGAAGTTTGCGTAAGCAGTACCTCTGATATTGAATCCGTTACTTTCAGAATCAGCCTTGTCACGCTGGAAGATTGGATGGTAGATAAGGGAGTTGCTGCTGAAAGCGGAGATACCGTAGATGTAGCCGTTAGGATCCTTCATAAGGTCAAGGCCCTGGTCAACCATCGTCTGAACTCTTGCAGGAAGGGTGCCTGTGTATGTCCAGGGAGTGATAGGGTCGAGCATAATGATGGAGCCTATCATAGAAGCTCCGGTGCTGACAGCCTCGGATACGCTCTTGGTCTGGCTCTTCTCGATAGAAACGTTGGCACCGACGGTCATCCAACGCTTGATCTTGTACTCTGCGTTGATCTGGCCGGTGAGCCTCTTCTGGATATCCTTGTCGCCTACGACGATACCGTTGTTGTCAAGATATGTCAGGGAAGCGTAGAGGTTGCCATTCTCATTTCCGCCCTGGAATCCTACGGTGTGACGCTGCATAAGACCTTTCTCGAATGAGAGAGCCGGCCAGTTAGTATCGGTGACACCGTCGTACTCCATACTCTCAGGAGTCATAGTAGGGTCGAGAGTATTCTGGTACTGAAGGTATTCCTTAGCGCCCAGCATCTTAGGAAGGTGATGGATCTGCTGTGAGGTGTACTGATAGTTGTAGAATATACGACCGTTGGCGCCACCGTTCTTACCGCTCTTTGTGGTGATAAGGATGACACCGTTACCAGCCTCGATACCATAGATAGCTGCAGAAGCCGCATCCTTGAGGATCTCCATTGACTCAATGTTGTCCGGATCAAGGTAACTCATTGACCTGACCTTGAGGCCGTCGACGATGATAAGAGGAGAATTCTTTGAGTTAGATGAATATCCACGGATCTGGATCTGGGACTCAGCGCCAGGAGCACCTGTGGAGTTCACAATCTGCACACCGGCAGCCTTACCCTGAAGGGCCTGGGCCGCATTGGTGATGGAACGGTTTTGGAGAGCTTCACTCTTGACTGACGTGATAGCTCCGGTGAGGTCGCTCTTGCGCTGCACACCGTAGCCGATTACAACGGTTTCCTCCAGGAATTCATTGTCTTCTACCAATGTGAAATTAATGACAGACCTACCTCCTATGGCAACAGTCTGGGACTGATAACCAATGAAGGAGACAGTGACGCTGGAGTTGGAAGGGACAGTCAAATTGTAATTGCCGTTCAGGTCGGTAATTGCACCTACTGTGGTGTTCCCTACAAGAACTACGGAAGCACCGATTACGGGCTCTCCGCTTGAGTCGACTACTTTACCGCTCAGATTAACGTTCTGTGCATTAAGTTGGATGCACAAGAAAATCAGCGAAAAGAAAGCAGCCGCTTTCCTAAGCATAGTCTTTTCCATTAAACTGTTAGTTTAAAATTAGGTTAATAAAAGTATGGTTATATGTATGTGTAGTTTTTCCCGCCAATATGTCAATAAGCTATACGGCGACAGTTTATTGGTTGAATCTTTTTAAAATTCGCATAAAATTAATTATTTCTTAAAGAATATGAAAAAAAATGCAAAAATAATTGCACAATACCGACATCTGCTAAAAATGAGTATCTTAGTGGAACTTAAAAAGAATAGTTACTGAATAGTATGAATAACTTCTTCAAAATCATCGCGCTTTTGTGTCTGAGCCTGTCTTTATGCAACTGCTCCGACACACCGAAATCTGTCATCGATATAGATATGGCAGATGAAATCACAGATTTTCCTCAGGACCTCTGGGGTATTTTCATCGAAGAGATCAGCCGTTCCGGTGACGGCGGCCTCTGGCCAGAGATGATATACAATATGGGCTTTGAGGAGAAGGACGTCCCTGATGACTGTGTTGTCATAGGCGACGAAATCCACGGCCCCGCAAAGCCAAACTATCAGTCAGGTCAGGTGAAGGGATATATCTTCCACCATTTCGACCCTCAGAACAAGACGGAGGGCTGGAGCCTTGAACCATTGGCTTCATCTACGGCAACGATGAACGTGGTGAGCACCAACCCTGTAAGCAAGGGCAACTCCAACAACCTCCGGCTGGACATCAAGGGCCGCGGTGCTAAAATCACCAACGAAGGATACGCCGGCCTCAATATGGTCAGCGGAGACAAATACAACTTCTCTTTCTACGCCCGCGCCACAGCCGCATACAACGGAAACGTGAAAGCCTCCATCGTAGGCAAGGACGGCAAGGAAATCTTCTCGAAGACCTTCGACCTCAACAAGAACGGCAAATGGAACAAGTATGATGCTGTTGTAGAGAGCGGCACCACCGACAACAAGGCCAAACTGGTGATGGAATTCGACGGCCAGGGCCAGCTGTTCATAGACTACATTTCCCTGCTTCCTCAGGAGACATTTATGGGCCATGGTCTCAGAAAGGATATAGCGCAGACTCTCGCTGACATCAAGCCTTCATTCATCCGCTGGCCGGGCGGCTGCATAGTGGAAGGCCTCTCGATGGAGGACCGCATCAAGTGGAAGGAGACCATAGGAGACCGCATCGAGCGTGTGGGCAAGATGGATCTGTGGGGCTATCACAACAGCTGCAGCATCGGCTACCACGATTTTCTCCAGTTCTGCGAAGACATTGGAGCCGAGCCTATGTTCGTTATCAACGCCGGTCTCTCCTGCGTAGTACGCAACGGTGACTATTGGGAGCTTGACGAAATGGAACCGCTCATCCAGGATCATCTTGACGCCATTGAATATGCCATCGGAGGCGCCGACACAAAATGGGGCGCAGTCAGGGCCAGGAACGGCCACCCTGAACCATTCCACCTCAAATACATAGAAATAGGAAACGAGAATTCCGGCGATGTGTATGCAAAGCACTACAGCTACATATACAAGCGTCTCAAGGAGAAATACCCTCAGATCAAGTACATCAGCACCCACGACCGCCTCACGCCGGTTCCTGACACTTACGACGCCGGGACCGTGGAAATGATCGATCCTCACTACTATGTCCGCCCTGAACAGTTCTTCAACACCACAGATATATTCGACGACGCTCCACGCGGCCTCTACGAAGTATATGTAGGCGAATATGCCGTCAACAGCGGTGTGGGCCCGGGCACTCTGGAAGGCGCTCTAGCTGAAGCATCATTTATGCTGGGCATCGAAAAGAACTCTGACCTTGTGAAAATCGCTTCTTACGCTCCTATCCTTGAGAACACTGATTTCCAGATGTGGCCTACCAACCTCATCCGCTTCAAGAACAACATCGTGGTGCCTCGCACCTCATACCACGTTCAGTGTATGTTCAGCAACAACCGTCCTGATGTCATCCTGGGCACAAGTCTCGCGCTGGAACAGACCGCTTTGAAGCTTGAAGGCAAGACCGGATTCGCAGCCAGCGTGAACGCTACGGGTTCAAAGGTTGAGATGAAGGACTTCTCCATCAACGGCAAGGCAACGGCGGGCGACTGGGATGAGCAAGGTTCCTGGGACAAGACGGCAGAAGGCTACGCCACTGGCGAATTCAAAGACCTCAACTACCTGGTAGAGCCAAATCTCTATATTCCTGGAACAAACAAGAATGTACCTCCAAGGCTGTCATCAGGCGGATGGATCACTTCTGCTTCAGAAGCATCCGGCAATTTTGAAGTTGCTGCAAAGGTCAAGTTCCAGAACAGCCTCAGCAGCTTTGGCATACGCTTCGCCGTCAAGGACGACAGGAACTACCTCACTTTCAACGTGAGTGCTCCCAGGTTCAGAGGCGCCGCCCCTGCCACTGCATCTGCACCTAAATATACCGCTTCCGTTGCAATGGTCGAAGGCAACACCAACATCTCGCTTGGCACCATCAGCAGTGAGATTGAGCTTTCGGCAGATGAATGGCACGATGTGAAAGTGGCTGTCAACGGCGCCGAAATCACCTGCTTCATAGACGGCAAAGAGATAGGCAGGACGGAATACAAGCCTCTGCAAAAGAGATATGCCCTTGCCGGCTATGACCGTGAGAGCGGAGAGATGATCATCAAGGTTGTCAATGCACTCAACGAGCCTTTCAGCACCTCCATCAACCTCTCCAACGTTGCTTCTGTCGAATCCCAGGGCAAAGTAATCACCCTGTCCGCCGATTCACTGTACGACGAAAACGATTTTGAGAATCCGGACAAGATCCATCCTGTTGAGAGCGTATACGACAAGTTCTCAAAATCATTCAAAATGACTTTTGAACCTAATTCATTCACTATTCTTAGAGTAAAAGTCAAGGAAAGCTGACTTGCGTCCAAGGAATAAAAAAAGACAGCGTAACTGCTGTCTTTTTTTATTCTGTATATACACTGCTAGAATCCACCCGGGAAACCTCCGCCGAAGCCGCCTCCGAAGCCACCGCCTCCGAAGCCACCGCCGAAGCCGCCTCCGCCCATCCTGTTGAAGGCGTCGTTCATCTGCTGCTCCATACGCAGGCGCTGCTCATTGTTATAACGGCTCTTGGCCTTCTTCCAGGCTCTCATCTGCTTCTTGGTGAGAATAGACTTGAGGCCATCCTCATATGCAACCTGGTTATCCTCTATCTGAGCCAGCCTACTCTCCATATCCTGCATAGAGGACATCATCTTTTCGCGGTCTTCCGCGGTCATATTGTTGAAGGCTTCAGCCATAGCAGCCATATCAGTGTTATTGGCCTGCTTGCTTGCCTCTTCCATAGCCTTTTCAGCCTCTGGAGGAAGTACAACAGGATAGGTTATCTTGCCAAGATACTGCTTGTTGAGTTCAAGCAGCTGAGTTCTTTGATTTTCATCAAGTTTGTATTCTTCCACCATCTTGTCTGTCTGTTCAGTGATGGTCTGCTCAGGAAGATCCTGCATTGTAGGGGCTCCCATTCCCATACCCATTGGCATACCCATAGGCATTCCCATTGGCATCTGCGCGTGCATCAGGAAAGGAACCAATGCCAATGCGATAATCATTATGCTCTTCTTCATAGTAATGTGTGTTTATTAATTGTCAAACAAATGCCCGGAGAATCAATCTCCGGACATATATATGACAAATCCTTTTTAAAAAGGTTTAAAATGAAGGGCTGAAATCTTTGTTTCTTTTGGGATACCGCCATTATTTGACAAACCAGACGGCAGAGTCGTTTCCCTGCGGGGTGCGGACTTCTACGCGGTTTTCGCCTTTGGCCAGGCGCACGCCGTCCCAGCGTACGGTAGCGTACGCGTCAGGGCGTGCGCTGCCCACGAGCCTGCCATTTATATATAGTCTGGCCGATGGCGCCGTGGTGAAGACAATTATGTCCGTAGTGTCTTCTTCCCTTTGCGTATAGCGCTTTGAACAAAGATGGACGGTGGACAGGGATTTGTTCCAATTAGCCCTGTAGAAGTAGAAGGCATCCTTTTTCTGGCTGCGGTCCCGGGTTACAAGGCCCTTGTCGTTCTGGTTGTTGGTATCGCCCTCCTGGCGCATAGATGAGGCGAAATCGAACATATTCCATACGAAGGAGCCCCATACGAAATCACGCTCCGCTATGGCTTTCCAGTCTCCCATATGTATATATGTCTGCTTCTCCTCCGGGTGCATACGGGCGCGGGAAGTGCTCCTGACATCCTTTTCATCCTGGGGACCGTATTTTGAAACGTGCATCTGGATGCTGCCGCCACCGCCGTATTCGCTCACGCCTATGCGGGCCAGCGGGAAGGTGGCGTGCCAATTGTCCAGAAAAGGCCCGAAGTCTCCTACAGTGTCATAATACCAACCGTAATATTTGTTCCAGCCTATGGCATCCGGGATGCTGACAAAACTGGCGTCGCGGTCCGTGGCGGCCACTGTCAGGCGTCCGGGATCAAGGCTGTGAGAGAGATCGTTGAGTTCTGCAATGATTGCGTCAATGGGCTCGTGAATCTCATTGAAAAGGCCCCAGAACATTATGGAAGGGTGATTGTAATTCTGGATTATCATCTCCTGCAACTGCAGGCGAAGGTTGTCGTCAAATGCGGGGGCATCTACGTAACTTCCCACGAAGGGGATTTCTTCCCATACAACGTAGCCGCGGCGGTCAGCCTCCTGGAACATAAACTTGGCCTGAGGATAGTGCGCAAGGCGCAGGGCATTGGCGCCAATCTCGTCAAACAGGGCATAGTCAGCAAGGTGCTGCTCCGTCCCAATTGCGACGGCCATATCGCCCCAGTCCTGGTGGCGGCAGACGCCGTGCAATTTGAGATGCTTTCCGTTCAGGAAGAAACCCTTGTCCTTGTCAACCCAGAAATAGCGGAAACCTATCTGCTCCTCAACCCTGTCAATCTCCTGTCCGTTCCTGCGGAGGATGGTCACGGCCTTGTAAAGGTATGGATCCTGACGCCCGTTCCAGAGGTGAGGGTTGTCTATGCTGAGCGGTATGCTTGCCAGGCTGCCGTTGAAGATGTCAGTGCTGCGCCGGGCTACGACCCGGCCTGCGGCATCTTCAAGGCAGAACTCTACCTCGCAGCCGTCCAGCCCGTCCTTGGAAGACAGGTGTACCTCCGCATTGATCTCAGCGCGCTGTTCGTTGACCAGCGTCTGGTGGACAAGCACCCCGTTGGAGCCAAAGTAAAGCGGAGAAATGCAGGCGGAATCGGTAATTATCATCCATACATCGCGATAGAGACCACCGTACAGGTTGAAATCTCCGCCCTGTGGGGCTATGTCAAAAGTCTGCTCGTTGTTGCAAATCACGGTTACGGAATTGGCGGCGCCGGGCTGCAGGTAATCCGTTATTTCAAAGGCGAAACTGTTGTAAGGGCCGCGATGCTCTCCCACTATCTTTCCTCCCACCAGGACGGTTGCCATTGAGCCGGCTCCTTCGAACTTGAGGAACACCCGCTTGCCCGCAAGGTCTGCCGGGGCCTCCCATTGCTTGGAATAGGTGCCATAGCCGCGGCGGTAGCCGCCGTCACTCATAAAGTCTTCAGCGTTCCAAGTATGCGGAAGGTTCACGGTCTGGCCGGCGGCGCCGCCGCGCCCGAAACCGCCCGCGCGCACCTGGCGGGTTGGAGAAAAGTTCCAGGAGTCGTTGAAAGAACGCACTTCACGCCCTTGGGCGACAGATGTTGCAGCCAGAAGAAAAACCGGCAGCAAGGCTAAGATCAGGAGCCGTTTCATATTGATTATTCCTTTTTTACAAAGATAAAAGAATTTGTAGCCTTTCCTGCCCTCATAATTAGGCTATTTTCACTATTTTGCAATGGTAATTGAATACAGACAGAATGAAAAGGCTCCTTACATTTCTGGCGGCATCCGCCACCCTTTTCCTGGCATTGTCCTGCGGGGATCCGGTGGCTGTTCAGGGCAATCCGCAAATTGCCGCCGCAGTAGCAGACGTAAGCATTGACAGCGTCAAAGTGTATATAGACGAACTGGTTTCTTTCCACACCCGTCACACGCTAAGCACCCAGCGCGACCCCGCCAAGGGACTGGGCGCAGCCATAGATTTCCTTGCCGAAAAGTGCAGGCGCTGGGCTGTCACCGCAAACCCCGACCGCCCGCGCCCCGTAGTGGAAAAGATATTCTATACCGTGGGAGAGAACGGCGGCAGATATGACCGTATAACAGACGTCCCGGAACTGATGGTTACCTTGCCGGGAACCAAAGCGGAAAGGGAAATCCTTCTGGTAGCGCACGTTGACACCCGTGTCATTGACGTGATGGACTCCACTGCATTCGCGCCCGGAGCCGATGACGACGGCAGCGGCGTCGCCTGCCTGCTGGAGACTGTCCGAATCCTGTCCCAAATCCCCCTGGAGCAAACTGTTAAATGCCTTTTTGTCTCCGGCGAAGAGCAGGGCCTTGACGGATCCCGCCACTTTGCCACCCTGGCCAAAGCCCAGGGATGGCCGGTGCAGGCCGTCCTCAGCAACGATATGATAGGCAACACCAGGGCAAGCGGGACGGAACTGCGTGAAGACCACAAGGTCCGCGTCTTTTCTGAAAGCAACAGCGGCGAGGACACAGACTCCCGCCAGCTCGCCCGCTATATCAAAGAAATGGCCTCCATCTACGTACCTGAGCAGGAAGTCATCCTGAACTACAGGACGGACCGATACCGCCGCGGCGGCGACCACTCTTCCTTCCTGAGGGAAGGATTCACCGCCGTGCGCGTCTGCGAGTACTGCGAAGACTATGAAAGGACCCATCAGGACGTCCGCACAGAAGGAGGCGTAGACTACGGCGACCTTCCCTCATATATGGACTTTGATTACCTGGTTCGCAACATACGCATAAACATTGCCTCCGTGCTGAGCCTGGCCAATGCACCTGCCTGCCCCACAGGCGTCAGGATTGCAAATGCAACGGAACTGGACAACAACACCAGGCTGACCTGGGACCCTGTCCTTGACAGAAACGGCAGGCCTGACCTTTCAGTGACTTACCAGGTCCTCTGCCGTGAAACGGACCAGTCCCAATGGCTCCCTGCCCTGCCCTTGGGCCTTTCAGACACCGTTCCCGCTTCCGACAAACCGGAATTCTACTGCCCTTTGAGCAAGGACAACTACTATTTTGCCATTCGCACCGTTTCCGCTGACGGTTGTCCCGGACTGCCTGCCGTGGCAAAATAAAAAATGTTTAAATTTGTAATCTAAACCATATATCAAATATGAAAAAGTTAGGACTTCTATTGGCACTGTTCTGCAGCATCTTTGCAAGCGCCCAGACCAAAGCTCCCGCGCTCCTGGACAAATCTGACTTTGAAACGGAAATTGACGGGAAAAAAGTATCTCTCTATACTATCACCAATGGCAGGGTAACCGCCCAGGTCACCAACCTGGCCGGCTACATTGTGGGTATCTACACCCCTGACAGAAACGGCAACTACACCAACGTAGTGGGCCACAACGACAATATCCAGCAATACCAGGGATTCAGCCGCAACCCCGTGGGAGCCGCGCTCGGACGCTACGCCAACCGCATTGGAAACGCATCGTTCACCATTGACGGCAAGAAGTACGAGGTAACCAAGAACAACGGCCAGCACACCCTTCACGGAGGAACCAAAGGCTTTGACCATACCGTATGGGATGTAGAGAAGGTAACTGACAACTCCGTTGTAATGAGCTGCGTCCTTGAGGACGGACTTGACGGATTCCCCGGAACCCTCAAGACCTTCCTTACCTTTACCGTGACCGATGACGACAGCGTAAAGATCGAGTACTCCGCCACCACGGACAAGCCCACCGTCTGCAACCTGTCCCATCACGTTTATTTCAACCTTAACGGATTCCCGGCAGAGAATGTCCTTGACCACGTATTCTGCATCTATGCCGATGCCGTAACGGAAGTTGACAACTCCCTCATCCCTACCGGCAAGATCCTGCCGGTGGGTGGCACCGCATTCGATTTCCGCAAGCCCGTGCTGCTCAGCCAACGCCAGGTTGCGACTCCCGCAGGTCGCCCTGCTCCCGGCACTCCGGCTCCTGCCGTCCCGGAAGGAATGGTTCGCAGCTATGACCAGAACTTCTGCCTGAACCATACCAAGGCAGGCGAACTGGACCTTGTAGCTTACGTTTACTCTCCGGCCTCCGGAAGGTTGCTTGAAGTATTCAGCAACCAGCCCGGCCTCCAGTTCTTCACCGGCAACCGCGTGGCATTCGCAATGGAGTCCCAATTGTATCCTGATACCCCCAACCATCCGACATTCCCCGGCAATTCAGCTATCCTGCGCCCGGGAGAGACATATCACCACACCGTCATCTACCGCTTCCCCGGTTTCTAGCCGTCGCCGCATAATTGGACGACGGGGAATTTGACAGGTTACTTGGTATTAGTAATCAATGCGATATCCTTGATCACTATCGAGGAGTTCCGGAATGGCGCACTGATTTCCTTAGGTGTTACCTGGAGATATAATTCCAGCGTCCAATCGTCAATATCTGTACTGAAGGGGATTTCAAATGTTTTGAGACCCCCTCTTGATACTTTGGTCTTAAACTCAGATAACTCAATTGGATCTCCTCCATTTAATGAGAGTTCCGGAACCACTTCACAGGAGAAGGGCAGGGATGTCTCGACGTTAAAGTGGAGTTTATGATTGCCCTTACCCACCGAGAGGGTTTTCCCGGACAAATAAAACGGCTTTGTATTAACCGGTGGGCTGGAAATATCGCCGGTTATCGAGAATGGCACAAACCATTCTGCGCTGAAGGACATATCCATATTCTGGCCTTCTTCCCATAACATATGGTCCGCGGGTAGCGGAAGGAAGTTAAACCCGAATGTCTCCGGAAGAGGAGTCCTGAACAATCTGTCGAATGCCCATGGAGCGTGGGAAGCACTGTTGTCATCGTAGCATTCCCTCTCCCAGTCCCATCTTGAATCCAAGGATACCTTGTTTGCTGTTCCGCAGTCTGTAAAAGCCTCATAATCCCAAGGCATGATAAAGGCAGGGGCCCTTTTGCTCCTGAGAATAAAATAAGGCTGGTCGAACACGATATCTGTCCCCTCGGTTTTGAGGAACTCAGGCCACGGCGGAACAGTACCTGTAAGTGTAACGGTATCCGGAGAAAAGGACTTGTTGATATCTGCGTTAATGTGGGTAAAATCAATCTTGTCTACATCCAGTGACGCGCTGAATTCCAGGGGAGGAAGATCCTTGACTTCCATACCGGGCGACAATTTGGACTTGTCAAAACATACGGACACAGAATACTCCATATCACTCACCAAATCCAGTCTGTCCCCATCCTTTTCGAAGTATAGTTTCCAGGGATATGGATCATCCTCACTTATCACTATATTATTGAACGTAACCACAAAGTCCAAACCCTCCCTTGTCAGTTCAAAAGAAGAGTCGGGAGTAACATGGATTTCGTTCACTGACCCGCCATAATGCTGGAATACAGCGTCTACGTAATATGTCAATCCACCTGTACGGATATAGAAATAGTAAACAGAGAGCGTATCTATGGGAAAATCTTCATTGAAAGATAGGTGGACCCGTGCAGCACCGGATGCTCTTGCATATCTGAAAGTGGTGCCTTCAGGCATATGGAAATCAGGAAAGCGGAAGTTATCGAACCCGTTGGCCCCGAAACGGATTAGCCCGTCATCAATCTCCTCCTCTATAATGGGAAGCTCTGTTGCCTTTACTGCCTTCCATGCTGGAATGAAAAACTGATGGGGATCAATATCGAAAGTGTGGTGCAAGGACAATTCCCCAACACGGAAAACGTAATCTCCACGTGTTCCTAAAGTATGTTTATACTGTATAGCAGGATTTGAGACTAATTCCGTATAAATGTCAGTAAGTTCCAGTGATATCTGTCCTTCGAGCCATATCTCTTCCGAAGCAGTGACCGACACTGAGTCTGTCGATACCTCCGGAGGGGTAGGCGTCTGCGGCTCCGCAGGCTTGCCGCAACCGACAGCCAGGAATACACACAAAAGGACTGGAAAACTACTCCGCACGGATTTTATCTGATCACCTGGGTGAAGACGGGGTCTCCGTTGTCCGGATCAACCACATAGACCTGGATGGTGCCGCCCATAGCCTCGCGGGCGGTGAAGAGGTATTCCTTTCCACCGGGGATGTCGCGTACGCCGGCGGACTCGGCTTCCGCCCTGATCATTCCGTAGCTGTCAACGGCGGCGTGGAAGAGGGCTTTCTGCTCCTCGGTTGCAGGTGCCTGTGCGGAGAAGTCCGGAAGCGGGGTGAAGTCTCCGCCAAGGAATCCGTTGGCCTTGAGGAAGTAGTCAACTTCGGAAGGGATGGCGTCCAGACGGGCGGCCCTTACGCCGTAACCCGGAAGGATTTCGCTGTCCGGAAGGGCCTTCTTGAGGTCGTTTACGCTGGTGTTGAGGCCACCGCTTCCAAAGGTGCAGAACGGCACTATCTTCTTGCCGGCCAGGTTGGCGTTCTTAAGGAACGTCATCATTGGCGTAGCGTATGTTCCAAACCAGATAGGATATCCAAGGAATATGACGTCATAGTCTTCCATCTTAACGTTAAGTGGCTTTATCTCAGGGAGTTCGCCGGCCATTTCCTTCTGGCCGCGCTGGATGGTGGCGTTGAAGTCATCGTCATACGGAACCACTGGTTCTATGGAGACTATCGGGATGTCCATCTTAGTGGCGATCTGCTCCGCCACCGCCTTGGTGGAATTAAGCTGAGAATAATAGACAACGATAGATTTTGGGGCCGCTCCCTTGCCTGCGCAGGAAGCGAGAGCCATAACTGCAAGCATAGCAAAAAACAATTTTTTCATAATCAAAAATCTATTTCTGCTGTAAAATTAATCAATTAATACAAATAATAATATATGGCTATTTACTTTGCTCTTTAAAAGGATTTCCGTATCTTTGGGGACTTATTGAAAAGTGCGCTCATTAACCGCAAACAACAACAATCAATATTTATAATTTTTATCTCAAAACATTGGAGGAAACCCATGAACAAAATTAAGAATCTCGCGGAACTCCGCAAGGTCAAAGAAGGTATGCAGAGCAGGATGTCTATGCGTGAAAAAGCAGACTCCACCGAAGCTATCATCCAGATCAAGGTCGGAATGGCCACAAGCGGTATTGCCTCGGGTGCTAAGGAGACCATGAACTATCTGATCACCGAACTTGACAAACGCCAGATCAAAGCTCTGGTAATGCAGGTTGGCGATATGGGCTACAGCTATGCTGAGCCTACGGTAGAGGTCACCATCCCCGGAAAAGACCCCGTCGTTTTCGGCGACGTTAAAATCCCACGTGCAAAGGAAATCATCGAGAAGTACATCATTGGCGGTGAGCTGATCGAGGGAATCCTGCCGGCAAATTACAGATCAATCTAACCACCAAAGAAAGCGAACATGGCAGTTAAAATGCATATTTTGGTTTGCGGTGGTACAGGTTGCTCCGCATCCGCCAGTCACGAGGTCGTTACCGAACTCAACAAGGAACTCGTGGCTCACGACCTGACCGATTTCGCCAAGGTAGTCGTTACCGGCTGCTTCGGATTCTGCGAAAGAGGTCCTATCGTCAAGATCATTCCTGACAATACTTTCTACACAAGGGTTCAGCCCTCTGATGCAAAGGAAATCATCGAGGAGCACATCATCAAGGGACGTAAAGTACAGCGCCTCCTCTATGTAGCCCCTGACACCAACCAGAGCGTATCTGACTCCAAGCATATGGAGTTCTACAAGAAGCAGCTCCGTATCGCCCTCCGCAACTGCGGTTTCATCGATCCCGAAAACATCGAGGAATCGATAGCCCGCGACGGCTATGCCGCCCTGGGCAAGTGCCTTACCGAGATGACCCCTGAACAGGTTATCGCCGAGATCAAGAAATCCGGACTCCGCGGCCGCGGAGGCGCCGGTTTCCCCACCGGCCTGAAGTGGGAGATCGCTTCCAAGAGCCGTCCCGGCGAACAGAAGTATGTAGTCTGCAACGCTGACGAAGGTGACCCGGGCGCATTCATGGACCGTTCCCTTCTCGAGGGCGACCCTCATTCCATCCTCGAGGCAATGGCCATCTGCGGTTACTGCATCGGCGCTACCAAGGGTCTCATATATATCCGTGCCGAGTATCCTCTCGCCATCCACCGTCTCCAGGTCGCCATCCAGCAGGCTGAGGAGTACGGCCTCCTTGGCAAGGACATCCTCGGTTCGGGATTCGATTTCGAGATCGAGCTCCGCTACGGAGCCGGCGCATTCGTCTGCGGTGAGGAAACGGCCCTGATCCACTCGATGGAAGGAAAGCGCGGTGAACCTACCTTCAAACCCCCGTTCCCCGCACAGTCCGGTTATATGGGCAAGCCTACCAACGTGAACAACGTCGAGACATACGCCAACATCCCTGTCATCATTAACAAAGGTGCCGACTGGTTCGCCAGCATCGGTACCGAGAAGTCCAAGGGTACCAAGGTGTTTGCCCTTGCAGGCAAGATCAATAATGTCGGCCTCATCGAGGTTCCGATGGGTATCACCCTGAGGGAGATTATCTACGAGATCGGCGGCGGTATCAAGGGCGGCAAGAAGT
>JAEEGI010018890.1_pt1 | contig 13959 bp, 13 predicted proteins | sample 8958751 | NCBI WGS metagenome assembly JAEEGI01 (sample SAMN16246545, study PRJNA631951) | gut metagenome | biome: gut microbiome; feature: rumen; material: KS-attached | host: Bos | place: Iran: Karaj | collected 2018-10
GCTCCATGATCGTGCCGACGTACTCGGACGGGGTCATGATCGTGGCTTTGACGATCGGCTCCTCCATGTAGTCGATCTCCGCCGCGTTCGGCAGGTTCGACGGGTTGTCGATGACGATCTTCTGTCCGTCGAGCGTATAGACGTGGTACACGACCGACGGCGCGGTGGTGACGAGATCGAGATCGAACTCGCGCTCGAGCCGTTCGGTGATAATCTCCATGTGCAGAAGACCCAGGAACCCGCAGCGGAAGCCGTAGCCCAGCGCCGCCGAGGTCTCGTGCTCGTAGCTTAAAGACGCGTCGTTCAACTTCAGCTTGTCGAGCGCCTCCTTGAGATCGTCGTAGTGCGCGCCGTCCGCGGGGTACACGCCGCAGAAGACCATCGAGTTCGCCTGCTTATAGCCGGACAGCGCTTCCTTGGCAGGCCTGCCCGCTTCGGTGATCGTGTCGCCGACCTTCGTTTCCGCGACGCTCTTGATCGACGCGGCGATGTAGCCGACCTCGCCCGCGGTGAGAGAATCCACCGGCTTCCATGTCGGTGCGAACACGCCGACCTCTGTGACGTCGAACTCGCTGCCGCTCGCCATCATGCGGATGCGCGTTCCCGCCTTGACCGTGCCGTCGAACACGCGCACATAGGACAGCGCGCCCTTGTAGTTGTCGTAGAGACAGTCGAAGATCAGCGCTTTCAAGGGCGCGTCCGGATCGCCGGTCGGCGCGGGGACGGTGTCGACGATCCTTGCAAGGACCTCGCCGACGTTCTCCCCTGTCTTTGCCGAGATGCAAGGCGCGTCCTCGGCGGGGATGCCGATGACGTCCTCGATCTCCTTCTTGACGCGCTCGGGTTCGGCGGAGGGCAGATCGACCTTGTTGACGACCGGGAGCACTTCCAGCCCGTTGTCGACCGCGAGGTAGACGTTTGCAAGCGTCTGCGCCTCAATACCCTGCGTCGCGTCGACGACGAGCACCGCGCCCTCGCATGCGGCAAGCGCTCTCGATACTTCGTAGTTGAAGTCGACGTGACCCGGCGTGTCGATCAGATTGAACATATACGTTTTGCCGTCGGTATGGTGATAGAACATGCGCACGGCGGACGCCTTGATCGTGATGCCGCGCTCGCGCTCGATGTCCATGGAATCCAGAAGCTGCTCCTCCATGTCGCGCTTTGCGACGGTGTCGGTCAGCTCCATCATGCGGTCCGCGAGCGTGCTCTTGCCGTGGTCGATGTGCGCAATGATCGAAAAGTTTCTGATAAGGTTGGGATCGAAATTCATAAAAGGTCCTCCGGAATGGTACGGCGTGCCGACGCCGTCTCCATAAGTATTTATTATTGTACATTACCGTTGCCAAAATTGCAAGAAGTGTGATACAATCGAAGCAAGTTAAACCGGAGGTGGACACATGCAATACGATCTCAATGCCGTTGCGAAGCGGCTCAACGAACGCGGCTTTCTTGCCGACGTCTGCAAAACGCCCGACGAGGCGAAAAATCTGATCCTCGGCTACATCGGCGACCGTTCCGTCGGCATTGCGGGCTCGGCGACTGTGCGCGATCTCGGGCTCTATGAAGCGCTGACCGAGCGCGGCAACACGGTGTACTGGCATTGGAAAGTCGAAAAGCCGCAGGTGGAAGAGACGCGCATCAACGCGATCGCTGCGGATGTGTATCTGTGTTCTTCGAACGCGATCACCGAGGACGGACGGCTCATCAACATCGACGGCACGGGCAACCGCCTTGCGGGCATCATCTACGGACCGAAAACGGTCATCCTCGCGGTCGGCAGAAACAAGCTGGTCAAGGACTACGACGAAGCGATCGCGCGGATCAAGCGTGACGCGTGCGGACCGAACGCGCGGCGTCAGGGCTTCAAAACACCCTGCTCGATCGACAACATCTGCCGCGACTGCCGCCCGCCGGTGCGCATGTGCAACGTGACCGCGATCACCGAGTATCCCTCGCGCCGCCATCAGGCGTTCCGCATCATACTGATCGACGAGGATATGGGTCTATGACGATCAACGAATACCAGAAGCTTGCCATGACGACGCTGAACCCCGCGCTGTCCGAAAAGGAAGTCCTTTTAAACGGCGTGATGGGACTTTGCGGTGAATCAGGCGAAGCGATCGACCTCGTCAAAAAGTGGATGATGCAGGGACACGAGCTCGACAAGGCGCATCTGGCGAAAGAACTCGGCGACGTCGCGTGGTATCTTGCCGAGACCGCGACCGCGATCGGCTACGATCTCGAAACGATCCTGCAAGCAAACATCGACAAGCTGAAAGCCCGCTATCCCGATGGCTTCACCGCCGATCGCTCGATGCACCGCAAGAGTGGGGATGAGTGAAACCGCCGAACCCCGGTCGTGTCATTCTGAGCCGCAAGGCGGCGAAGAATCTTAAAGATCCTTCGCTTCGCTCAGGATGACACCCAAGATCCGTACATACAAAATGCGCCGGAGGATTGCCCTCCGGCGCTGTTTCTTTTTGGAGTTTACGGCAGCTTGAGATCGAACGACGCGATCGGCTCATAGCTTGTCGTGACTTTGTACTCTCCGGTACCGCCTTCCGGCCCGGGTTGTACCCAGTCGTCGCCTGCCGGTTCGCCGTTATACGTGGCAAGGCTTCGATAGCCGAGCCGGAGTTCATAACCCGCGGCCTTGATCTGCTCGTAGTCCGATGGGAAGAACGGCAGGATCACGGTGTATTCGCCGGATGGGATCGAATCCGGCTTTCCGGGTACGATAATCTCATTCTCGTCCGTATTGCCCTTCGGCGCGCATGTCACGACGAACCCGGGCCAACCGCCCGAATCGCTGCTTGGTGCAAGCAGAGCAACGGTGTGATCGTTCGTCCATCCTTCCGGCGCAGACTTGACCTTATAGGTAACGTAGATACCCGTGCTGCGGAAGTGCAAGGTTTCCTCAAGCACCACGCCGTCCAGTGAAACGCGCTCATTGTATTCTCGGAAGTTGGTGTTGTCAAACATGTTCAGTACGACCGAACCGGACAGCGTACGCTCCGTGACGATCGGCACAGCCACATCCGTGCCTGCCGATGCGTCAAATGCGAATGAATAGGTCATCAGCGCCAAAAGCCCAATGTCGTTCATGTCGTCCACTTTTACATCGCGAAGATGGATGACCGTTGTGATACGAACTTTTCCTTCGGTCGGGAACGGCTCCTCCAAGTCATAAAGATCGATTTCGGTACACATCGTCGCGCCGTCTTCCGTCACGGAGGACGGATTCGTTCCGCCGCCGCCGAACATATTGTGGATCGTATCGTCTCCCTCGACAGTATAGTATATCTCCTCGCTTAAACCCTCGATTGCGTGCTCGGAATCCCAATCGAAGTTCATACCGTGATCGGTGTGCATGCGGATATTGTACATCAGCATATTGCCGTCGATTAGGACCTCCTCGATCTCCGGGCGGATCTCGCGGATCCAGCTCCAGTCCGCCTCGGAATAGACCGGCTGACCCATCTTCTGCCGCCACGCGTTCAGTTCGTCGGCGTTTTCCATCTCCGGCAGCATCACGATGCTGTAATCGCCGGTTTCCGGCTTTGCGGACGCGATCGCGTTCTCGATGTCCGGGATCGTCTGTTCATTCTGCTCGCGCTCGTCTTTCCCGTTCATCATATAGGCGGACGGCGAGTAGTATTTTTTACCGATGATCGTTGCCGCGGCCGCCGTGCCGATCGCAAGCACCAGAATTGCCGCCGCGATCAGGATCGCCAGTGTGCGCCGCCTGATCGGGAGTCGCAAGGATCTTGTCGCGGTCTCCCCTTTTGTTTCGCTCTGCAGCGTGCGAACCATGCGCTGTTTGAATGCGGCGGACGCGGTAATATCGTCATAGCCTTTATAAAACCTGTTCATATGCGTCTCCTTCCATGATCGTTCTGAGTTTTTGTCTTGCGCGGGAAAGGCGCGACCGCGTCGTACCCTCGCGCTCGCCGAGGATCTTTGCGATCTCGCGGACGGCGTATTCCTCGTAATAGAAGAGGTACACGGCGTCGCGGTCCTTTTCGGGCAGCTGCCGGATCGTGTCGAGCAGTTCAAAGCTCTCCTCCGAATACGCCGCGGCGATCTCCTCGTTGAGCGGCACGCTTGCGTGTCTCGCGTTCTTTCGCGCTTCGTCGATGCAGATGCGGATCGCGGTCTTGATGAGCCACGCCTTTTCGTGCTCGCGGCTCTCAAACCGCGGCTGACGCTTCATCAGCCGCTCGAACGTCGTCTGCACGACATCCTCCGCCTCCGCAATGCTGTTCATGCGGTTCAGCGCGATGCGCAGCAGCATGTCGGAGTGCGTTTCGACGATCCGCACGATCTCCCGGTCGCTTTCCGCCTGTTTGTTTCTTTGCTCCATTGTCTCTCCTTTCGCCGCCTGATCGAGCTTTCCGTTCGCCGGTGGAGGCGCCCTCCCGGCGTTGCTTTGGGAGCCCTGCGGCTGTTCCGTGTTTCAACACTCACCCATAACACGGATGAACGGCGCAAAATGCTGCGATCATGAAAAGAAAAATCCGGGGAAGCTCTCTCCCCCGGATCGAATGCGGTTATGATGCTTATTCTTCGTCCTCGTCGTCATCGGAGAAGGAGAAGATGCTGCGGCGCTTTTTCTTAGGCGCGGGACGCTCCTCTTCCTCTTCTTCGTAATCCTCCTCGTCCTCGTCGACTTCCTCGATGCCGAGCATGCGGGCAAAGAAGCCCTTCTTGCGCGTCTTCTTCGGCTCCTCTTCCTCGTAGTCTTCATCCTCTTCGGGCTCGGGACGCGGCGCGGGCTTGACGGGCTTCACCTGAACGCGAGGCTGCTCCTGCACTTTGCGGACCGGCTCCTGACGGCGCGGCTCCGCCGCCGGAACGGTGATCGGCGCGGGCTCGGGCTCCGGGATGCGCAGATCCGGCGCGACGGGTCTCTGATGGACGTCGAGCTCTTCGCGGTTGCCGTTGATCATCTTCATGTAGTCGTTCAGATAACGCTGCACGTCGGCAAGGATGTCGTCGGCATAAGCGCGCGCGCCGTTGCAGATCGAATCGGCGTTCTCCTCCGCCGCAAGGCGAAGATCGTCCGCGCGTTTGATCGCCGCCTGATAGACGGAGCTTTCGGTGATCAGCGATTCGTATTCCGCGACCGCCTGATTATAGACGTCCGTCGCCGCCTGCTGCGCCTGTGCGCGCATTTCGTCCGCGTCCTTCTGCGCTTCCGCTACGATCTGATCCGCCTGCTCGTTTGCGTCGCGGAGCGTGTTTTCCTTCTCGGAGATGATGCCGGAAGCTCTGCGGATATCCTCCGGGATCGTTGCCTTGAGGTCATCCAAAAGAGCCAGAAGCTCGTCCTCGTCCACAATGCGGCGATTGCCCGCGTTGTTGAATCTCGGTTTCGGGCTGTCCGCCACTAATTGCTCGATCTTCGAGAGGATGCTGAAGATCTTCATTGTCTGTACGCCGTTCATTTCTGCCTTGCCAACCTTTCCCGTAAATAATGATAATTGCAATGCGGCACCAGTCCTTCGATGGAACCGCCCATTTCTCCGATCTCACGCACATTCGAGCTTGACAGGAACGAATGCGCGGGATTTGCCATAAAGTACACCGTGCGGATCTCCGGATCGAGATGCCGGTTCACCGCGTCGATCTGGAATTCGTACTCGAAATCCGTGATCGCCCGCAGCCCTCTGATGATGTACTGCGCGCCGATCTGCTTTGCGTAATCGACGAGCAGTCCGCCGAACGACCCGGACCGGACGTTTTCGAGCCCTTCCGATCCGATCATGCGGTCGATCATCTCAACGCGCTCCTCCACCGAAAACACCGGCGATTTCGCGCTGTTGTTGAGCACCGCCACATATACCCTGTCGAACAACCCGGCGGCGTTTCTGAGCACGTCGAGATGTCCGATCGTAAACGGATCGAAGCTCCCCGGATACACAGCGATCTTCATTCTCCGTCCTCCTCGATCAATGAATATCCGCACTTGCCGAACCGCTTGGTCCGTACGATGCGGTAAATGCCCGGTTCATCCTTCGGCGCAAGCTCCGCCGCATGCTCCAGCACAACGGTCCCGCCCGGCAGAATGAGCCGCGAAACAAACAGCCGCTTCACCGCGTCCCCGGAAAGTCCTTCCCGGTACGGCGGATCCAGAAACGCCAGGTCGAACGCTTCGCCCTCTTCCGAAAGCCGTTCGATCGCCGCGGCATAATCGAGATTCATCGTCCTTGCGGTCTCCGAAAACCCGAGCGCCGCAATGTTTCGCCTGATGATCTCGATACACGCCGGATTGCGGTCGTTGAGCACAACGTGCTTCGCCCCGCGCGACGCGGCTTCCAATCCGAGATTGCCGCTTCCCGCGAACAGATCCAGCACCCTTGCATACGGGATGCGGAACTGCAGAGAACCGAAAACAGCTTCCTTTACGCGGTCCAGCGTCGGTCGGGTTTCCATGCCCTCAAGCGTTTCCAGCTTTCGTCCGCGGGCGCTTCCTGCTATGATTCTGACCATAGAAACCCCTATATCTTGTATTGTGTATCCCATTTTAGCACCAAGGTATTGAAAATGCAATAGTTTTTGAATAATTTGTTAACATTTTTTCGATATATTATGTCCGGGCGGAAAATGCCGTGTTTCGACGGAAAAGAATTGACTTTTTCTGCAGTTTCTTGTAAAATTGGTTTTCGGTAATAGGGGGGACATGATTCATGCTTCGCAGTACACATGCGGTCGTTCATCTGCCCGCATTTTTGAAAAACATCCGGCTTGCCAAACGCAGGCTGAAGCCCGAAACGAAGTTTCTGGCGGTCATCAAGGCAAACGCATACGGTCACGGCATCGTCGAGGTCGGCAAATATCTGGAACAGTCCGGCATCGTCGATATGTTTGCGGTCGCCATTCCCGAGGAAGGCGCGCGTTTGAGAAACAGCGGCGTGACCCTGCCGATCCTGATCCTCGGCGTCACCGACCCGGACCACATCCCCGGCGTCGTGGCAAAAGATCTCACCTCCGCCGTGTTTACCGCAGAGCAGGTCTTCGCCTTCGAGCGCTGGGCAAAGCGCTCCGGCAAGACCGCACATGTGCATATCAAGCTTGATACGGGCATGCACCGCATCGGCGTCACGGACGACGCAATGCTGGAAACACTTCTGGACGCGTTCGACGCCTGTCCGCACGTTTCGATGGACGGCGTGTTCACGCACTTTGCCAAGTCCGAATGCGATCCGGAATTCACGCATCTGCAGGCGCAGCGCTTCGACGCGTTTGTAGCGAAGATCCGCTCGCGCGGTTATCACCCCATCGTACACGCGGCAAACTCCGCCGCGACGCTCGATTTCCCGGAGCTTCAGTATGATATGGTCCGCTTCGGCATTGCGCTGTACGGCTATCATCCGGACGCAAAGCGCAGCTTCGGCAGCGGACTGACCCCCGTGATGTCCATCATCACCTACATCAGCAATCTGAAAACGATCCCCGCAGGCGAAGGCGTCAGCTACGGGCTCCGCTTCATCGCCTCCCGTCCCACGCGCGTCGCGACGCTGCCGGTCGGCTACGGAGATGGCTACAAGCGCTGTCTCACCGGCAAGGCGGACGTGCTGATCGGAGGAATCCGCTGCCCGCAGATCGGAACGATCTGCATGGACCAGATGATGGTCGACGTGTCCGACGTGCCCGGCGTTGCGCTCGGCGACGAAGCCGTGCTCATCGGACGCCAGGGCAATGAAACGATCACCGCCGACGAACTTGCCGACAAGGCAAACACGATCTCCTATGAGATCCTGCTCTCCTTCAACGACCGCGTCCCGCGCGTCTACGAAAAATAACCGAAACGCCGCCCTCCGGGACGGCGTTTTTTCTTGACGGATCCGAACGCGCGGCGGTATAATGACAGATATGAAGGAACGGATACAAAGCCGGATCAACGGACTCAGAAAGCCGAAAACATGGATCGCCGCCGCGATCGTGATCGCGATCGTCGCGGCGGGTATTGTATTTGCGCTGTCTTTACGGCGCCCGATCGCAAAGTACAATGCCGACCGGGAAGACGCAAAGCAGGTCTTTTTCTCGCACCTTGCGCTTGCGGCGGACAGCAACCGCATCCTGTTTGAGACCGGCTCGCTGCCGGAAAACTATATGGATGACGGCGATATGCTCCGTTCGACCTCCTATGCGTACGCAACGGTTTTGGAGGTGCTCGAAGACGATTCGCACGAGGATACGCAGACCGAAAACGTACATGTCGGTTCGCAAAAGCTTCTCGTCGAGATCACGACCGGTGAATTCAAAGGACGCCGGCTCGAAATCATGAATTACATGAGCAAGCTGTTCGACAAGCACGCCAAAAAGGGCACGTCGCTGCTCGTCTTTCTGCTGGCGACCCGCGAAAGCGCGACGGATGAAACGCCCGCCCTCTCCGTCTCGGTCATGAACTACAACCGCGAAGGCCTCCTCATCGCGCTGCTTGCGATCTTTCTGCTCGTCACGATCCTCGTCGGCGGGAAGGTCGGCTTCCGCTCGATCCTCGGGCTCATGCTGACGCTTGCCGCTGTTGTGTTTATCCTCGTCCCCGCGCTCCTGCGGGGCTATTACGCGATCCCGCTGACGCTGATCCTCTGCGTCTTTGTGACGGTCGTCTGTTTCCTTTTGCTCGACGGACTCTCCCGCAAGACGCTCTCCGCGATCCTCGGTACAGTCGCCGGATTCTCCGTCGCCTGCGTGTTCGCCCTGATCGCAAGCCGGCTTGCGCACCTCGACGGGCTTGAATACAACGTCGCCGAGACCGATACACTGATCCAGGCGAAATATCAGGGCACCCTGATCAACATCCGCGGGCTGTTCGTTTCCGGCATCATCATTTCCGCTTTGGGCGCGGTCATGGACGTTGCGATGAGCATCTCTTCCTCAATCAACGAGCTCAAGACGGTCAACCCGGATATGGGCTTTTCCGCGCTGTTCAAAAGCGGCATGCGTATCGGCCGCGACGCGGTTGGTACGATGACGAACACGCTGATCCTTGCATTCACCGGCGGCGCGCTCGTCAATCTGATCCTCATCAAGTATTACAACTGGGATGCAAAGGCGATCCTTTCGGGCGACTACATCACGCACGAGGTCATCACCGGTATTTCCGGCAGCATCGGTCTGATCCTTGCCGTGCCGCTGACCGCGCTGATCGCCGCCGCGCTATGCGGGCGCATGCAGACGGCGCCGGATCTTCCCGATCCGGTCGCGCATCAGTCCGGCGATCAGAAGCGCAAGAAATCCCGATGACTGCGCCGTAAGCGCGTCGCCGGTTCCGAGCTCCAGCACCGCGCTGCAAAACAGCGTATAATCCCCGATCATCTGAAAAAGCAGCATCACAAAAGGCGCAGCGGCGACCGCGAGCGCCTTTGCGTTTACATCCCGGCAGAAAAGCATACCAAACAGCAGCGCCGGAACGGCGATCAGAAGTCCCTGCTCGGGAAACAGCGGCAGCACGTCGCAAACCTTCCAGCCGACAAAGCCGCCGAACAGCGCCGCAAACAGCGCGCCGAACGGATGATCCGTCGGGCACAGCAGCGCGATCAAAAGCGCAAGCGCGCACGGCGCAAAGCACAGCCGCACGGTCGGCGTCCGCAGCGTCGGAAGGAAGCTCAGCCCGATCACGACCGGCGCGGCGCACAAAAGCGCGATCTTTTCGCGTTTGAACAACAGCGTGTCAAACCATCCGCCGCCCGACAGCAGCAGCAAAACAATCAGCAGGATCCTTGCGGTCCACATCAAAAAATCACATCCCGTCGTTTTCGGATAGGATGTGATTTCTGTTTGGTTTCATGCGTTATTTCAGTCGTTTGCCGTCGCCGTAGACCGCGACGATGTCCTTTGACCCGGCAATATAGACCGCGCGGTCGAAGCGCTCCCGAAGCGTCAGCCGCTCCGTGTCCGGATATTCGCGGTCGTCAATCACAACGGCATGGAGCCTGTCGCCCTTTTGAAAGCCCGGCTTTGCGCCGAAATACAGCGCGCCGGCGGTCGTCCCGAGATAATACCCCTCCGCAACGGAAAGGAACGGCTGCGTCCACCCGCTTTCGATGCGCTTGATCTTTGACGCGCGGATCGACATCTGGATCACGTTCAGCATCGAAAGCTGCGCGCCGCCCGCGATATCGCTGCCCAGCGCCACCTTGATCCCCTCGTCGAGCATCGTGCGGATCGGCGCAACGCCGCTCGAAAGATTCGTATTGGAGTCCGCACAGTGCACGACGGTGACGCCGTGCGCCTTGATCGCCGCGCGCTCGCGTTCGTCGCTGTAAATGCAGTGCGCCATCAGCGTGTCGCCCTTCCAGAGCCCGTACTTTGCGTAGGTCTCCCAGTATTGTCCGCAGTCGGGATGCAGTTCGCGCACCCACGCGATCTCACTCGTGTTTTCGGACAGATGCGACTGCACCGGCAGATTCCGCTCGTTTGCAAGCTTTCCGAGCCATTCCATCAGTTCGTTTGTACAGGAAGGTGTGAACCGCGGCGTAATGATCGGACGGATGCGGGTAAAGCGGTCGCAGGCGTCGAGCCAGCGCAGCGTTTCGCGCTTGCTCTCCTCCGTCGTTTCGCAGTAATAATCGGGGCAGTTGCGGTCCATATTGACCTTGCCGACAAAGCCCGAGACGCCCGCGCGTTCAAGCTCCTCCATCAGCACCAGCGTCGCGTCCGTATGGAGCGACGAAAACACGGATACGCGCGTCGTGCCGAAGCTGACGAGCTGCTCCGAAAACTTCCGGTAGTGCATCCGCGCGTAATCGGGATCTTTAAACCGCGCTTCGGTACGGAACGTGTACGTATTCAGCCAGTCCAGAAGCGGAAGGTCCATGCCCATGCCGAGCATCGGATACTGCGGCGCGTGCAGATGCATATCGCAGAACGACTGCAGGATCAGCGCGTCGCCGTAATCCGCAAGCTGACCGCTTTTGAACCGTTCGGGCAGCGTCTCGAACACGCCCTCGATCACGCCGTCGGCATCCAGCACGATGTAGCCGTCCTTCACCGCGTCCAGTTCGCCGAGCCTCGGCACGCTCAGGATATTGCCGTGCAGCACATACCAGCGCGGTTCCTCCCTGCCGGGCGTGTCGATGTCGTACAGCTCCGCAAGCGGGACCTCGACGGTCGTAAGCCGTTCCGGATGCCGCGCAATGACCTGACTGCCGCCGACGTCGCCGGTGATCGAAAGCAATTCCGGGATGAGGTCCTTCGGAAACAGCACCGGATTGCCGCGCCGGTCGTTGGCGATCGGCGCCACGATGCGCGTCGGATCCTCATGAAACGCGTCTAAAAGCGCAAGAACGGTCTTTTCCGTCACGCGGGGCTGATCCCCTACCGCATACAGGATCCCGTCCGGTTCGCTCTTCAGCGCGTCCTCCGTGCCGATCACGACGCTCGACGCGATCCCGCGCTCGGGCTCCGGATTCTCCGCCACGCGGTATTCCATGCGTTCCGCGACCATGCGGCGCTCCTCCGCGCCGGTTTTCAATACGATCGTGCGCGAAACGAACCGGTCAGAAAGTCGGTCATAGAGCTCCAGCGCGTGCAGAAGCATCGGCTTCCCGTCGATCGGATAAGCCAGCTTGTCGCTGCCGAAGCGCTTGCTGCTGCCGGCAGCCGTCAACACCAAAGCAATCCTCATTTTCTGTACCTTTCCGAGGGGCTGCGGAAGACGTATCTTCCGCGGTACGGTTCGACGAGCTTTCCGTTTTCCACGACGAGCTCACCGTTCAGTAGCACGTCGCGCGTGCGTCCGGCGGCTTCCATGCCCTCATAGGGCGAATTGTCGCAGGCGTGCAGATTCGTCTTCCACGAGATCGTATGCGGCGCGTTCGGATCGAAGATCACGATGTCCGCATCGCTGCCGACCCGCAGCACGCCCTTATTCGGATACATGCCGAACAGCTTCGCTGCGCGTTCGGAGAGCAGAAGCGCCATCTGCTCGGGCGTGATCGCGCCGGTCCTGACCGCATAGGTATAGACGAGCTCCGCGCGGTTCTGTACGCCCGCGCCGCCGTTCGGGATCTTCGTGAAATCGTCCTTTCCCATCGCCTTCTGCGCCATTGTGAACGAGCAGTGGTCGGTGCCGATAAAATCGATATCCTTCTTCCGCATGCCGTCCAGGATCGCCGCGCGGTCCTTCGCCTCGCGAAGCGGCGGCGACATCACAAACTTCGCGCCGTCCGGATCGGCGTAGCGTTTTACGTCAAGCGTGAAATACTGCGGGCAGGTCTCGGCATAGACCTCGACGCCGCGCTTCCGCGCCGCGCGGACCTCCGCAAGACCGTCTGCGGTGGACAGATGCACCACCCAAGCGGGAGAACCGGAAAGCTCCGCGATCCGCATCAGCCGCGCCACGCCCTCCGCTTCGACCGCCTGCGGACGCGTGACCGGATGCGCCGTCGGGTCCATATGTCCCTTCGCCTTTTCCTCCGCGATCCGCGCCTGCAAAACATCGTAGTTTTCGCAATGCACGCCGATCACGCCGCCGCGCGCGCCGATGAATTTCTGCGCGTCGTAGATCTGCCCGTCATTCACCTTCATCGCGTCATAGACCATGTACATCTTGAACGAGGAGATCCCCGCTTTGAACATGTCGTCGACCTCGGCTTTGCGCGCGTCATTCCACTCGGACACCGCCATGTGGAAGCCGTAATTGCAGGAGCTTTTCTCCGCCTTTTTGTGCCAGAGCTCGAGCGCGTCATGCATCGTCATGCCGTGATCCTGTGTTGCAAAGTCGAGCACCGTGGTCGTGCCGCCGACGACCGCCGCCTTCGTTCCGCTTTCAAAGTCGTCCGCCGTGACCGTCACGCCCAGATCGAGATCGAAATGCGTGTGCGTGTCGATGAAGCCCGCAAAGATATAACAGCCGGCTGCGTCGATCACGCGGTCCGCCTTTGCGTCGATCTCCGGCGCGATCCTTTTGATCTTGCCGTCCTTTACGAGAACGTCCGCTTTTTTTCTGCCGGTCGACCGGACAACCGTTCCGTTTTTGATCAGGATCTGCATGCTTTCGCCTCCGCACAAACTTTTACGGTTATTATATTATCATATTTTCTATCGTTGTGCAAGCGCATCGCGCGGCATAAAAAAGGGATCCTTCCGTTCTTCCAAGGATCCCTTTTTGATGATAATAGTATAGCACATCCGGCAAATGATTTCAAGTCTTTCCTTTTCCCGCAAATCACACTATGATAAAAGTAAAATATAAGAGGAGAACGATTGCATATGCTGTATCACGCATCGCAGACGCCGGGGATCGAAGTCCTTGAACCGCGCACATCCAACGAGAACGTGCCGCGGATCTATTTTTCGGACAAGCGCGAAAACGTGCTCGTCTATCTGTCCAACGCCGTCGAGAAGACCTGCCGCGAAAACGGCTTTGCGCATACCGGCAAGTGGCAGAAATGGGCGACCTACGGTTTTACAAGCGACGGACTGCTGCATTTTTCGGAGTATTACGAGAACGCGCTTACGGACACCTATGCAGGCGTGCAAAGCTATATCTATACGGTCGAGCCATCCGAAGCCGTGATTCCGTTTGAAAAGATCCGCAACTGTTTCTATGCCGAAACGCCGCAGCGGGTCGCCTCGTGCGAGATTGTGCCCGACGCGCTGGAAGCGCTCTTGAAAGCCGAGCGGGAAGGAAAAATCGTCATTACCCGCTATTCCGAGCTTTCCGAGCGCAGGCTCCAATGGATCCGTCAAACGACGTTCGACGAATACCGGAACGCCGCCGACGCGCCGGATTACCGGTACTTTCTCAAAAAGAAATACCCGTTCCTCGAAACCGAAGCATAAAAGCAAAAGTCCCGTGCAGAAGCACAGGACTTTTTGATTGAGACGATTATCTCTTGGAGAACTGGGGTGCGCGGCGGGCTGCATGCAGACCGTACTTTTTGCGCTCCTTCATTCTCGGATCGCGGGTAAGGAATCCCGCTTTCTTCAGCGTGCCGCGAAGCT